>Ga0070722_10000210_pt1 | contig 17210 bp, 20 predicted proteins | sample tdAd001_FD_67276 | JGI IMG/M metagenome (GOLD analysis project Ga0070722, IMG submission 67276) | Marine sediment microbial communities from the Atlantic coast under amendment with organic carbon and nitrate - tdAd00.1 | ecosystem: Environmental > Aquatic > Marine > Coastal > Sediment | place...
TGGTCAGCGGTCCTGTATCACTGGTGGAGCCCTCCGGAGTTGAGGTGGTGCACGTCAATACCGCCGAAGAGATGTATGCGGCCACTCACAAAAACATCAAAGGCATCGATATTTTTATTGCCGCGGCCGCAGTGTCTGACTACCGACCGGCTAGTTCGTCACAGCAGAAAATAAAGAAGAGCGAAGAAACAATGCGCCTTGATCTCGTCAGGTCGGAGGACATACTCGCGTCGGTTGCCGCGCTTGATGACGCCCCGTTCACGATTGGATTCGCCGCCGAGACCGAGAATGTGCACGACTATGCGTTGGGCAAACTTGCGAACAAGAAACTTGACATGATCGTTGCAAACAAAGTGGGTGATGACTGCGGTTTCGATTGCGATGATAATGTCGTCGATGTCTATTGGCGCGACGGTGAACAGTCCTTCCCCAGGGCTGCAAAGACCGATCTTGCCCACCAAATTGTGCGACTTGTAGCGGAGCGATATGCGAAACATTGAGATGAAAGTTCTCGACCCCCGGCTCGGGAAGTCGATAGAAATGCCTCATTACGCGACCGACGGCTCAGCCGGCCTCGATATGCGTGCGTGTATCGACGAGCCCGTCACGGTCGAGCCCGGCGAGACCGTGTTGATACCCACCGGCCTCGCCATTCATATCGGTGATCCTTCTCTGGCGGCGGTATTGCTACCGCGATCAGGCCTCGGCCATAAACACGGGCTGGTGCTTGGCAATCTCACAGGACTGATCGATTCTGACTACCAGGGGCAGGTATTCATATCTTGCTGGAATCGAGGCTCAAAGACGTATCAGGTGCAGCCAGCGGAACGCATCGCGCAGATGGTGTTCGTGCCCGTGGAGCAAGTGAGCTTTAGTGTCGTCGAAGAGTTCGACGACAGTGATCGTGGAGCCGGGGGCTTCGGTCACTCAGGGACAGTCTGAGCGTGGGTTAATCCTCTGAGGATCATGAAGCGCTGAATGTCGCCTTCGAAGCGATCGATAATCAGCTTTTCTTCGGTCTGGAACTTGAGCAAGTTGCTCTTGTGGCGGGAAATCGCTGTCTCGGCTTCCTGAATCTCATCGACAAGACCTGGGTCGATCACCTTCGCCCCGGGGTCGGAGCTATAAGGTTTGAAGCGGCCAGCCTCGCCCTTGAGTTGATCGAGGCGGCGACGCAAATTGCGCAGGTATAGCTCGGTGACGCGCGACTGGGCCTGGAATAACTCCACGCGACGGTCGCGATGCATCTCGATCTCACCAACATTCACGTAAGTTGAAAGCAGGGCCTGATCGGCGCGGCGCTGCAATTCTTTTTGCACTTCGAGTTCTTCCGCGGCCTTTTCAGCGGCGATCTCTTCGTCGGTTTTCTTGCCCTGAATGTGTCCGACCGTCACTCCGTGCTCATTAACTACTTCTTTTGGCTTGTCCGCATACTCGGGCGGGATGCTGTCGCCGTAGTGCCGCACACCCTCATCGTCTACCCACGAATACGTTGAGCCCTGCTGGGCGGACGCAGCCAGCGGTAGCAGGAGACACAGGGCGATGGAGATGACTTTTAGTCGCATAGCGAAACTATGCCATGTTTGGCAAGTAAATAATTTGGACTGGTTCGCGAAATCACAGCTTAGTCCGACACGCAGTTTAAGTAAATATTTGACCAAGACTACAACAATTTCAAGTGCTTAGGAGATCACACCGTACTTCTTGCGATAGGCCATGATCGGATCTAGAAACTCCTCATACTCGCTTGATTCTTCGAGAATATCGATCAGGTCATTGAGTCGGATGATGCTGACGACCGGGATTCCGAGGGCCTGTTTGAGTTCCTGGACGGCCGACAGGGCGCCTTGACCACGTTCCTGGCGGTCGAGCGATATCGCGAGTCCGGCGACTTCCGCGCCGGTTGCCGAAATGATCTGATAGGCCTCACGCACAGCGGTGCCCGCGGTAATCACATCGTCAACGATTAGTACGCGGCCCTTGAGAGCAGCGCCGACAATGTTGCCACCCTCGCCATGTGCCTTGGCTTCCTTGCGATTGAACGCGAAGGGCACATCCATGTCCTGATGCTCGGCGAGCGACGCAGCGGATAGCGCCGCCAGAGGAATACCCTTATAGGCGGGGCCGAATAACATGTCGAATTTGATAGCGGAGTCGGCAATTGCGGCAGCGTAATAGCGTCCGAGCCTTGCGGCCGCATAACCGGTGTTGAAAAGTCCGGCGTTAAAAAAGTATGGGCTGACCCGTCCGGACTTTAATGTGAATTCGCCGAAACGAAGCACGCCGAGTTCGAGCGCCAAAGCAATGAATTCTTTCTTATAGGCCTGCATGAGTTGGTCTTTCTGTATGATGGCCGCCTTCGAATTGCGCGTCGGAGTATGACATGCACTACAGCAGGGAGAAACAGATTGTTTCGAGTAATTAGTCTCAACGCGAACGGTATTCGCGCTGCGGCCCGGAAAGGTTTTTTTGACTGGATGCGACAGCAGAATCCGGACGTTGTGTGCATCCAGGAGACCAAGGCCCAGGTTCACCAGCTCGGGGACGAGATATTCTCGCCTGCCGGTTATCACTGCTATTACGAAGATGCGATCAAGAAGGGTTACAGCGGCGTTGCGGTTTATACGAAGCACAAACCCAGGAAAGTGATTCGCGGCTACGGCGATACGGAGTTCGACGATGAAGGCCGTTACCTCGAGGTGCAGCTTGGCGGTATCTCTGTTGCATCGCTGTATCTGCCATCCGGTTCCTCAAAGGAGGAGCGCCAAATCGCGAAGTACCGATGCATGGACTCGTTTACCGAGCACTTGAAAAAGCTGCAGCGCAAACGCTCCGAGTACGTGATCTGTGGCGACTGGAATATCGTGCACAAAGAAGGAGATATCAAAAACTGGAAGGCCAATCAAAAGAATTCCGGTTGCTTACCGGAAGAGCGCGCATGGATGGACAAAGTGTTCGGTGAGTACGGCTACGTTGATGCGTTCCGAACCATCGAGCAGGAGCCCGACCAGTACACCTGGTGGTCAAATCGCGGTCGCGCCTGGGACAACAATGTCGGGTGGCGTATCGACTACCATGTCGTGACCCCGGGCCTCGGGGAGAAGGTCCTGCGGACCGAAATCTACAGAGACGAACGATTTTCCGATCATGCACCACTGATCATGGATTACGATTGGCACCATGGTGACTAGGACGTTCAAGGAAGCAATCCTTAACCGGCGGATGCTGATCTGCGTCTTCACCGGCTTTACGTCCGGATTGCCCCTGTACCTGCTGATTCAGCTGGTGCCTGCGTGGCTGCGCGCCGAGGGCGTCGGTCTGGCAGAAATCGGTTTCTTCGCGTTGATTGGTTTTCCGTATACCTGGAAGTTCGTGTGGGCGCCGGTCATGGATCGCTTTACGCTGCCGTTCCTCGGGCACCGCAGGGGCTGGATGCTCGTCACCCAACTGGCGCTCCTGGTATCAATCGCCGCAATGGGCTTTATCAGGCCGGACCTGTCGCTCTGGACCATCGCCTACCTTGCTGCCGCAGTAGCCTTTTTCAGCGCCAGCCAGGACATCGTGCTCGACGCATACCGGCGCGAGCTACTGCCCGACGTGGAGCTTGGTCTGGGCAACGCTATTCATGTGCAGACCTACCGTCTGGCTGGCCTTGTCCCGGGCTCGCTGGCGCTGATTCTGTCGGACCATCTTCCCTGGCACACGGTGTTCATGTTCGTCGCGCTGTTCATGGGCGTTGGCATTGTCCTGACGCTGGTCATCGATGAGGCGATCGCCGAGCCCAGTCCACCAAAGACGATGCGAGACGCGATCATCGAGCCATTCCGGGAGTTTATTGGGCGCAAAGGCATTCGTTCGGCTGCACTGATTCTCGTATTTCTGTTTCTGTACAAGCTTGGCGACAACATGGCGACCGCGCTGCAAACGCCGTTCTTCATAGATATGGGATTCAGTCGTACAGCGATCGGGTCGGTCGCGAAATTCGCGGCACTGATTGCTGCGATAGTGGGCGGTCTGTTCGGTGGCGTCGTTATGATCAAGCTCGGCATCAATCGCGCATTGTGGATTTTTGGCGTTGTGCAAGTGGTGAGCATCCTCGGTTTTGCGTTGCTGTCGGTTGTCGGTACGAATCTGTGGATGCTGGGTGCCGCGAACGGGTTCGAGTACCTCGGGGTGGGACTGGGTACGGCCGCGTTCGTGGCTTTCATGGCACGCGAAACGAATCCGGCATTCGCCGCGACCCAGTTCGCGCTGTTCACGGCACTGACCGCGGTGCCAAGAACGCTGGCAAATGCGGTGACCGGCGTCATCGTCGAGAGTGTTGGCTGGACGAATTTCTTCCTGCTTTGTACGGTGCTTGCGATTCCGGGGATGCTGTTGTTGTTCAAGGTCGCGCCATGGGGTCAGGATGACGGCGACAGCTGAGGTTGTTGTTGGACGGCTCGACGAACTTGCCGATCCCGGGTGTCGGGAGTTTCAGATCGGCGCGGGTGACTGGCCATTCCGCGGTTTTGTTGTCCGCCGGGGCGAGGAGATTTACGCGTACCAGAATTTCTGCGCCCACGTTGGCCACCCGTTAAATTGGATACCAGACGGGTTCCTGAGCAAAGACGATACTGCGATTATTTGCGCCTCGCACGGAGCACAGTATGAAATAGAAACAGGATTGTGTTTCCGTGGTCCTTGCGTCGGCAAGTCTTTACGCGTCGTGGAAGCCGAGCTGCGCGACGGTGTTATCTACGTCACCGGACCTACATCGATGTAGGTGATCTGCCCTGCCGGGATCCTAGAAATCTTTCTCAAGAAACCCCAGCGGATTGTGATAGCCGGTCGGCATGTCGGTGCCATTCTTGCCGGCGAAATCTTCCGGGTCCATATCGACAGAGCCTGACCAGTCTTCTGGTGCGGCCACCTCGATCAGCATTTGTTGGGCCCAGACTTCGAGCTCAACTTCGTCGATCGTGCCGTCAAAAAGCTGAATTTCGATCGTATCGTCGTCTTCATCGACGGCAACAACCTCCAGCAGTGTGCCGTCAGGGCGGCGGAACCACTTACCGATTGCCGGGTATGCGACTTTCATGATGTTCTTCCTGGGTCCTCGTTAAAAGAAACCTCACTACTAGTTATATAGCAAAACCTCGGATGGTCAAGAGGTTTAGGGACAGGCTCCTTAATTCAGGAATTGAGGTGCCTGTCCCTGACTCTTTTCGAAGCGCCAGTCGAAGATTTGATGGCCTTTTTTGAGCCCGCGTCGCTCAAATTTCGTCTCCGGGCGATCGAGCGGCTGGTCGCCTGAATGTTCGCGGCGCTCCGTGCAGGTGAATCGATCGGAAGTCGCAAACATTTCATCGATGTGCTCGGCATAGTTGGCCCAATCGGTCGCCACGTGAAATGCGCCGAGAGTATCGAGACTATCGGCGCATAGTTCGAGGAACGGCATTTGCACGATGCGGCGTTTATGGTGGCGTTTTTTTGGCCACGGGTCGGGGAAATACAGGTTGATACGATTCAGTGTGGCGGCAGGGATCGCCATCTCGAGAATCTCGATAGCGTCATGATTGATCAGTTTCAGATTGGTCACGCCCGCATCGCGGGCAGTCAGCAGGCAGTGACCAACGCCAGGCTCGTGCACTTCGATACCCAGATAATTGCTGTCGGGATCAGCGCTGGCTTGCTGCACGAGTGTCTCGCCGTTGCCGTAGCCGATTTCCAGCACAACGGGCGCATCGCGATTGAACACCTTGCCAAAGTCGAGCGCTTGCGATCCGAACTCGAGGCCATAGTCTGGCCACAGCTCATCCAGGGCCCTTTGTTGTGACGGCGTCATGCGACCTGTCCGGCGCACGAAGCTACGGATCGGACGATGCGGTCTCGATGGATTGGGGTCTGCCGCCATCTTGTGGGTCTAGCGCGTGATCTCGATCGGGCTCGTCTGCTCGGGCCATCGACCGGATATCGACGAGTAATACGATTGGCAGATAGCCATGTCGGCGGCCTTATCCCCTGTCAGAGTCACCACGGGCCCGAGGCCAAGCCGCTTGCTGCCGTAGTCGAGAAAACCGAAAACGACCGGTACGTTCGCGCCCTCGGCGATGCGGTAAAAGCCGCTTTTCCACCCCGCTGTCTTACTGCGAGTGCCCTCCGGAGCCAGTCCGAAATAGAAGCGATCATGTTTGTCGAAGGACGCTATCGCCTCGCTGACCGCTGAACTGGCGCGTTTACGATTCAGCGGAATCGCGCCGAACGCCCTGAGCAAAATGCTCATCGGAAACCAGAACATTGTGTCTTTGACGAACCACCTGACATCCAGGCCGACATACACCTTATAGACAATGGCCCAAAAGCCATCCCAGTTAGAGGTATGCGGCGCCGCTATGAGCACGGCTTTGTGAACGCCAGGTACCTGCCCAACGCTCGTCCAGCCACCGAGCCAAAGCAAAAACCTGGCGACGTGCGGCAGAATCAATCTGTTTTCCTTGTGCCGTCACGTCCCACATCGGCAAGCAAGGCCGCAACCTGTTTGAGAATGGTCGGAAGCTCTCGTAACGCATCGCGCAATTGCGGCAGATTCTCTCGCAAATCGTCGAGTATTGCTCTCGGGCCGACCTGTTCGTTCATCCATTTCCTGAGCACCGGATGTGCGGTCTTCCAGAGGTCGAGCTGTGGATACAGTTCGCGACCAAGCCCCTCGATGTTAAAAAGTGTCTTGTGCAGCAAAATTAGTTGGGGCTGGATTTCAACATCGAAGCGCTGTGCAACACGGAATAGTCGTACCAGCACCTGGGCAAATGATATTTCTTCAAGAGGCTTGTTGAAGATTGGTTCGCAAACTGTTCTCACGGCAGTTTCGAGCTGATCGATTCGCGTGCCTTCCGGTACCCAGCCTGAGTCTAAGTGCAGTTTGGCGATGCGGTGATAGTCGCGGTCAAAAAACGCGAGAAAGTTATGCGCCAGATACTTCTGGTCTTCGGGGTTCAGTGTGCCGACGATGCCGAAGTCGACCGCCGCGTATTTCGGCCTGTCGGGGTCCGTCGTGATGACAAAAATATTGCCCGGATGCATGTCCGCGTGGAAAAAGTTGTGGCGGAATACCTGCGTGAAAAAGATTTCAACGCCGTTTTCAGCAAGCACCTGAATATTGGTCCCGGCTTCGCGCAGAGCATCCATGTCGCTGATTGGAATTCCGTAAATACGCTCCTGCACCAGGACCTCGGGCCGGCAATAATCCCAGTAGATGTCGGGCACATAGAGCATGTCCGAACCCGCGAAATTTCGCTTGAGCTGAGAGCAGTTCGCGGCCTCGCGCATCAGGTCCAGCTCGTCGATTATCGTCTGTTCGTACTCTGCGACAATCTCGAGGGGATGCAGGCGCTTACCGTGTTCCCAGTATCGGTCGGCGAGCCCCGCGATCATGCGCAGCACAGCGAGATCTTGCTCGATTTGTTCCTGCACACCCGGACGCAACAACTTGACGATAACTTCGGCGCCGCTCGCCAACTGGGCAGTGTGAACCTGAGCGATCGATGCGGCAGCAAATGGCTCGACATCGAAACGCTTGAACACCTGGTCTACCGGTTCGCCATAAGCGTCGTCGAGTATCTGGATGGCCTGTTCTGCCGGGAACGGTGGCACCATGTCCTGGAGTTTCGCCAGCTCATCGGCGATATCGGGTGGCAACAGATCGCGTCGCGTAGAGATGGCCTGGCCAAACTTGACGAAAATCGGCCCAAGCTCTTCGAGAGCGAGTCTTATGCGTTCGCCGAGCGGCGCAGACGTGTCGCGGCGGCGCGGTAACACATAAAAGAAAAACCGCATCGGCCGCAGTAAGTGGGTTTCCTTGATGATGTCGTCGAGACCGTACTTTACGAGTACGCGCTGTATGCCAAGCAATCGTCTGATTGTGCGCAGGCGGCCCATTGTCAGGCTCCGTCCGTCAGCCGGTTAAGGCGCGCTTCGATCCGGGCGACGTCGTCACGTAAAGAATCGACCTGTTGTGCAAAACGGTCAACCTCGTAACGGCTCGGCACGTCACGACTTTCTTCCTGCAGGTACTCGCGGACATTGGAACCTAGAGTCTTGCGAGCTTCTCTGGCCCAATTGCCGACTCCTCTGGCAATTTCGCCTGCACGATGCGCGGCGACGTCGCCAATTACGGTCGACAGTTCTTCCTCAATATCCGGTTTCGCGTAGCCAAGCAGTTCCTGAAACGCCTGTGCGGTGTAGGCATCTCCGGTCAGGTCGAGCGAGCCATCGCGAACAGCGGCTCCTTTTTCTGTGTCTCCGGGTGTTCCTGCCATACGTGCAAGAGTCAGCAACGACCCCGTGAGGATCACATCCGGATCGGATTCGAAATCGGTCGTCAACACGACGACCTCGTCGCTTATCTTGAAATACATCGCCAGCGCGGTGTCGCGCACGCGCACGGCGACGACCTTGCCGTCGAGTCGCTGACACAATTCGCGAGCGGGCGTTGTCTCTTGAATATTGCGATTGAGAATATTCGTGACAGGACGCAACAGAGTTTCGAGGGGGTCCATTCGTTGCTGCCTAGATCCGGTAGCCGATGTGCAAAGCGACGATACCGCCTGCCAGGTCCTGGTAGCGGCAACGCTCGAAGCCGACATCCTGCATCATGCCGAGCAGGGTTTCCTGATCAGGGTGCATCCGGATCGACTCGGCCAGATACTGGTAACTCTCCTCATCGCCGGCAATGAACTTGCCAATCAGCGGCAACACCTTGAATGAGTACAAATCGTATGCGGGCTTGAGCGACTTCGTCGGTTCCGAGAACTCGAGAATCAGCACTTTGCCTCCGGGCTTAAGCACCCGATACATTGATCGCAAGGCCGCATCTTTGTCCGTGATGTTCCGCAGCCCGAACGCAATCGTAATTCGATCGAAGGTGTGGTCGGTAAACGGAAGATCCTCCGCATCGACCTGAGCGATGGTTAGATTGCCAGCGACGCCGGCATCGATAAGCCTTTTCCTGCCCTGCTCGAGCATGGCTGCGTTGATGTCTGCGAGCACCACGTGGCCATCCGGGCCAACCTGGCGTGCAAACTTGAGGGCCAGGTCGCCGGTACCACCGGCAAGATCAAGCACCGTGTGTCCCGGTCGTGCAGCCGCCTGGTCGATCGTATGTCGCTTCCACAGGCGATGCAGTCCGGCCGACATCAGGTCATTCATGATGTCGTAGCGCGTCGCGACAGAGTCGAACACGCCTCTTACATGACCGGCTTTTTCATCAACCGGCACGTCTTTGTAGCCGAAATGGGTGGTATCGGACGAAGCGTCAGGTTTGCTCATGATTCGTTGTTATGCGGGCTTTTCGCGAGCATACCCTGCCGCTGCGAGGCGGTCGAGGTAACGTCGCCAGTTCACCTCCATATTTCGACCCAGTTCGTGCAGATAGGTCCACGAATACAGCCCGGTATCGTGACCATCGTCGAAAACGAGCCGTACCGCGTAGTGACCGACAGGATCGATCGAGGTCACGACAACGTTTTCCTTGCCTGTTTGCAGGGTCTCCTGTCCCGGCCCGTGGCCGACAACCTCGGCACTCGGTGAATGCGCACGCAGGTACTCGAATGAGAAGCTGAATTCGCTGCCGTCCTCAAAGCATACGACGAGCAGTCGCGAATTTTTGCGCAGGCGAATTTCAGTCGGAGTCATCAGAGAATATACCGGCTCAAATCTTCGTCCCTGGCAAGTTCTTCCAGGTGTGAGTCGACATAGCCGGCGTTGATCTGGACATGTGTGCCGCTTTTGTCCGATGCCTCGAACGATACGGTTTCGAGCAGTCGCTCCATGACCGTGTGCAAGCGGCGCGCGCCGATGTTCTCGGTATTCTCGTTGACCTGGAAGGCGACCTCGGCAATACGTCTGACGCCGCTTTCCACAAATTCTACTTTGACATCTTCGGTCGCGAGCAAGGCGTTGTACTGCAAGGTCAACGATGCATCCGGTTCGGTAAGAATCTTGACGAAGTCATCGGTGGTTAAAGACTTGAGTTCAACGCGGATCGGAAAACGGCCCTGTAGTTCGGGAATCAGGTCCGAAGGCTTGGCCGTATGAAACGCGCCGGATGCGATGAACAGGATGTGATCGGTTTTCACCATGCCGTATTTGGTGTTGATGGTTGAGCCCTCAACGATCGGCAACAAGTCCCTCTGCACGCCTTCCCGTGATACATCCGCACCCTGGGTGCCGGAGCTTTTCGCAACCTTGTCGAGTTCATCGAGAAACACGATGCCGTGCTGTTCCACAGCCTCGAGGGCTTGTGCCTTGAGTTCCTCCTCGTCGAGCATCTTGGCTGCTTCTTCGTCGGTCAGCTGCTTCAGGGCGTCCTTGACCTTGAGTTTGCGCGATGCTCGCCGATTGCCGCCGAGATTCTGGAACATGCCCTGTAGCTGACTGGTCATCTCCTCCATGCCGGGTGGCGCCATGATTTCGACGCCGACTGGCATTGCCTGTATCTCAACCTCGATCTCCTTGTCATCGAGTTTGCCCTCACGAAGCATCTTGCGAAACTTCTGTCGCGTATCACTGCTTTCGGGTGCCTGCTCACCATCGCTTGCGAATCCGATGGGCTGTTTTGGCGGAGGCAGCAGCGCGTCGAGCACGCGCTCCTCGGCTGCATCTTCAGCACGATGACGAACTTTGGACATCGCATCCTCACGGATCATTTTGACCGCAACATCCATCAGGTCGCGAATGATGCTGTCTACCTCGCGGCCAACATAACCAACCTCGGTGAATTTTGTCGCCTCGACTTTGATGAATGGAGCTTTAGCCAATCGTGCAAGTCGTCTGGAAATTTCGGTCTTGCCGACACCTGTCGGGCCGATCATCAGGATGTTCTTGGGCGTGATCTCGCTGCGTAACGGTTCCTCAACCTGTACTCGGCGCCAACGATTGCGCAGCGCGATTGCTACCGCGCGCTTGGCCTCGTCTTGGCCGACGATATGCTTGTTCAATTCCTGAACGATTTCTCTTGGGGTCATTTGTGACATTTTTGGTCCTGATGCAGGAGCCCGCCGTACTAATGGGACTCTGTGGCAATCGAATGGTGCTGGCTCTCTATTGGGGCCGGGCGAAACGTGGTAGACATCGCCCGCACGGCGGGCTCCTACAGCTCTTCTATAAGAATATTGTGATTGGTAAAGACGCAGATATCGCCAGCAATGTTCAGCGCTTTTTCGGCAACCTCTCTGGCGCCGAGCTCAGTGTTCTGCAGCAGCGCAAGCGCCGCGGCCTGTGCATACGGGCCGCCGGAACCGATGGCCATCAAGTCATGCTCGGGTTCAATCACGTCACCATTTCCGGAGATGACGAAGGAGCTCTCCTTGTCGGCAACACACAGCAGCGCCTCGAGCCTCCGCAGGCGCCGATCCGTGCGCCAGTCTTTGGCCAGTTCGATGGCCGCGCGTGTCAGGTTGCCGTATTGCTCGAGCTTGCTTTCGAAAAGCTCGAACAGGGTGAATGCGTCGGCGGTGCCACCGGCAAAACCGGCTATGACACGGCCATCTGCGAGTTGCCGCACTTTGCGCGCATTTCCTTTCATCACGGTGTTACCCATGCTGACCTGGCCGTCGCCTGCGATCGCGACTTTGCCATTGCGGCGTACCGAGACAATGGTCGTCCCTCGAAATTGATCCATCGTGTTTTACCTTTTCTCTGCTGGCCCTGTAGGAGCGCGCCATGCGCGCGATCGCGGCCACGGGCCGCTCCTACCCTTATTCTTTCTTCCGGGCGCGGGGATGAGTTTTGTCGTATATCTGGGCTAAGTGCTGGAAGTCAAGGTGCGTATAGACCTGGGTCGTAGAGATATTGGCGTGCCCGAGCAGTTCCTGAACGCCGCGCAGGTCATGACTCGACTCCAGCAAATGCGTGGCGAATGAGTGACGAAACAGGTGCGGGAACACATTGGTGTCGATGCCCTGATGTTTGGCCCAATGAGTCACCCGCGCCTGTACCGAGCGATGGCTCAGGCGCGTGCCGCGATTGCTGACGAACAAGGCCTTCTCGTCGGCCTGCGCAAGCTGGCCGCGTGACTTATACCATCTGGAGAGCGCACGCAGGGCGTGCCTGCCCACCGGCACGATACGGTCTTTGTTGCCCTTGCCCGTTACGCGCACAGTCGCGTCCTGATCATCGACATCACCGCAGTTCAGGTCTGTCAGTTCGGCCAGCCGCAGCCCGGATGAGTACAGCAATTCGAGGATCGCCCGGTCGCGATTGACGATCGGGCTATCCCCGGGGATATCGAGCAGCCGGGCCATACGGTCAGCATCGAGATTGCCGGGAAGGCGCTTGCCGGACTTGGGCGCGGATACCGACACAACCGGATTGGTCGTGACGTGTTTTTCGCGGAGCAGGTAGCGAAAGAATGTACGCGTCGCCGACAATCTGCGCTGGATGCTTCTCGAAGAGAGGCCGCGCCGAAAGCACTGGGCCGAGTACGCGCGAACATGTTCGTTGTCGAGATCTCCCCAGGTGTGGACCTCTTTCTCGTCGCAAAAACCAAGCAGCGCCTCGAGGTCGCGGCGATAGTGTTTGCACGTCAAATCAGAAAGCCGCCGCTCGTATTCGAGGTGGCGAATGAAATTGTCGATCCAGCCCTTCTCAGTGTCGTCCACCGGACGGACTCCCGTTCGTTAAACCAGCCTCAGAAACGCTTCAGGCTTCCCGCAATCAGGTCTCCGACGCGCCCCAGATAATCGATGCTCATGCCCGGATGGAAACGATCGGCGTCGGCGCTGCCAATTGCGAGAAATCCGATCTCAGCCTTGTTGCCCAGCGGCACGAGTGCAACCGAGCCGACTTCTTCGGCATCTTCCTGAAACAGGAAGTCGCGTTGCGCGTCACGCACATGGCCGCAGCGTGGGTTGCCGCCTTTCAGGAACGTATCGAACGGGGTCAGAGAGCTGTCGTCGCGCTCGATGACACGGAAGAATCGTCCGACATCGATATCGTCGAACATCGCCGGATCGCCGAACAACACGAGGACTGCCTGATCTGCGCCAAAACCACTGCGCATGGCCTCTTCGATGGCGGAAACGCAGGTGCGCAGGTCGCCAGCTGCGAACAACTGCAGCGTCAGTTCGTGAATCTTGGCGGAGAGGACGTCATTGGCGCGCGCAACCTGGATTAAATCCTTGAGCTGTCGCTCGAGCTTGAGTTCCTTTTGTCTGAGCATCGATACCTGGCGCTCAACCAGTGAAATGGACCCGCCGGCGCCATGTGGCAGTTCGAGCCGGCTGAGCAGGGCACTATGCCGCTCAAAAAAATCGGAATGGGCTTCGAGGTAGTCCTTTACGGCTTGCTCGGAAACCTCTTCTTCGATGAATTCCGGCTTGCGTTGGGTGCTCATAGATCAATTGTTCCTTCACTAATCAGTTCGGCGTTACCGGTGAGCCAGACGGGTTCTGTGCCACCGCGCCAGCTTACCACGAGTTGTCCGCCTGGCAGTCGCACCGAAACTTCGTCATCGAGCTGACCAAGCCGTTGCCCCGCAACGACTGCAGCGCAAGCGCCCGTACCGCAGGCCAGTGTTTCACCAACACCACGCTCGTACACGCGAAGCTCAATGCCTGTGCGATCGCAAATATGCATGAAACCTACGTTTGTCGCGGAGGGAAAGCGCTCATGACCTTCGATCGCCGGGCCGAGTCTGTCCACATCAGCAACGGCAATGCTGTCGACCTGCAGAACACAATGTGGATTGCCCATCGACAGTACAGAAACTTCGTGCGCGCGCTTAAAGACCTCCAGCTCATAGCTCGTTGATTGCTGCTCAGCGGTGAACGGAATTTGCGCGGGATCGAATTCGGGAGGACCCATGCTCACGGTTACCCGATCGTCGTCCAGCACGACCGCTTCAATCGGTCCAGCGGGGCTGTCTAAGGAAAATGATTTCAGCGGTGCGCTTTCCCTGGCCAGCATCCATGCGACGCAACGGACGCCATTGCCACATTGTTCGACTTCGGAGCCATCGGCATTGAAGACGCGATAGCTTGCGGCGGCACCGGTCGTTCGTGGCGGCCCAACCCACATTAATTGATCGAAACCCGGTCCCGTGGCGTCATTGCCGAGCCGCTGCAGCTCGTCCGATGACGGTGGTGGCAGGTTTTGTTCGCGCTGGTCCACGACAACAATGCGGTTGCCGGCGCCTTGCATTTTGAAGTAGGTGAGCTGCATGGGCGAAGTTTAACAGTCGATAAAAACATCGTCGCACTCTTCGGAAACTACCGGATGGACATTTGATGTCGGCGGGTATAGTTTACATAAAATTCTAAAAACACTGCCCTTGAGGAGAGATCATGCGGCACATAATGGTACTGAACGCCAAGGGTGGCTGCGGGAAAAGCACACTCGCAACCAACATTGCAGCTTACTTTGCTAACGAAGGCGCTAACGTCGCCCTCGCTGATTACGATCCACAGCGCTCGAGCCTGGACTGGTTGGAACGGCGGCCCGAAGTCCGACCCACAATCACGGGTGTTGCGGCATTTGATGGCGGTCTCAGACATGTGCCGCGCAATGCCGATATTGTCGTCAGTGATGCACCAGCGCGTTCGCATGGCAAGGAACTGGCCGATCTTGTAAAGCACGCAGAAACAATCGTTGTCCCGGTCCTGCCGTCGACAATCGATATGCAGGCAACAACGACATTCCTCAAAGAATTGCAAAGTGTTGGCAAGGTACAGCGCAAGCAGGCCAAGATCGCCGCATTGGCAAATCGCGTACGGGATAACACGCTTATCTTCGATGATCTGGATGAGTACCTGACCAAAGCGAGAGTGCCGTACATCGCAACACTGCGCGAAGCCCAGAATTACGTGCGTGCGTACACTCGCGGTCTGGGGGTTTGTGAATTACCCGAGTATCTTGCCTGGCCCGACTGGGATGAGTGGGAGCCGTTGACGGCGTGGCTGCGAAGCGTACGTAGTCAGCCCTAGCAAGGCCCCCCGTAGGAGCCCGCCATGCGGGCGAACGTCCGCTTGAGTTGGCGGTATCGCCCGGTTCCAATAGAGAGCCAGTACCATTCGATTGCCACAGGGTCCCATTAGTACGGCGGGCTCCTACAAAGGTGATTCCGACAGGCTAGCAGCGATGCCGTCCACGGCGTTTGAGTATCGGAGTGTAACGCCGAGCGAGTCACGCATCTTCTGTGTGCTGACTCTGCGCGATTCCCGTAGAAACGACATGCGCATTGGTGAGAACTCGCGCTCGGCGTCTTTCATGCTGATCGTCGGTGGTGCTGGCAGGTGACTCTGCCGTGCAAGCTCGTTCGTGAACCAGGTTGAGGATCGGTCGTCGCCGTCGCCCACGTTGTAGATTCCGGCTGGCGCATGTTGTGCAAGGGCGGCCGCGCAGCAAGCCACGAGATCATCGACGTGAATGCGATTGCCGGGTCCCGTGTCGTTTTCGGCAAGGACCGGCAGGCCTTCTCGAATGCGCTCCACACCAAGTCGTTCCGGCCCATAAATACCAGGAACCCTGAGCACCAGGATCTCGCAGTCGTGTTGCTTGCCCCATGCCAGCAATGCCTGCTCCGCGGCTATTCTGCGCTTAGCCCGTCCGGTCTCCGGATTGACCGGTGTCTCCTCATCAACCAGGCCACCGTCCCGGTTTCCGTACACGCCTGTCGTGCTGATATAGACGAATCGCTCCGGTGCAGGCGACAGGTCGCCCAGCAGGCGCTCGAGCCGGACATCGGACTCGTGGTCCGATGACGGCGGAACGGTATACAGGACGCCATAGTGGCAGGGCAAAGGAATCGGAATCTGTCCGCCCGCATCAAGATCGCAGGTCTGGATTTGCTGCGGTGACGGGACCGAAGAGCGACTCAGGCCGATTGCTGTTTCGGCTGGCTGTTGTGCGAGAAATCGCTGGCCGACATAGCCCGTGCCGACAACCAGCGTCGACCAGGTCATTCCTTAATCGGTGCGAGGTGTGGAATAGCCGGCAGCGGGCTTTCAGCTGCCATGTCGAGGCCGGCACGATATGCGTCGGCCGCAGCGTCTGTCTCGCCGAGCTGCGTCAACAGCCTTCCATACTCCTGATATGCCTCGGGTGTAGGTCGCAGGCTGATTACGGTTTCGAGATAGCTGCGAGCTTTACCCCATAGTTCCGTGCGCAAACAGAGTCGCGCCGCGGCAAGTAACAATTCGGGATCGTCGCCATGATTGGCGAGCCAGACCTCAGCACGCTTGAGTTGTTTGCTTGGGTTGGGGCCTTCGACAAGGCCGAACAGGCGCACAAGCGGTGCTCGCCACTCGGCCTTTAACGCGGCTGCCAGGTCCTTTTCCGCTTTTTCATGCAACCCGGTTCGCATCAGGCCCATGTAGTAGGCGTTGAGCAGGATTACATTGTCACGCAGGCGCTTCGCGACACGCTTCCATTCTTCGATAACAGTCTCGCCGTCCGCAGCGCCCGCAATATTCTCTCGGTGTACTCGAATCGTCCATTCGTCCAGTGTTGCTTTCTTGACGCGGCCCTGCTTCTGCAGGCGTGGCAGAATCTCCGCCAGATGCGTCCAGTCCTGCAGGCGAAAATACAGTCGGCCGAGTAGCGCAAGCGCGTGGCTGTGATCCTGGGAGTTTTCTTCCAGACGACGCAGTGTCGCCAGCGCTTGCTCGTATTGTTCTCGATCGAGCTGCAGCTCCGCCTGAGTCAGAAGCACTGCGTTGGCTGCCTCCGGCGTATGCTCATATGCCAGCTTCAGCCATTCGTCACGCCGCACATCGTTGCCTTGCAGATGTGCCGCACGGGCTGCCTGCAGATAATTGAACAATGGTGCGTCGCTCGTACTTGCCGCTCTTGCCAGCAGCTTTTCTCCGCGCGCGAAATTTCCTTCCGCCACTTCGATCATTCCGCGCGTCAGTTTCAAACCGGCACGGCCCGCACGATAGCGACCCGCCACTTCGCCAAGACGACGTGGCGCCTGGACAAGTCGGCGAATGAGCCAGATACCTATGACGAGCAAGACTACGAGGCTCACAAGGACAGGCACCGACATTTCGATCAGGTAGCCACGAAAATTAATCGCGACGTAGCCTGGATCGGCAAGCAGGAAATGGGCAGCGAAAGCGCTCAGGATCAATGCGGCAACGACGATAGCGCCGAATTTCATTGCGCGGTCTCTACGATGCTGTTGAATTGCCGCAGCAGACGCAGCGACTCGGATATATCCGGCGGTGTCACAT
>Ga0070722_10000211_pt1 | contig 17206 bp, 17 predicted proteins | sample tdAd001_FD_67276 | JGI IMG/M metagenome (GOLD analysis project Ga0070722, IMG submission 67276) | Marine sediment microbial communities from the Atlantic coast under amendment with organic carbon and nitrate - tdAd00.1 | ecosystem: Environmental > Aquatic > Marine > Coastal > Sediment | place...
GAAGAAAAATACGAAAAGATAAAGTTTGAAGACATGCTGGATGAGAACCTCGACCGCTCTGTGACCGACGGCTGGGCAGCCATGATCCAGCATTACTTTGTTGGCGCACTGGTTCCCGAACGCGGTGAGGACAATCACTACTACACCAAGGCGCTGAACAACGCGCGTTATGTCATCGGACTGATTTCACCCGGCCGCGTTGTTGCCCCGGGTGAGAGCACGACATTCAGCTCACAGCTTTTTATGGGCCCGAAACTGCAGGATGAAATGAAGGCGGTAGCACCGGGGCTGGAGTTGACCGTTGATTACGGCCTGCTTACCGTGCTGGCACAACCGGTATTCTGGCTGCTGAAAACCCTCTATGGTTTTCTCGGCAACTGGGGCTGGGCCATTATTTTTGTGACCATGCTTATCAAGCTGGCCTTCTACAAGCTGTCCGAAACCAGCTACCGGTCCATGGCCAACATGCGCAGGTTGACCCCGCGCCTGAAGACACTGAAAGAGCGTTACGGTGATGATCGCCAGAAGCTCAACCAGGCCATGATGGAGCTATATAAAAAGGAAAAGATCAATCCACTCGGCGGTTGTCTGCCGATCCTGGTGCAGATCCCGGTGTTTATCGCCCTCTACTGGGTATTGCTGGAAAGTGTCGAGTTGCGCCAGGCACCGTTCATGCTGTGGATCGTCGACATGTCCGCACCGGACCCGTATTACATCCTGCCCCTGCTGATGGGTGCCACCATGTTGATTCAGCAGCGGTTGAATCCTGCACCGATGGATCCGATCCAGGCGAAAGTGATGATGGCGCTGCCGATTGTGTTCACCGTGTTTTTCGCCTTCTTCCCGTCCGGCCTGGTGCTCTACTGGGTGGTCAACAACACCCTCTCCATCGCCCAGCAATGGGTCATCACCAAGCGTGTCGAGGCCGGCGGAAAGTAGTTACGGTTCTTTTGTAGGGTGCCCCGTGGGCACCATGAATCAACCGATTGTATTTTTATTGGTGCGCACGGCGCACCCTACAGCCTGTACAACGTTCTCCCACGGTGGTTAGCATGACCACAGACACCATCGCAGCTTGTGCCACACCAACCGGCCAGGGTGGTGTCGGCATCGTGCGGCTCTCCGGGCCGGATGTACCCGGCATTGCTAAACAGTTACTCGGTCACCTGCCATCACCACGCCACGCGGAACTGCACAATTTTCTCGATGCCGATAATGACCTGATCGACAACGGCCTGGTGCTGTACTTCGCGGCCCCGGCTTCCTTTACCGGTGAGCATGTACTGGAGTTGCAGGGCCACGGTGGCCCGGTGGTGATGGACCTGTTATTAGCGCGTGTACTGGCACTCGGTGCACGCCCTGCCCGCCCGGGTGAATTTTCCGAACGTGCTTTCTTAAACAACAAGCTTGATCTTGCACAGGCGGAAGCCATTGCGGATTTAATTGAAAGCGGAACAGCAGAAGCCGCGCGTGCCGCCGTGCATTCATTACAGGGCGTGTTTTCACAACGTGTGCATGCACTGGTGGAGTTGCTTACCCGGGTACGCATGTATGTCGAGGCGGCCATCGATTTTCCCGAAGAGGAAATAGACTTTCTTTCCGACAAAGGTCTTGCACAGATGCTGGAGCAACTGCAGCAGGACTTTGCAGACCTGATGGCGGGTGCCCGCCAGGGCTGCCTGTTGCGTGATGGTATGACGGTTGTGATTGCGGGCCAACCGAATGCCGGCAAGTCCAGCCTGTTAAACGCCCTCTCCGGTCGTGATGCGGCGATAGTCACGGAAATTCCCGGCACGACGCGCGATGTTTTGCGTGAGCACATCCAGCTGGATGGCATGCCACTGCATATACTCGATACCGCGGGGCTGCATGACAGCGATGACCCGATCGAACAGGCCGGCATGTTACGTACCCGCGCGGCACTGGAGCAGGCCGACCGGGTATTGCTGGTGATTGATGACCAGCAGGGGCTTACAACAGCCGACCAGGCAATCCTCGCAGAACTGCCGTCCAGCGTGCCCTGCACACACATCTACAACAAGATTGATATAAGTGGCCGCAAACCGGGACAGGATATAAAGGGTGATGCGGCGCTGGTTGCGATTTCTGCAAAAGATGGTGCGGGCATGGAAGGTTTGCGTGAACACCTGAAGCACAGCGCGGGATTCAGCGAGCAGGCCGAGGGCGGTTTCAGCGCACGACGCCGGCATCTTGAGGCCCTAGAAGCCGCACATGAACACTTCGAAACCGGCGTGCAGCAGCTGGAGACGCAGCGTGCCGGTGAATTACTCGCCGAGGAATTGCGCCTGGCCCAGCAACGGCTCGGGGAAATCACCGGCGAAGTCAGCAGTGACGAGCTGCTGGGCCGTATTTTCAGCAGTTTTTGTATCGGTAAATAAGGCCGCAGCTCCTCCTTGGTGTATATTTGATTCAACACGGTTACGGAGGTCACTATGTCAGCTGCAATACAAGCCATTCTGGATCATCCCGATTTTCTGCATCGCATTGCCTGGTGGCGGGAAGACTTCGGCCCGGGTCAGGTGATTATTAAAGAAGGTGATGTCACCCAGAACCTGTACCTGATTGAAAGCGGTGTCCTGCGCGTCAACAAGGATGTTGAAGTCAGCGAGGGCCGGCACATGCAATCGGGTTTACTGGAGCTGAGTGAAGGTGAATTTTTTGGTGAGCTGAACCTGTTCGGTGAGACCACACGCTGCGCTTCCATTGTCGCCCTGAACCAGGGCGTGTTAATACATATTGATGGCAAGGCACTGCTGGAATTTATGGATCAACATATCGACCTGGGCTATGCCCTTTTGAAAGAGCTTTTCATCCGGGCCTCGGATGCCCTGAGCTTTTCCAATGACCGTTACAGCGCACTTTATGCGAGGCAATTGAGCCAGGGTGATGAGTGCTGATCTGGTCGGGCCTGAAAGGCTGTTTTAAAGTAAGCACTATATTTAGTGAGAACACAAAATAATAAATCATCTTATTGTTTAATATAAGTTAATCATGATAGGAGCACCGTCATTCCCGCGAAAGCGGGAATCCAGCCCTTGAGTCTCGCAGACCATGGATTCCCGCTTTCGCGGGAATGACGGGCTGTTTTGTAGTCTGTGTAACGGGTGAATTTTTGAATCAAATGCCTGACATCGGGAAAATGAGTTCGCGTGAACTGGGGCTGGTACTGGCGCAGCAATTACTCGATGTTGAGGATCTGCACTACGGTTTATGGGACACGGACCTGGCCGTGTCACTGGCCAATATCCCGTTGGCACAACAACGTTATACAACCCAATTACTCGATCTGCTGGGGCGTTTGCTCGAAGGTGTTTCCCGGCCACAGATTCTCGATGTGGGGTGCGGTACCGGGTACATGCTGGAGCAGATTCTGGCGCGCGGTTATGACGTGGATGCGGTGAATCCATCCGCGTATTTGAATCAACAGGTGCGTCAACGGCTGGCGCGTATTGATGCCAGCTCGACGCGGTTGTTTGAAACGGATTTTGAATCAATGCCGGTTGATAGCTGCGAGCATCACTATGACCTGCTCCTGTTCAGTGAAAGTTTTCAGTACATCCCGCTGCCGGAATTTTTTGCAAACACAAGACGCTTGTTGAAGACCGATGGCCTTGTCGTGATTTGTGATTTTTTCAAGACCGCCGCACATTGTGATGGTGAAGCCGGTGACCGGAGTTTCAGTGGCGGACACATCCTTGGCGAGTTCTATCGCCTGGTTGGGGAATCGGGTTTTGAGATCAAGCAGGATGACGATCTGACAACCCGCGTGAGCCCCAACATCGCCCTGCTGGATGAATTACTGTCACGGCGGCTGGCGCCGGCCGCCGCCTCGATCGATGCTTACCTGCGGAGCGCTTATCCAAAAATGAGGCGCGTGGTTAAGTGGCTGTTGCGCCGCAAACTGGCGCGCGTGCGTTACAAGTACCTCTCCGGGAATCGCAGCCAGGCGGTGTTTGAGAAGTACAAGAGTTACCGCCTGATCGTGCTGCAGCTAGCGCCAGGCGCATGATATTTGCGGCCCACCCTAAAATTATAGTCAGCTAGCACCTAATGGTGGTACGATTGGCTGGAAATCAGGCTATTACTTAAGTAAGCATCAAATGTATATTGCTCCCTAATAAATAGCCTATATTTTTGTATTTAGGGGTTTTTTGCTCAGGTTCTATGAAGATTCAGAGTAACTATTTTAGGCTAAAAGGCGGATTTCCAGGCCCCTGCAGGGTATTCCCCATATATTCTGTGTATTTATAAGGGTTAGATGCGCTGAATGTAAATTAACGGGGTTTCAGTATTATTATCAGTGACTTATAGTTTTGGTGAGTAACATAATTTTATAGCAGGCTATACATATGACTAATTCCACACGCCCATCACTACGCGAACGCAAGTTTGCCAGGACCCGTCTGGCACTGGCCGAGGCCGCGACACAACACATGCAGGCGGCCTCTTTTGAGACGCTCTCGGTGAAAGCGCTGTGTGAGAAGGTGCAGGTTTCCGAGGCAACCTTCTTTAATTACTTCCCGAAAAAAGATGACCTCATTGTCTACCTTGACCATCTCTGGACGCTGGAGTTGAACTGGTATGGGCAGCAGTCAGCAACACAGCATTCCGGTCTGGCGGTGATTGATGCAATGTTTCGCTACACCTCTATCCAGATACAGAAAAAGCCGGGGCTGATGGGGGAGGTCATTGCGCACGAGGCACGTGCCCGGCAGCGTAGTGCCGACCCGGAGATTACCCGCGCGGAACGTTTGCTGGCGTTCCCGGACCTGGACGGCATTGACGAGATGGCGGATGACAGCCTCGAGCATTTATTACGTACCGCCTTGCAGCAGGGCATTGATCGGGGCGAGTTACCGGTAAACACCGCCGTGACGGCTGCTATGGTCGGGCTGGTGTCCATCTTCTACGGGGTACCGCTGGCGTTACAGCACAACAACCCGGCAGCGATTGGTGCAATGTATAGCCAGCAACTGGCAATTCTTTGGGAAGGTTTGCGGGCGGTGTCGGGGAAATAGCCTTCGCGCTTGAGAAGCGCTCCTACAATGGTAGTTTCCCGGCGGTGTAATCAATCGCTGTAGGAGCGCTTCTCAAGCGCGATTAGATTCAATGCCGTGAAATACCGCGTGCCTTGTCGAGCGATTCCTTCCAGGCTGCGGCGAGTGTTGGCCACCAGTCAGGCTTGTTGTCATCGAACCGCTCAATGGCTGCTTCCTTGAACCAGCGGCCGATGGCAGGCATGTTGTGGGTCAGGATACGTGTGGCGCCATGATTAATGCGCTTGGTCAGCGGCGGCCTGGCGAGTATTTCCAGCATGGTGTATTCACGTTGTTTGGCGAGCCAGAGTTCGCCGTTGATGTTGCGTTCCAGTTTTAACAGGCGCTGCTTGAGCTCTTCCAGCTCCTGGCTTGCGATGGCTGAGCGCTTGTTTTCCGCACGTTGCTTGACGCGTTTTTCCAGTGCGACGACGCGCTGCTGCAAGGCCTCGAGGTCAATCGGGCCACGTTGTGCCGGTTTGCGGAGGGTTTCACTCTTGATCGGGAAGACCCGGGGTGCGGATTTAACGGTGCTGGCGGGCTTTTTTACAGGAGGAACCCGGACGGCGGGCGTACCAGGCAGGTCTTTTACCTGCGAGGTGATATGGGCAGTCTGTTGTATATCAGCGCTGCTGTCGTCTTGATCAAACTCTAAAAGTCTCATGCATTTACCCTATCTTGTGCAATTTTTCCAATCCTACCACAATATATACCAATTATATAATTATTTGGGAGAATCAATCTGTTACGGCGGCCGAGTACCTGAATCTGCGCGAACGGCGTAGAATCGCGGATTATTTTTTCAACATGCGATGAATTGTGCTTAAAACTGCAAAAACTTATGACGTGATCGTGGTCGGTGGCGGCCATGCCGGCACCGAGGCGGCCCTGGCGGCCGCACGCACGGGCGCGTCCACCCTGCTGTTGACGCATAACCTGGAAACGCTCGGGCAAATGAGTTGTAACCCGGCCATTGGCGGGATTGGCAAGAGCCACCTGGTGAAGGAGATTGATGCACTCGGTGGCCTGATGGCACAGGCCGCTGACCGTGCCGGTATCCATTTCCGGGTCCTGAATGGCAGCAAGGGCCCGGCAGTACGCGCGACCCGCGCACAGGCTGACCGGTCGCTGTACCGCCAGGTGGTGCGCTTGCGCCTGGAACAGCAGCCGTGCCTGCAATTATTCCAGCAGGCCGTGGATGACCTGATTGTCGAGGGGGAACGCGTCACCGGTGTCAAAACCGCCATGGGGCTGCAGTTTTTTGCGCCTGCCGTGGTGTTGACGGTCGGGACCTTCCTCGGTGGCCGCATTCATATCGGCAAGACCCAGGTTGCCGGTGGCCGTGCCGGTGATCCGCCGGCCAATGCACTGGCCGCGCGCCTGCGCGAGCTACCCTTGCGGGTGGAGCGCCTGAAAACAGGGACGCCACCGCGGATCGACGGGCGCAGCATCGACTATTCACAGTTACAGGCACAGCCCGGTGATCAGCCATTGCCGGTGATGTCCTTTCTTGGCTCGGTGGCAGATCATCCGCGCCAGCTGGATTGCCATATCACCCATACGAACAGCCGCACCCACGACATTATTCGTGCCGGTCTGGACGACTCGCCGCTGTATAGCGGTGCGATCAGTGGGACGGGGCCGCGTTATTGCCCCTCGATCGAGGACAAGGTGCAACGCTTTGCCGGCAAGGACTCGCACCAGATTTTTGTCGAGCCGGAAGGGCTTGATACCTTTGAAGTTTATCCGAATGGCATCTCGACCAGCCTGTCCTTTGCGGTACAGGAGCAACTGGTGCATTCGATTGCGGGCTTCGAGACCGCACACATCACGCGCCCCGGTTATGCGATTGAATATGACTTTTTCGATCCACGGGATTTAAAACATTCGCTCGAGACCAAGCTGATCAAGGGCCTGTATTTTGCCGGGCAGATCAATGGCACTACCGGTTACGAGGAGGCCGCAGCGCAGGGCCTGCTGGCCGGGCTGAATGCGGCACGCCAGACACAGGAGAAGCAACCCTGGGTACCGGGGCGTGATGAAGCCTATATTGGTGTGCTGGTTGACGACCTGGTGACACTGGGCACCACCGAGCCATACCGAATGTTTACCAGCCGTGCCGAATATCGCCTGCTGCTGCGCCAGGATAATGCGGACCTGCGCCTGACAGCGGCCGGGCGTGAGATGGGCCTGGTTGACGATGGCCGTTGGCAGCGATTTGAGAGTAAGCGCGAGGCCATCCTGGCCGAACAGCAGCGCCTTGAAACCCTGCTGGTGCGACCGGGAACACCACAGGCGGCGGCGCTTGCCGACACCCTGGATAAACCACTGGGCCGTGAACAGTATGCCCATGAGTTGTTGCGCCGCCCCGAGGTCGGTTACCGGGCGTTGACGTCAATAAACGGGCTTGGGCCAGCGGTCAAGGATGAGCAGGTGGCCGAGCAGGTGGATATACAGGCGAGCTACTCCGGTTACCTTGACCGGCAGCTGGCGGAGATCCGTCGTCAACAACATAATCAGGAACAACCACTGGATGTAAATTTCGATTACAATGCGGTGCGGGGTCTTTCCAATGAGGTGTGTGAGAAGTTGCAGACCGTCAGACCGGAAACCATTGGCCACGCTGCGCGGATTCCCGGTGTTACACCGGCGGCCGTGTCGTTATTGCTGGTGCATTTAAAAAAACACAAGGCACTGGATAAAATCGCCTGAACAGGCTCACCATGGCAGCTTATGTATACCGGACTCTATAACCGCAACCGCAAGGGACGTAACAACAGCAACGCCATTGATCATGGCGCGTTGCTGGAAGACGGCATTTACGAACTTGGCCTGGAAGAACGTCTCGCCGGTGATGATCTGTTAAAGGAATACATTACCGAGTTGTTGAACTGGAACCGTGTCTATAACCTGACCTCGGTGCGCAAGCCTGCCGACATTGTTACCCGTCACATCCTCGACAGCCTGACACTGATTCCCCATCTGCACGGTGACCGCATACTTGATGTGGGCACCGGCGCCGGGCTGCCGGGTATCGTGCTTGCCATCGCCTGTCCGGAATACGAATTTGTACTGCTGGACAGCAGCAGCAAGAAGCTGCGCTTTATACAGCAGACACTCGGCATACTGCAGCTGGAAAATGTCACGCTGGAAAATTCCCGGGTGGAGGAATATCACCCGGAGTTGTTGTTTGACACCATCATCTGCCGCGCGTTTTCAGACTTGCCGGATTTCTACCGCAATACCGCACATCTTTGTAACAAGGGTGGAAAGATGCTAGCCATGAAAGGCGTTTATCCGATGACCGAAATCGAGTGCATCGAAGACAAGAATTTGATTGATGATGTCGTTGCATTGAAGGTGCCCGGGCTGGATGCGGAGCGCCATCTTGTCATCATGCATGCAGGCGAAGACAAGCAGGCAGCGGGCACACAATAAACCATGGGACAGATACTTGCAGTCACGAATCAGAAGGGCGGTGTTGGCAAGACCACTACCAGCGTCAACCTGGCCGCTTCACTGGTCGAGACCGGCAAGCGTGTATTGCTGATCGATCTTGATGCACAGGGTAATGCGACCATGGGCAGTGGTGTCGACAAGCACACCGTCGAGCGTAGCGGTTACGAGGTATTGATGGACCATGCGGAAGTGCGTGATGTAACAACGCACGCAGCTGATGCCGGCTATGATTTGTTGCCGGCCAACAGTGACCTGATCGCGGCCGAAGTCGAGTTGCTCGACAAGGACAACGGTGAACGCCGGCTGCGTTCAGCATTGACCTATGTGCAAAATGACTATGACCTGGTCATTATTGATTGTCCGCCGTCACTCAGCATGCTGACCATTAATGCACTGGCTGCAGCACACGGCGTGTTGATTCCGATCCAGTGTGAATACTATGCGCTGGAAGGCCTGAGCGCCCTGATGGATACGGTGGAAAAGGTGCGTGACACCATTAACCCGGAGCTGGAAATCGAAGGCCTGTTGCGCACTATGTATGATGCACGTAATAACCTTGCCAATGATGTCTCGGCACAGTTGCAGCAGCATTTTGGCGACAAGCTATACCGTACGATTATTCCGCGCAATGTGCGTCTCGCCGAAGCACCCAGTCACGGTATGCCGGTACTCTGTTATGACAAGGGCTCGCGCGGTGCCATCGCCTATCTTGCACTCGCCGGTGAATACAATCGCCGCCATAGCGCGGAAAAAGCGCTGCAGGATGCACCGCTGGCCGGCAATACGGACCAGTCACGTACTTCAAACATGTAATGGGACATCATCAATAATTTTTTATTACGGTATCTGAAATGGCAGCAAAAAAACGTGGATTAGGCAGGGGTCTGGATGCATTACTGGGTTCAGCGGTACGCCAGGAAAAACCGGTGCCGGAACTCAAGGCGGTACCCGTACCGGAAGTGGCCAGTGCACCTGCAGACGGTGCGTTACGCGCACTGCCGGTGGATGTCATTCAGCGGGGTGAGTACCAGCCACGTGTTGATATGCACCAGGAGTCATTGCAGGACCTGGCGAATTCTATCGCAGCACAGGGTGTCGTGCAGCCCATCGTGGTACGTAGTATTGGCGAGAATCGTTACGAGATTATTGCCGGCGAACGTCGCTGGCGCGCTGCACAAATGGCAGGCCTGCACGAAATCCCGGCGGTGGTGCGTGAAGTGGATGACCGCTCTGCAATTGCCATTGCACTGATTGAAAATATTCAACGTGAAAACCTCAATCCGCTTGAAGAGGCGCGCGCACTGGAACGCCTGATCAGGGAGTTTGAACTGACACACGAACAGGCCGCCGAAGCCGTTGGCCGTTCACGTGCAGCCGTTTCAAACCTGTTGCGCCTGCTCGATCTCGATGACAGCGTCAAGGGAATGCTGGAGCGCGGTGAAATTGAAATGGGTCATGCGCGTGCATTGCTGGCACTGACTGGCGCAAAACAAATCGAGGCGGCACGCCAGGTAACAAAACGCGGACTGAGTGTGCGTGCCACCGAGGGGCTCATTCGGCAGCTGCAGCAAAAACCTGCTACGAAGTCTGCGGCCAAACCCAAGGACCCGGATATCCAGAAACTCGAAACCGGCCTGGCCGATAAACTCGGTGCCAGTGTGTTGCTGCGCCAGGGCAAGGGCGGCAAGGGTAAACTGGAGATCAGCTACAACAGCCTTGATGAACTCGACGGCATCCTCGAGCATATTCACTGATTTTTAAAATAGCGAGACAGTCATGTTATTTAAACTTGTCAAAAAGAATCCGGGTTATAGACGATCTGTCTGCTTGCCAGTGCTGGCACTGGTACTGGCGCTGTCTGGCGGGTGTACCACGCACAGCCACTACCGGGACGATGGCGCCAAGATTACCGTCAAAAAATTCGTGGGCATCCCGTACCTTGAAAAGGAAGAAAGGACTTCTACCCGGCAGACAGGCTCCGAATACAAGCCTGTGCAGTAAGCCCGCCTGCGGCCGCGGGACAGAATCTGCTACTCTTTCCCTGATTTTATTGACCCCACCCATAGAGTCTCCTTATAATCCCCGGCTGCCTAGTGGGTTTCAGCAAGTGACCCGCAAGGGAATAAGAATCCCGGCAACCAATAAGCTGGTTGCACGTAACTAACTGATTAATAGACTGAAAACAGTGTTTTTTGCGAGCGGCATCGGTAGGCTGGTGATGCTTCAACTGCTGCTGATTGCTGTCACCTCAGTCGTTTTTTTCATGCTATACGGGGGTTTCCAGGCAGGATCGGCTGCATTTGGCGGCGTTTGTGCCAGCGCCAACTGCCTGTTGCTGCAATGGCGGCGCTACCAGGCAGACCAAGGCCAGGCGTTAAGCGCCGCACAGAGCATGCGGCTCCTGTATCGAACGGCACTGGAGCGGTTTGTATTGATCGGGGTGTTGTTTGCACTGGGACTGGGCCTTTGGCAGCTGGACCCGCTGGCGCTGATAACAGGATTTATTGTGGGGCAGACAGCCCTTGTTTTTAATGGAACCGGAAAAACGAATTAGAAATGTCAGGCGAAGTCCATACCTCTGCTGAATATATCAGGCACCACCTGCAGAACCTCACCTGGGGCCAGTTGCCAGACGGTTCCTGGGGCATTGCACATTCTCCTGAACAGGCAAAAGAGATGGGTTTCTGGGCGTTGCACCTCGATACCCTGGGTTTTTCCATCGGCCTGGGCGTGTTGTTCCTCTATTTTTTCCGCCGTGCCGCGAAACAGGCAACCGCTGGTGTGCCGGGTGGCCTGCAGAATTTTGCCGAGTGGGTCGTTGAATTTATCGAGGAAACCGTCAGGGGGTCCTTCAGTGGCAAAAATCCGCTGGTTGCACCTTTGGCATTTACCATTTTTCTGTGGATCTTCCTGATGAATTTCATGGATCTGATCGCCATCGATTTTCTGCCCAGCCTGGCCACGCTGGCGGGTGTCCCCTATATGAAGGTTGTTCCGACGACCGATCCCAATGCGACGTTCGGCATGGCCTTTGGTGTATTTTTCCTGATCCTCTATTACAGCTTCAAGATCAAGGGCCCCGGTGGCTTTTTTGCCGAACTGGCCTTTCAGCCGTTTGGCAAACTGGGCATGCCCATCAACCTGCTGCTGGAAGGTGTCAATCTGATTGCCAAGCCGATTTCGCTGTCGCTGCGTTTGTTCGGCAACATGTATGCCGGCGAAATGATTTTTATCCTGATCGCGATCATGTACAGCGGTGGCCTGGTGCTCGGTACATTCGGCGGCCTGCTGCAGATTGGCTGGGCAATCTTCCACATTCTGATTATTACCCTGCAGGCGTTCATCTTCATGACACTGACCATCGTGTACCTGGACATGGCGCATCAGGAGCATCATTGATTTTTTACATTTAAATAGCACGTTACATTTAGGAGAGAAACATGGAAATGGCAGACGCATTACTCTATATCGCAGGCGCATTGATGATGGGCCTCGGTGCACTGGGCGCCGCTGTGGGCATTGGTGTTCTTGGTGGGCGTTTTCTGGAAGGCGCTGCACGCCAGCCGGAGCTGATCCCGATGCTGCGTACCCAGTTCTTTATCGTCATGGGCCTGGTTGACGCGGTACCGATGATCGCCGTGGGTATCGCACTTTACATCCTGTTTGCAGTGGTTGGCGGCTAAGCAGGCTGCCGGACCAATCGCAGAGGTTCTGACATGAATATGAATGCCACTATTATCGGGCAGGCAATAGCCTTCTTCCTGTTCGTCGTGTTCTGCATGAAGTATGTGTGGCCACCAATCCTGCATGCTCTTTCGGAACGCAAGGCAAAGATTGCCGATGGCCTGGCGGCTGCCGAGCATGGCAAGCACGAACAGGGGCTGGCCGAAGAACGCGCCAAGGAACTGCTGCGTGAAGCCAAGGACCAGGCCGCGGAAATTATCAACCGTGCCGACAAGCGCGCATCCGAGATTGTTGACGAAGCCAGGGATGATGCAAAGTCAGAGGGCTCACGCCTGATGACGGCCGCGCATGCTGAAATCGACCAGGAAGTTACCCGCGTGAAGGAAGACCTGCGCGGACAGGTGGTTTCGATTGCACTCGCCGCTGCCGGCAAGGTGCTGGAGCGCGAAGTTGATGAAAGCGCGCATACCGAGTTGCTTAACAAGCTGGCTGCTGACATCTGATGGCCGAGGCAATTACCGTTGCACGTCCCTATGCACAGGCAGCATTTATGTTTGCCAGCGAGCATCACACGTTAAAGGACTGGTCGGACATGCTGGGGTTACTTGCAGGTATTGCAGATGATGCCGAAATGCAAGAGTTGGTCGAGAGTCCACACGTGAGTGCCGATCAACTGGCCGGGTTGTTTATCAAGGTGGGCGGCGAGCGCATGAACGAGATGTGCGCCAATTTTGTACGTGTACTGGCAGCCAACGGGCGTTTGAGCCTGCTGCCCGAGATCGCTGCGCTGTTTGAAATCCAGCGTCGTGATGCCGAGGGTACGATCCAGGCAGAAATGACAAGCGCATTTGCTGCGACCGAGGCGCAACAGGCTGAAGTCGTGGAAAGCCTGCGCAAACGACTCGGACGCGAGATTGAACTAAGCTGTTCGGTTGAGCCCGATCTCATCGGTGGTGCCGTCATTCGTGCCGGCGACCTGGTGATCGATGGCTCCGTGCGCGGCAAACTGGAGCGTCTCGGCAGCGCACTGACACACTAACTAATAAGGTTTTATTTCCAAGGTAAAAACTATGCAACTCAATCCGACTGAAATCAGCGAACTGATCAAGAGCCGCATCGAACAATTCGAGGTCGTGTCAGAGGCACGCACCGAGGGAACGGTCGTCAGCCTGTCTGATGGTATTGCACGTATCCACGGCCTGGCTGATGCCATGCAGGGTGAAATGCTTGAATTTCCCGGCGACGTTTTTGGTCTGGCGCTCAACCTGGAACGCGACTCTGTGGGTGCAGTGATCCTGGGCGATTACAAGGGCATCACGGAAGGCGACAGTGTTAAATGCACCGGCCGTATCCTGGAAGTGCCTATCGGTGAAGTAATGCTCGGCCGTGTAGTCGACTCGCTCGGTAATGCGATTGACGGCAAGGGCCCGATCGATGCTTCAGTGACATCACCGATTGAAAAAATTGCACCGGGCGTGATCGAACGCCAGTCGGTTGACCAGCCGGTACAAACCGGGCTGAAGTCAATCGATGCCATGGTGCCGATCGGCCGTGGACAGCGTGAGTTGATCATTGGTGACCGCCAGACCGGCAAGACTGCCGTCGCGGTTGATACCATCATCAACCAGAAAGGCACCGGTATTAAATGTATCTACGTCGCCATTGGCCAGAAGAACTCGTCGATTGCCACGGTGGTGCGCAAGCTGGAAGAGCACGGCGCCATGGAGCACACCATTATCGTAGCCGCTGCAGCCGCTGAATCTGCTGCCATGCAATATATTGCCCCGTATGCGGGTACTACCATGGGTGAATATTTCCGTGATCGCGGTGAAGATGCACTGATCATCTTCGATGACCTGACCAAGCAGGCCTGGGCCTATCGACAGGTGTCACTGTTGCTGCGTCGTCCCCCGGGGCGTGAAGCCTATCCTGGCGACGTGTTCTACCTGCACTCGCGTTTGCTGGAGCGCGCCTCGCGCATAAATGCAGAGGAGGTGGAGAGACGCACCAATGGCGAAGTGAAAGGCAAGACCGGTTCCCTGACCGCGCTGCCAATCATTGAAACACAGGCAGGTGATGTGTCGGCATTCGTGCCCACCAACGTGATTTCGATTACGGACGGCCAGATTTTCCTGGAGTCCGACCTGTTCAATGCCGGTATCCGGCCGGCCATTAATGCCGGTCTGTCGGTATCGCGTGTTGGCGGTGCGGCACAGACCAAGATTATTAAAAAGCTCGGTGGCGGTGTACGTCTTACACTGGCGCAGTACCGCGAACTGGCGGCGTTCTCCCAGTTTGCTTCTGATCTTGATGAGGCCACCCGCAAGCAGCTTGAACGCGGTGAGCGTGTGACCGAGTTGATGAAGCAGAAACAGTATTCACCGTTGTCTGTGGCCGAGATGGCCGTGTCCCTGTATGCCGCTGAAGAAGGTTACCTGGATGATGTCGAGTTGAACAAGATCGTGGATTTCGAGAATGCCCTGCATGCCTACATGCGTGCCAGTCAGTCGGCATTGCTCGACACAATCAATGATTCGGGTGACCTCAATGATGAAATCACAGCCGGGCTGAAGACCGCGGTCGAGGATTTCAAGGCAACCGGAACCTGGTAATGACAAAGCTTTTCGTAGCCCGGATAGAGCAAAGCGAAATCCGGGAAACCGAGACTAGAGAACAAAGGTAAAACAATGGCAGGCGCGAAGGAAATCCGTACCCAGATTGCGAGCATCAAGGGTACGCAGAAGATCACCAAGGCCATGGAGATGGTTGCGGCGAGCAAGATGCGCCGGGCACAGGAGCGCATGCTTGCAACACGTCCGTATGCGGCAAAGATCCAGAATGTGATTTCGCACCTTTCGCATGCGCACCCTGAATACCATCATCCGTACCTGGCTACGCGCGAGGTAAAACGGGTTGGCGTGATTGTTATTTCTACTGACCGTGGTCTATGCGGTGGTTTGAACATCAACCTGTTCAAGTCGGTCGTTAACTCGTTGCGCGAATGGGATAAGGCAGGTATTGGTATTGACCTGACCCTGATTGGTTCCAAGAGCAACGCCTTTTTCAGTCGTATGAAGGCTGATATTACTGCGACTGCCACCCACCTCGGGGACGCGCCGTCGATCATTGAACTGATCGGCACCATCAAGGTGATGCTGGATGCTTTTGAGGAAGGACGTATAGACAGCCTTTACCTTGCGCACAATGAATTCGTGAACACCATGACGCAGAACCCCGTGATCAAGCCATTGATTCCGGTGCAGAGTGAACCGGATGAAAATCTGGACACGCACTGGGACTACATCTATGAACCGGATTCAAAGCCGGTCATGGATGCACTGATGATTCGTTATATCGAGTCGCTGGTTTACCAGGGCATGGTGGAGAACGTCGCCTGTGAGCAGTCTGCGCGCATGGTCGCCATGAAGTCGGCAACTGATAACGCGGGTGACCTGATCGGTGAACTGCAACTGATTTACAACAAGGCACGACAGACAGCAATTACCCAGGAAATTTCCGAGATTGTCGGGGGCGCCGCCGCAGTTTCATAGTTTATATATTAATTGTAGGAGCGCTTCGCAAGCGCGATTAAACAGGTGGCGATAACCGCGGATGCGATCCGCTCCTACAGGTTAAAGATTAAGATTAAGAGGAAAACATCATGAGTGCTGGCAACATTGTTTCAATCATCGGTGCAGTCGTCGACGTGGAATTTCCACGTGACAGCGTGCCGAATATCTATGACGCGCTGAAGGTTGATGAGGCAGGTCTGACGCTGGAGGTACAGCAGCAACTGGGTGACGGTGTGGTACGCGCCATTGCAATGGGTTCCACGGACGGCGTAAAACGCGGTCTTGAGGTGCTTAATACCGGTGAACCCATCAAGGTCCCGGTTGGTGAAAAGACCCTTGGACGCATCATGGATGTGCTCGGTGAGCCGGTGGACATGGCCGGTGACATCGGTGCCGATACCTTTTTACCGATTCACCGTGAGGCTCCGAAGTTTGCTGACCAGGCTGCAACGGTAGAGATTCTTGAGACCGGCATCAAGGTTATTGACCTGGTCATGCCGATCGTAAAGGGCGGCAAGATCGGCCTGTTCGGTGGCGCCGGCGTCGGCAAGACCGTGACGCTGATGGAGCTGATTCGCAATATCGCTGTCGAGCACAGCGGCTACTCCGTGTTTGCCGGTGTCGGCGAGCGTACCCGAGAAGGCAACGACTTCTACCATGAAATGCGTGAAGGCGGCGTTATCGACAAGGTTTCGCTGGTCTACGGCCAGATGAACGAGCCACCGGGTAACCGCCTGCGTGTTGCACTCACAGGACTCACCATGGCAGAGCATTTCCGTGATGAAGGCCGTGACGTGCTGATGTTTATCGATAACATCTACCGTTATACCCTCGCGGGTACCGAGGTGTCCGCACTGCTGGGACGCATGCCTTCGGCCGTGGGCTACCAGCCAACGCTGGCCGAGGAAATGGGTGTGCTGCAGGAGCGCATTACCTCAACCAAGACAGGCTCCATCTCTTCTTTCCAGGCCGTGTACGTACCGGCGGACGATTTGACCGACCCGTCCCCGGCAACGACCTTTGCCCACCTCGATGCCACGCTGGTGCTGTCACGCCAGGTTGCCGAGCAGGGTATTTATCCTGCCGTGGACCCGCTGGATTCCACTTCACGTATCCTCGACCCGAACGTGGTCGGCGCGGATCATTACGATACGGCGCGCGCGGTGCAGGGAACGCTGCAGCGTTACAAGGAACTGAAAGACATCATCGCCATTCTGGGCATGGACGAACTTTCTGAAGAGGACAAAGCGGTCGTGGCGCGTGCGCGTAAAGTTCAACGCTTCCTGTCTCAACCGTTCTTCGAGGCTGAGACCTTCACCGGTTCTCCCGGTAAGTACGTGAGCCTCAAAGATACCATCCGTGCTTTCAAGGGAATCATCGAAGGCGAGTACGATCATCTGCACGAACAGGCCTTCTACATGGTCGGTGGTATCG
>Ga0070722_10000217_pt1 | contig 16695 bp, 15 predicted proteins | sample tdAd001_FD_67276 | JGI IMG/M metagenome (GOLD analysis project Ga0070722, IMG submission 67276) | Marine sediment microbial communities from the Atlantic coast under amendment with organic carbon and nitrate - tdAd00.1 | ecosystem: Environmental > Aquatic > Marine > Coastal > Sediment | place...
GTCTGCAGCGACTGGCAAAGTCACAAGAAATGCGTCCCGAACCTCGCTACCCACTTCAAATGCCGGCTGAGAGATCGCCGGCCCAAACCATGCCAGAAGATCTTTCGGCGCCGTCGACATCGTGGCGACCGTTTCCTCAATGATGCCCGCCGCGAGCCCACGCCATCCGCCGTGAATCGCCGCTATCTCGGTGCCATCCGCCGCACACAACAGAATCGGCAAACAATCGGCCGTCCGCACAGCACAACAGGCATCCGCGACGTTCGCGACAATGGCATCGGCTTCCGGTTCCCCGTTGTCGAAATCCGTCGACCCCCACCGCACTACTCGTGCGCCATGTACCTGGTTGAGCCACTGTGGCTCCGCAGGCATTTTGTATTCACTTTCCCGCAACGTGGTGCCCGCGACAATATTTGGCGGTGCCGGCCACTGCGCACGAATCCAGCCGCCGCTCACCTCGGGTCCTCCCGCAACGCAGCCAGCAATTCCGCAAAATCACCAGGTGGTGGAACCTCGAAAATCAACGCCTCACCACTGTCGGGATGAATGAACTCGAGCTTCGCCGCGTGCAGCGCCTGACGTCGGAAACAACGCAGAGTCGTGATCAAATGATCGCCGGCACCCTTTGGCAGCGACAAACGACCGCCATACACCGGATCGCCGACCAACGCATGTCGGCGATGTGCGAAGTGAACTCGAATCTGATGCGTCCGTCCGGTCTCAAGCCTGACATTTACATAGGTGTGCGCTGCAAATCGCTCGAGCACGGTGAAGTGAGTTACCGCAGGCTTGCCGTCATCACGAACACACATGCGCCTTCGATCAACGCGATGTCGACCGAGCGGCACGTCGATCTTGCCGCCACCCGTGAGCACTCCGTTGCAAACGGCCAGGTAGAAGCGCGATATTTCGCGGTCAGCCAATAATCTGACCAGCGCCGTGTGCGCGGTCAGGGTCTTGGCTATCAGCAGCAAGCCGCTCGTGTCCTTGTCGAGCCGATGCACGATGCCGGCGCGCGGCAATTCCTCGAGTTTGGGTGCATGGTGCAGCAGGCCGTTCATCAGGGTACCGCGACTGTTGCCAGCTCCCGGGTGGACGACCAGCCCCGCTGGCTTGTTGATTACGATCAGGGACTCGTCCTCGTGAACGACATCGAGCTCGATCGGCTCAGGCTCCGCGGTCACACTGAGCTCGGGTTTCGCATGCAATGTGACAGTTTCGCCGCCGTGCACAGCATCTCTCGGCCGTGGGCTATCACCGTCGACTATGATCGCGCCGTCAAGCAACCAGGCCTTCAGGCGACTCCGCGAATATTCCGGAAACATCTTTGCCAGCGCCTGGTCCAAGCGTTGACCGGCAAGTTCTGCGGGGATCGTCCTGATTGTCGGATCAACGTTCATTGCTGACCTAAGTCTACGGTATACTCGCCGACTTGGCCGGCCCCGGCGAACAGCCAACATCGAAAAATAGCGGCATACGGAAGCACACCGCAGTATGAATGAGAAATCCATAATTACCAGATTCAGAGTGCGCTCGGTGCATCTGCTGCGCCTGACGATCGTGCTCGTAACCGCCGCTGTGGTGGTCGGCTGTGCAGGCAACGAAGAAGTCACAAGTATCAGCGATGACCTGACCGAGGCCTACCAGATCGCCAAAAAGGCGATCGACGGCGGGAACTACAGTAAGGGCATTCGGATTTTCGAGGCCATGCAGGCCCAATATCCATTCAGCGATCTGAGCCGGCAGATCCAGCTCGAACTCATGTACGCCTACTACAAATCCGGAGCCAAGGAACAGGCGGTCGAAACCTGCGACACCTTCATGCGCGAAAATCCGATCCACGAAAGCGTCGATTATGCATTGTATATCAAGGGTTTGGCTTACTTCGAAGATCAGGGCGGATTCCTGGAGCGCCGCTTCAAGAAAGATGTCACCAAGCGCCCCCCGAAAGAAGTTGCCGAGGCCTATTCGACGTTTCGTCGTCTGGTTGACCGTTATCCGGCAAGCCCGTACGCGGCGGATGCCGAACAACGAATGGTATTCCTGAAAAACCGCATAGCAACCTACGAGAACCATGTTGCCGACTATTATCTGCGGCGTGGCGCATACATTGCGGCGTTGAATCGAGCCAAAAACGCTCTGGAGGAATATAACGGCGCCACTGGCAATGCCGAGTCACTCAGGATAATGGCCGACTCCTATGAGAAGCTCGGCATGGATGAAATGGCAGCCGATGCACGGCGGGTGCGCCAGCTCAACTTTCCTGACGAGAGCTAGCCGGGGAATCGGTACCCCGACGTTATCGGATAGCGCCAGTCTCGGCCAAATGCGCGGTTGCTTATGCGTATCCCGGGAGGTGCCTGGCGCCGCTTGTACTCGTTGCGTTTCACCATTTCCAGAATCCGAATTACCGTGTCGCGCTCAAAGCCACGCAGCACGATCTCGTCGACGGACAGATCATCTTCGATAAACGCGCGCAGGATTGGGTCCAGCACATCGTAGTCGGGCAATGAATCACTGTCTTTTTGCCCCGCCCGCAACTCTGCGCTCGGTGCGCGCGTAATGACGCGCTCCGGAATAACTTCGCCCAGGGAATTTCGATAGCGCGCCAGGCGATAAACGAGCGACTTGCTGCAATCCTTGATCGGCGCAAAGCCGCCGGCCATGTCACCGTAAAGTGTTGCATAACCGACAGCCATTTCACTCTTGTTTCCGGTTGTCAGGAGCATCCTTCCCGTCTTGTTGGAGATCGCCATTAGTAACATCCCACGGCATCGAGCCTGTATGTTTTCCTCAGTGACATCCTCTTCGCGGCCCTCGAAAATCGGGGCGAGCTGCTGCACGGTGGCATCATAGATCGGCGCAATCGAGATCACGTCATAACGGACATCGAGTGTCGATGCCTGTTTCGCGGCATCTTCCTGGCTCATCGTTGACGTGTAACGAAATGGCATCATGGCGACCTGGACCCGATCCGGCCCGAGTGCGTCGCAGGCGATCGCGAGAACCAGCGCAGAATCGATGCCGCCGGATAAACCGATCACCACGCCCGGAAAATTGTGCTTGTCGACATAGTCGCGAGTCCCGGTTACCAATGCACGGTAGACGCTCCCCTCGGTCGACAGGTGCTCCACGATCGAAGTCGCTGCAATTTCAATACCGGTTGCCACGGCGGTGAGTACAAGCTCATGAAGTCCTTCATCGAACGCCGGTGCACGAAAACAAATTTCACCATCGGCATTCATTGCGAAAGTGCCACCGTCGAATACGAGCTCGTCTTGCCCGCCAACCATGTTCAGATACAGGATCGGTATACCGGATTCAGCGACTCTGGTACGAACTGTTTCCTCACGTCTCTGTTGTGTATCGACTTCATAAGGCGAACCGTTGATCGCGATCACGCACTCAGCGCCAGCCGTACGCGCTGCTGCGATTGGGCCAGGGCGCCAGACATCCTCGCAAATCGTCAGCCCGATACCGACTCCATTCAGTCGGAAGACTGCGGCGTTCTTGCCCGCCGTGAAATACCGCTCCTCGTCGAAAACGCGGTAGTTCGGCAGCAGCTGTTTGCGATAGCTGCAAAGCATTTCGCCGTCCGAGAACACAGCACAACTGTTATGAATGTCATCGTCGACATATTCAGGGAAACCGACCAGCACCGCGATTCCGCGTACTGACTCTTGTATCTCGGTGACGGCTTGCTCGGTTCGACTACGCAATCCCGCGTGAAAAAGCAGATCCTCAGGTGGATAACCACAGACACTGAGTTCAGGGAAGACAACGAGGTCCGCCTGCGCCTCGTCTCGGGCCCGAGCCGCATAGTCGATGATTTTCGCCGTGTTGCCGGCAACGTCGCCAACCGCAAGATCGATCTGCGCCAGGGCGATTTTCACTTTATTGGTCATCGCTCCATCGCCACCCAGCGTTTAGTGTCAGCTTTCGAGGACTTCCTGCATCTTGCTTCCAAGCTCTGCTGGAGATCGCACAGTGGCCACTCCAGCGGCGTCGAGTGCCTTGAACTTGTCTGCGGCCGTGCCTTTGCCACCAGCAACAATGGCGCCGGCATGCCCCATGCGTTTGCCAGGCGGTGCTGTAACGCCTGCGATGTAAGCAACGACGGGCTTTGTGACATTGGACTGTATGAACTCAGCTGCGGCTTCTTCATCGGTACCACCGATCTCACCAACCATGATAACGCCGTCGGTGTCCGGATCTGCCTCAAACAACTCGAGGCAATCGATGAAGTCCATGCCGCGGACCGGATCACCGCCTATTCCTATACAGGTGGTCTGTCCAAGCTCGTTGACTGTCGTTTGATAGACGGCTTCATAAGTCAGCGTGCCCGATCGCGATACAACACCGATCCGTCCCGGTTTGTGAATAAAGCCCGGCATGATGCCGATCTTGCATTGCTCCGGGGTGATGATGCCCGGGCAGTTGGGCCCAATCAGACGACAGTCGTAATCGCGCAATGCCGACTTGACCTTGACCATGTCCAGAACCGGGATGCCCTCGGTGATACAGACAACGAGTTTGACGCCCGAATCGGCCGCTTCGAGAATTGCATCAGCGGCAAAGGGTGGTGGCACCAGGATCATGCTGACGTCAGCACCTGTTTCACTTACGGCATCGCGCATTGTGTGGAAGACGGGTACTCCGAGGTGCTCGGACCCACCCCGGCCTGGCGTGACACCACCGACAACTTGTGTGCCGTACTCGATGCATTGCTCGGTGTGAAATGTTCCCTGGCTACCCGTAATGCCCTGGCAGATGATCTTGCTGTCTTTGTTGACCAGAATACTCATGTAGTTCCTTTTAACATCGTTGTCGCCCGCCGGGGCGGGCTCCTACGACGCTTTGTCGTTCTGTTCATGCCGCTGCTGCGACCACCTTTTTGGCTGCATCCGTCAAGTTATCGGCTGAGATAATGTCGAGCCCGCTACCAGCCAGTAACTCGCGGCCCTTGTTCACATTCGTGCCTTCCAGGCGAACAACGACCGGAACGCTGACCCCAACTTCCTTCACGGCTGTGATAATGCCTTCGGCGATCAGATCGCAACGCACGATTCCGCCAAAAATGTTGACGAGAATTGCCGCCACATTCTTGTTTGACAGAATCAACTTGAATGCCTCGGCAACGCGTTCTTTCGTCGCACCACCGCCGACATCCAGGAAGTTCGCCGGCTCGCCGCCATGCAGCTTGATGAGATCCATCGTCGCCATCGCGAGGCCGGCGCCATTAACCATGCACGCAATATCGCCATCGAGAGACACATAATTGAGATCGTGGGCCGCGGCCTCACGCTCCTTGTCGTCTTCCTGGGTAATGTCGCGTAGCTCGACGAGTTTCGGTTGCCGGTACAAGGCATTGCCATCGATGTTGATCTTGGCATCCAGCGCAATAACGTCGCCGCGCTTGGTGACAATTAACGGATTCACTTCAACCAGAGTGGCATCAGTCTCGACATAGAGTTTGTACATGCGCTTGATCAGGTTACCGAACTGACGCATCTGCTGCTTGTTCAGCTCAAGGCCGAACGCAAGCTGACGTGCCTGATAATCCTGCAAACCCGCATCAGGCGCGATGTCGATCGTAAAGATTTTTTCCGGTGTTTCCTGAGCAACCTGCTCAATATCCATGCCACCTGCAGCCGAAGCTATGAATGCAACACGACTGAGCTCACGGTCGACAAGCATCGACAAGTACAGCTCGCGATCGATCTCCGAGCCTTCCTCTACATACACTACATTTACAGGCAAGCCCTCGGGTCCCGACTGGTGTGTGACCATTCGGGTGCCGAGCATGCTTTCGGCGTACTCGTGAACCTCATCCCTGGTGCGAGCGAGCTTCACGCCACCCGCTTTGCCGCGGCCACCGGCGTGAACCTGTGCTTTGACTACCCAGAGATCGCCGCCCAGTTCCTTGGCTGCGTCGACCGCAGCATTCGGGCTCTTCACCGGGATGCCCCTGGGGACCGGAATGCCGTAGTCGGCGAACAATCGTTTCGATTGGTATTCGTGCAGATTCATGGAGATATCAATTCGTGGCGTGCGACCAGCCGCACAAAATCGAGCGTATTTTGGAGCAAAGTGCGGAGCTACGCAAAGGAGATTTTGTAATGCTGGCCAGCCTGTAAATGCCATTCTCACCAAATCAGTCCGACCTTCGTCTACAATCGGCGCAATCCGCAGTACAGGCGGCCACGACGGGCAGAAAACTTCGGTGAATCAGGCGAAGATCGACATTAGCAGCCGGCAGACGCTGCGAGAGAGCCGCGATGCGTTATTGCAACGCGCGGCAGAAGAGCCCGATCTGACCTGGCGTTTGCTCACCACACTGAACGCATTTCGGGCCCTTATAGCTTTCGCACTGCTCGCGATTTTTTTCGCGGGCGGCGAACCCCGTGTATTCGGCGACCAACTCCCGACTGTTTTCTGGATTACGGCGGCCGCGTACCTTCTGATTGCCGTAGTCTCGGCTTTCGCGCTCAGGCAGCGCTGGGTTGCAGCTGATATCCAGGCGATTTCGCAGTCGCTGGTCGATATTGGTGCTGTCGTCGTTCTGATGCACGCGAGCGGCGGTATATCGAGTGGTCTCGGCGGACTGTTGATCGTATTTGTTGGTGCCGGCAGTCTGGTACTGCCGCGCCGATTTCCAACCGTGCTTGCGGCTGTTGCCACAATTGCAATCCTTAGCCAACAGGCGTTTTCGCAACTTGGCAGCATTGCGGTAGACGCCAACTACCCGGCGGCCGGCATTCTCGGTGCCGTTATCTTCGCGATGGCGCTCGCAACCCGGCCGCTTAGCCGGCGTATCCAGGCCAGTGAAGCACTGGCGCGCCAGCGTGGTGTCGACCTGCAAAATCTATCCGAACTCAACGAATACATCGTGCAGCATTTGCGTGAAAGCATCATTGTCATTGATAAGGACGACAAGATCCGACTTAGCAACGCTTCCGCAACGACTCTGCTTGGAGCAGTCGGGCAGGTTCGGGGGCTTTCGCTACGCACAGTTTTCGAACCTCTCGCTGACTACATTCGTGGCTGGCGCGCTGACCGGGAGCAGTCAGCACACCCCGAATTCACCGTCATCACATCTGGCACTAATCTTCGTGTGACCGCACATCTCGCACCTCTGGGCAAAGACGGCGAGCGCGAAGGTCCGGTACTCGTGTTCCTCGAAGATGCCAGTTTAATGAATGCACGTGTGCAGCAATCGAAACTTGCGTCTCTGGGTCGGCTAAGTGCCAGTATCGCCCACGAGATTCGCAATCCGGTCGGTGCCATGAGTCACGCAGCACAATTGCTCGGCGAATCTGCTGTTCTCACAGAGGACGATAAGCGACTCACGGAAATAATTGAGACCCATTCCAGCCGCGTCAGCCACATTATTGATAACGTCCTGCAATTGTCGCGACGCGAGTCAAGCCGCCCGGAGAGGCTCTCGCTGGGTCCGTGGCTCGAGGATTTCGCGACGGAATTCTCCAGCACTCTGGAATTACAGGAGGGAGAATTTACCGTTAACGCCATACCGCAGGACCTGGAGGTCCGAATGGACCGGTCGCACCTGCGGCAGGTACTTTGGAATCTCTGTGACAATGCCGTCAAGTACGCAAGTGAAACGGGCGGCATTCTCGTCGAAATCCAGGCTGGCCGGATGCAGGGACAGGGGCGCCCATATGTCGAAGTTCTGGATCACGGACTCGGTGTAGACGCCGCGACTGCCGACAAGATGTTTGAGCCGTTCTACACTGAGCGCTCAGGCGGCACCGGGCTCGGCCTGTATATTTCACGTGAGTTGTGCGAACTCAATCGCGCAACGCTCTTATACCTTGACCGGTCGGGCGGAGGCAGTATCTTCCGTATCGTGTTCGCCGATCCGGACAGATGGGACACAGAACTAGAATGAGCCAACCATTAGCACTGGTAATTGACGACGAACCGGATATTTGTGAACTCCTGACGTTGACACTCGGCCGAATGGACATCCGCACCGAGACAGCAGCGGATGTCGCCGGCGCCAAGGCACTGCTAGGCGCCAGCCAGTTTGACCTTTGCCTGACCGATATGCGCCTGCCCGATGGCGACGGCCTTGAACTTGTCGAATGGATGCAGACGCACGCGCCCGGCGTTCCGGTGGCCGTAATCACTGCCCATGGCAACGTAGAAACCGCGGTCCAGGCGCTCAAACTGGGAGCTTTCGACTTCATTTCCAAACCGCTAGACCTCAACAACCTCAGAAATATCGTTGAGAGTGCGCTCAAACTGGACCGGCCTGGTGAGCAGCGATCCCGATTGCAGGGCGAATCGAAGCCGATGCAGGATTTGCGCGATATGATCGACAGAGTGTCCCGGTCCCAGGCGCCGGTGCACATTTCAGGAGAATCGGGCACCGGCAAGGAACTCGTCGCGCGGCTGATTCATGAAAGCGGGCCACGGGCCGACGGCCCGTTTGTCCCGGTCAACTGTGGTGCGATTCCAGCTGATCTAATGGAGAGCGAGTTCTTTGGACACCGCAAGGGGAGCTTTACCGGCGCCGTCAGTGACAAGGTCGGGCTTGTGCAAAGTGCTGACGGGGGAACCTTGTTTCTCGATGAAATCGCCGATTTGCCGCTTGCGATGCAGGTCAAACTACTGCGCGTCATCCAGGAGAAGACGGTTCGACCGGTCGGTGCATCGCAGGAAGAACCGGCGAATGCCCGAATTCTCTCGGCAACTCACAAGAAACTTGGACAGATGGTACCGGCTGGCGAATTTCGCGAGGACCTGTACTACCGCATTAATGTGATCGAACTGCCTGTGCCCGCACTGCGTGATCGCGGTGAAGATGTCGTCGAACTGGCCGGTCACATACTCAATAAGCTCAGTTCGAGTATCGCGCTCGACGAGAGCGCCAAAGAAGCGCTCCTCGACTACTCATTCCCGGGCAATGTGCGTGAACTCGAAAACATGCTCGAGCGAGCCGTTACGCTATGTACGACCGGAACAGTATTCGACAGAGATCTGAACATACGTCCGCAAGCTAGCTCACCGGTCGAGGGTGACGACCCGATAGAATTCACGGCTACCGATCTGAGCAATCAGGTCGAAGACGTCCAGCGCCAGGCCATTATGGAAGCACTCGAGAAAACACGCTTCAACAAAACGGCCGCAGCCAAGTTGTTAGGTCTTTCTTTTCGCCAATTGCGGTACAGGATAAAGAAGCTGGGTATCGAGTAGGAGCGCCCCATGGGCGCGATCCCGATGACAAATCGCGCCCATGGGGCGCTCCTACATTGCATAAGAACCGTCGTCTCTCGCCGACGACCACTGACAATTTTTGTCACTTGGTGACAATCTTTGTCTCTTGCGGTCCGTATATGTGCCAGATCTGAAACATCGGCGAATCCCTACGCGCCGTCTAATTCGTTACAAATCAACCTCTTAACGTGAATCCGCTCAAGTTGGCACGGCGATTGCTTTATCTCCTGTACGGGCATATTGCCGTATTTGAAAAATACTCATTTTCATGGAGATAGAGAAATGAAGAAGCAACAAGGTTTTACACTTATCGAACTGATGATCGTAGTTGCGATTATTGGTATTTTGGCGGCTATCGCTATTCCTGCTTACCAGGACTACACGATCCGCGCACAGGTCTCTGAGGGTTTGAACCTCTCTGGCGGCGCTAAAGCAGCTGTTACCGAGTTCTATCAGGACAGCGGTAACCTGGCCACGGATAACTCCGAAGCCGGTCTTGAGGCTTCTGGCGAAATCACCGGTAAGTACGTCACGGGTGTTGCAGTTGGCGCAACTGCAGACGGCGTGATCGAAGTTACTTATGGTGGCACTGACGTAAACCAGGCTATCAGTGGTGACACGCTGATTCTGACGCCGAGCACAGCTAGCGCAGGTAGTGTTGTTTGGGATTGCTCAAGCACAGACCTTGCTAACAAGCATCTGCCGGCCGCTTGCCGCACCTAAGATTTCATTTGAGCTTTTTTGCTCAAGTCAGAAGTCTAAAAAGCCCCGGCCAGTCCGGGGCTTTTTTTATCAGGCTCGCCGAAAATGTGAGATGCGTCACATTCGGCAAGATGAGAGTAACTGGAACATACCATTGAGAATGCATTCCAGTATTATCAACGTATCAGGTATCGCAGCAGCGATTCAGGCGTCGACATGAAGAAGCACGAACAAGGTTTTACATTGATCGAGTTGATGATCGTCGTCGCGATTATCGGCATTCTCGCATCGATGGCAGTCACTGCCTACCAGACTTATGCGGTTCGGGCACAGGTCGCAGAGGGACTGAACATGGCGGTCGGCGCCAAGGCGCCGATTGTTGACGCCTTCAACATGACCGGGACGCCGCCGGCAGACCGCACGGCTGCAGGAATGACGCCTCTGCCTACCGATACGCGAGGCAAATACGTTAGCCAGGTCGATGTCGTCAATGGTCGCGTTGACATCACGTTTGGCGGCGACGCCCACCAGGATATCGTTGGCGACACCTTATCCGTCACACCCTATGTTTCGCCCGGCGGCAGCATTATCTGGCGCTGCGGCACAGAAAACGCGACTCCCGGGACAACCGAATTGACGGGCAGCGGAGTCACGAGCGCCCATCTGGCACCCACAGTCGATCCTCGTTACCTGCCGTCAAGCTGCCGCGACTAAGGCATCAATTACAGTCAATTTCGCCCATTCGGGGCCATTTGCAGAGTTTGACTTAATCAAATTCTCTAACTGTGAACAACAGCACAAAATCCAGTTGATCCGGGGACTTAGATCAGTAAGACTGTGATGCTCCAAGGATCGCTTGAGCAGCTCTATTCCTATGGCAGTAACAGCATCACAAACGAACCTCGCTGGCCTACCACGACGGCTTGTGCAGGACGGACTGATCTCCGAGGAGAAACTCCTCGAAGCATCTGACGTCGCCAAGAAAGAGAAGCAGTCGCTCGTTGCCTACCTGGTTAACGAGGGTCTCGCTGATGCTCGATCGATCGCTGTGGCGGCCTCTCACGAATTTGGTGTGCCACTGCTTGACCTGGACGCGGTCGATATCGACATTGACGTCATCCGCGCCGTCGATCAGAAGCTCATCAACAAGCACCGTGTAATACCCCTCGTCAAGCGTGGCCAACGCTTGTTTCTAGGCATTTCTGATCCGACCAACCTGGCCGCGATCGATGACATCAAATTCCAGACAAGCTTGCGTATCGATCCGGTTGTCGTCGAACAGGACAAGCTCGAAGAACGCATCGTCAAGGCTATCGAAGCCGTCGATACGACGATGGGGGATCTGGGCGACGACGACTTCGACCTCGAGACCCTGGACGTTACCGGCGAAGACGACGATGAGGATGAGGTTCGCCGCGACGATATTGAAGATGCACCAGTTGTTCGATTCGTCAACAAGATTTTGCTCGATGCAATCAAGCGTGGCGCATCGGATGTTCACTTCGAACCCTACGAAAAATATTTCCGCGTCAGGACGCGTCTTGACGGTGTGCTGTCCGAAGTCGCACAGCCGCCTGTCGTACTTGCGAACAAAGTTTGTGCTCGCCTGAAGGTCATGTCCCGCATGGACATCGCCGAGCGTCGCGTACCGCAAGATGGTCGTATCAAAATGCGCCTGTCGAAAAATCGCGCCATCGATTTTCGTGTCAACACCTGCCCGACATTGTTCGGTGAGAAAATCGTGCTGCGTATTCTCGATCCGTCGAGCGCCAAGCTGGGCATCGAAATGCTCGGTTATGAAGATCATCAGCGAGAGATGTACGAGAAGCACCTCAACAAGCCGTACGGCATGATCCTCGTCACCGGACCAACGGGTTCCGGTAAAACGGTCTCTCTGTATACCGGCCTGAACATCCTCAACACCGAAGATCGTAATATTTCAACAGCGGAAGATCCGGCAGAAATCAACTTGCCGGGCATCAACCAGGTCAACGTCAATCCCAAGGTCGGGCTGACATTCGCGTCGGCGCTCAGAGCGTTTTTACGCCAGGATCCCGACATCATAATGGTTGGTGAGATTCGTGACCTCGAGACCGCAGAGATAGCGATTAAAGCCGCTCAGACGGGTCACCTTGTGCTCTCGACGCTGCATACAAACGACGCGCCACGGACGCTGACTCGCCTCGTGGATATGGGCGTGAAGCCGTATGCCATCGCGACGTCTGTGAGCCTGATCATCGCGCAACGCCTCGCGAGACGCCTTTGCGACAACTGCAAAGAGACCAGGGAAATTCCACGGGAAGCGCTCGAGAAAGAGGGCTTTGAGACCGCGGATCTCGACCAGGGTCTGACAGTTTTCGGTCCGAAAGGCTGCAAGAGCTGTAATGGCGGTTACAAGGGCCGTCTCGGCATTTTCCAGGTCATGGAAGTGTCCGAGGCCATGGGTAGAATAATAATGGAAGGCGGCAACGCCATGCTGATCGCCGACCAGGCGGCAACTGAAGGGGTCTACGATTTACGACGTGCGGGATTGAACAAAGTCAAGGAAGGGGTTACCAGCCTTGAGGAGATCAATCGGGTTACAATTGAGTAGGTTAACACCTCGTTTTATGGGCTAAGAAAATGGCTGAATCAGCAGTTGCAAGCAGCGTCCCTTTTGTCTGGGAAGGTACAGACAGAAAGGGCAAAAAGGTTAAGGGCAAAAGCATGGCAAACAGTGAGGCTGCTGTTCGTGCTGATTTGCGCCGTCAGGGCGTCGTCCCCAGTCGCATCAAGAAACAGTCCAAGGGTCTGTTTTCGGGCGGCGGCACGATTACGCCTGCCGATATCGCAATCTTCATGCGCCAACTCGCAACGATGCTCGGTGCCGGTATTCCGCTCGTGCAGTCGTTCGAGATCGTCGGCACCGGCCACGAGAATGCGGCCATGCAGAAACTCATTCTCGCGGTTAAAGGCGATGTCGAGGGGGGTAGCTCGCTCGTCGAAGCTCTGGCAAAACACCCGCTTTACTTCGATGACTTGGTGCTCAACCTCGTAGAGGCCGGTGAGCAAGCGGGCGCACTCGAAACACTGCTCGACAAGATTGCGACGTACAAGGAAAAAACCGAGGCACTGAAGAAGAAAATCAAAAAGGCGCTGACCTACCCGGCAGCCGTTCTTGTCGTTGCTTTTGTCGTTACGACGATTCTTTTGATTTTCGTTATCCCGGCTTTTGAGGACCTGTTCAGAGGCTTCGGTGCAGACTTGCCGACTTTCACACGCAAAGTCATCGACTTGTCGGTGTTCATACGTGAAAAGGGCTGGTATCTCGCGATAATGATTGGCGCCGGTATCGGAACTTTCTTCTACTTCAAGAAGCGTTCGAGGGCGATGCGTCACTGGCTCGATCGTTTGTCTCTCAAGATTCCCGTTATCGGGTCGATCTTGCAGAAGGCCGCCATTGCACGCTACGCACGCACGCTGTCGACGATGTTCGCAGCAGGCGTACCGCTCGTCGAGGCTCTCGAATCTGTTGCAGGTGCTACCGGCAACATCGTTTACGAGGTTGGCGTACTGCAGATGCGTGACGAAGTTTCAACTGGTCAACGCTTGCAGCAGGCGATGGAAAACACAGACCTGTTCCCGAATATGGTTATTCAGATGATCGCGGTTGGCGAAGAATCCGGTTCTCTGGACGACATGTCGTCCAAGGTCGCCGACTTTTTTGAAGAAGACGTCGACAATGCCGTAGACAATCTCTCGAGTCTGCTCGAGCCAATGATTATGGCCATTCTCGGTGTGCTCGTTGGCGGCCTGGTCGTCGCGATGTATCTGCCGATCTTCAAGATGGGTTCGGTAATCTAACAAGCAAACCACGCGTTTGCATTGAAACGGCGTTCGGAGGAAACTCCTGACGCCGTTTTCTTTTGCGTTTGGCACGGACGGAGAAAAAATTTGCTTGAGATGTTCACCCAGGCGCCAGCGGTTTTCATCGCAGTCGTGTTTGCATTCGCATTGATGATCGGCAGCTTTCTCAATGTCGTCATCTATCGGCTCCCGCTAATGATGCAGCGAGAGTGGCGTGAGCAATGCGAGGAACTCCGGAGTACGCCCGGGCCTGATTTGCCTGAAGGCCGATTCAATCTTGTTGTACCAAGATCAAGATGTCCGGCCTGCGGCAAGGAAATAAAAGCCTGGCAGAACATTCCGGTGCTGAGTTACCTGTTGCTCGGTGCCCAGTGCGCGAATTGCCAGGCGTCGATTGCAGTGCGTTACCCGCTCGTGGAGATGTTGACCGCAGTACTTGCCGCGATATGCGCCTGGCACTTCGGCTTCGGCTGGGAAGCCGTAATGGCAGTCGCTCTGACCTGCGCTCTGGTTGCCATCAGCCTGATCGATGTCGACCACCAGATCATCCCTGACTCGATCGCAATTCCGCTGCTTTGGGTAGGGCTCATTATGAGCCTGTTCCATCCCATGGCCGGCGCGGACACCCTTTTCATCGCCCCACAAGACGCCATTATTGGCGCTCTGGCGGGCTATCTGAGCCTCTGGAGTGTCTATCAGCTCTTCAAGCTGATCACGGGCAAGGAAGGCATGGGATACGGCGATTTCAAGCTGCTCGCTGCTCTTGGAGCATGGCTTGGCTGGCAAATGTTGCACATCATCATTTTGATGTCTGCCGTCGTCGGCGCCATTATCGGCATCGCGATGATTGTTTTCCGAGGCCGCGATCGCCAGCTACCGATCCCGTACGGACCGTATCTCGCGGCGGCTGGCTGGGTCACGATGCTTTACGGCGAGACGATCTGGAATGCTTACCTGGGCGTATTTCAGTAAGTGGCAGAATCGAGCAAGACTTCACTCAGAATCGGCCTGACCGGCGGAATTGCGAGCGGCAAGTCTACGGTCGCGGAGCTATTCGCCGAGCTCGGCGCAACCGTCATCGATACCGATATCATCGCCCGCGAAGTCGTAATGCCGGACCAGCCGGCTCTCGCGGAGATCCGGGACGCGTTCGGCGAATCGATGCTTAACGCGGATGGATCGCTCGACCGTGCCGCAATGCGCAGGCTCGTATTTGCGGACGAGGAAGCCCGCCGCCGGCTCGAGGCAATAGTGCATCCGCGCATCCAGGACGAAACGCGCCGTCAATCTGATCAAACTGGCGGCGTCTATCAGTTAATCGTCGTACCGCTCCTCGTCGAATCGCCACTGAGGTCTTTCGTCGATCGAATACTTGTTGTCGACTGCAACGAGGACACGCAAATGGCGCGACTGCTCGCGCGCGATGCGGAGTCCGCTGATCAGGCACGCCGCATCCTCGCGGCTCAGGCAAGCCGTGAGGAGCGTCTTGCCATCGCTGATGATGTGGTCAACAACGATGCCGATCTGGCCAGTACACGCTCCCAGGTTGCCGCACTTCATGAAATCTACCGTACGCTAGCGTAAAATGTGCCGATGGCTAAGCCTGCTAGCAAATTAGAGTCTGACGCTGCCCAAAATGGCTCGGCGCACTATGAACAGCCTGTCTCAGAGCGCATGCGAACTTTCATGCGGCTCGAATTCCTCTATCAGCAGATGTTGTACAACAGCGAACTCGAGAATAATTGGGCGGCGCGCGCGACGATCTCAGGCCTGCTGGAAATAGTGGCGATTTTGTCTCGTGGCGACGTACGTAGTGAAGTTCACAAAGAGCTCGATCACCAGCTCGGAGTCCTGCAACGCTTTCAGAGCCAGCCGGGTGTCGATGCCCGGCGACTGGATACGCTGATTCGAAATCTGATCGAAAGTCGGGCCGATATTGATGGCATCGGTACTTCATTCCTGCAAGTGCTGAAAGAATCGGATTTTCTCAACGCAATCAAGAATCGCAGCGCCATTCCAGGTGGTACTTGTGAGTTCGATCTGCCCGAATACAGCCATTGGTTACGTCAGGCACACGATCGACGCCAGGAGGACCTGTCGAAATGGATCGGGGCCATTCGCCCGCTCTGCGACGCAGTTTCTGAGGTGTTGTGGCTAATACGCGAAAGCGCACAACCGGTCGACAAGCTCGCAATCAATGGCATGTATCAACACAACATGCAGAAGGACGCTCAGTGCCGTCTGTTGCGCGTCAACCTGCCCGAGGGCAGCACGCTATATCCCGAGATCAGCGGCAGCCAGCACCGTTTCACGGTGCGCTTTCTCGACTGGTCGACGATTGATAGTCGGGCCGTGCAGACCGGACATGACGTGCCTTTTCAACTCAGTATCTGTTAGGCAGTAGCACAGCCATTCGAGCGGGCTGCTCCTCTCGGTCATGGCTCGCGATGCTGCGCTTTACTTCCCTCGAGGAACAGCCCGCTCGAAGGCTCTACAGACTCCTGTAATTCTCTCAAGATGGGCTCGTCGGCAGGTAGCAACACGGCCGGGTCGAGTTCGGCAGGAGGCACCCAGCGCAGGCCCTGAGACTCCAGCCCTTTGGGTTCGCCCTGCCATTCTGTAACCAGGAAAAATTCGAGATCGACGGTTCGATCGGGGTATTCGTGGTACAGATCCATGTAGGGCCGGCTTGCGGTGACTTCGATGCCAAGTTCTTCGGCCAGTTCGCGATGCAATGCCTCGGCAGGCGTCTCCCCGGCGGCGATTTTGCCACCAGGAAATTCCCAGAGACCGTCGAACGGTCCATCGCAGCGACGTTCGGTAATCAGGATACGGCCAGCAGAATCGCGCAGGATGCCTGCTGCGACGTGGAAATGTTTCATCGCCGAATCGCGCTCAGCTCAGCTT
>Ga0070722_10000219_pt1 | contig 16617 bp, 16 predicted proteins | sample tdAd001_FD_67276 | JGI IMG/M metagenome (GOLD analysis project Ga0070722, IMG submission 67276) | Marine sediment microbial communities from the Atlantic coast under amendment with organic carbon and nitrate - tdAd00.1 | ecosystem: Environmental > Aquatic > Marine > Coastal > Sediment | place...
GCACTGCCGATCGCCGTGCGCTCTGATGCATTTCGGTCTTGCCATTTGCCAAAGGCGCTTTCGACCGCTTCCCTGGCCTCGGCGAGATCGATGTTGCCGATCATGAACACCGTCATGTTGTCGGGCGTAACTTCACGACTGTGAAATTCGCGTAACGTGTCGGTGGAAAAATCCTCGACCAACTCCGGTGTCCAGACCATTCCGAGTGGATTGTCGCTACCGTAAACCGCTCGATTGAATAAGCCGGAGGCATTGCTTGACGGGTTTTTCTCCAGCGTCGCAAGAATTGCGTAGATTTGTTGTTTGATCTTGCTCAGCTCATCCTCGGGAAATGTCGGGTTGCGCAGAATCTCGGCAGCCAGTTCGAGAGACTCATCGAGGTGTGTCCGCAAGATTCGGTAGCCCAACGAGCTGTACTCGGTGCCGGCGCGAATTCTCGCACCCATTGCGATCTTGTCTTTGGCCGCGGCAAGTTCATTCGCGTCGTACTCCCTGGTGCCTTTGTCGAGCAGGCCGAATACGGCACTCGCAGTACCGGGCGCGTCAGGCGAGTTCGCAGTATTGCCCGTGCCTATGCGAATCGAGACATCGACCAGCGGAAGACTGCCGCGCTGCGCAACGACGAGCTTCATGCCATTGTCGAGCGTGGTTGTCTCGATCTCAGGGAAATTGATCCCGGACACTTCGCTTACAGCAGGGATGCTGGAACGGTCAATGCTCACATCTGCCGACTTGAATTCCGGGAACGGTTCAACCGTCAGTTGGTAGTAGTTGCGGGTCAGCCAACGATTCGCAGTGTCGCGCAGTTCGTCGGTCGTCGCCGAATTGAGCCACTCGATTTCCTTTTTCACATACAGTGGATCATTCGCGTAGAGCTGACCCTCGGCCAGGAATCGCCCGATCGTCGACTTACTCTCAAGGGACCCGATCATGTACATGTTCACGCCAAGCTTGGAATTATCGGTAATCTCCGCGCTGGGCCCGTCTGTCAGGTACTCCGCAATTACTTCATCGACCACTTTGAGCACGTAGTCCGGGTCGACACCCGGCTTGACATCGATTGTCAGGTTGTACTCTCCGCTCAACAGGCGGCCGTGAGCACCACTCTGAATACTCGTCGCAATCTGCAGGTCATCTACAAGTCTGTTGTACAAGGGTGAATTCTTGTTGCTTGCCAGGGTCTGATCGACCAGGTACATGAGTGTGGTGTCTTTGTGATTCATTCCTGGCAAGACCCAGGTCCGGGAAATGCGAGTCTGGCCAACCTGGTCGTACATCATCTCAATGCGATTCTCTTCGATCGTCGGAATCCATTGCTCGCGCTTAACCAGTGCTACGCCGGTGGGCGCCTCACTGAAGTACATTCCGACTTTCTCCTTAGCCTGCTCGACGCTGATGTCACCGGCCAGAACCAGGACGACGTTGGATGCGCCGTAGTATTTTTCAAACCATCCATGAACATCGTCCACTGAGGCATTGTCGAGGTCTTCCATAGAACCGATGACTGAATGCCGATACGGATGATCGACGGGGTAAACGCCTGCCCGAATTCGATCGGCCATACCCGAATATGGCTGGTTCTCACGTTGCCGTTTTTCGTTTTGTACGACACTGCGTTGTTCGTCGAGGGCATCCTGGGTCACCGCCCCCAGCAGGTACGACATACGATCGCTTTCCATCCAGAGTGCCATGTCGAGTGCGCCGGTCGGTACGGTCGCGTAATAATTGGTGCGATCCTCGCTGGTCGTACCGTTCATGCCCGTCGCACCGGCATCCGTGAATGGTGAAAAGAACTCGCCATCGCGATTTTCGGTGCCCTGGAACATCAGGTGTTCGAAAAGGTGAGCGAAACCGGTTTTGCTTTCGGGTTCATCTGCGGACCCGACGCCGTACCACATGCCAACAAAAACGGTTGGTATTGCGTGGTCACTATGGACAAGAACAGTCAGGCCGTTGTCGAGCCTGAACGTCTCATAGGGTATGTCCACCTGGCTCGCGATGTCGTCGTCTGACAACGCCGATCCGGCGCCGAGAAAAGAGACTAACAGCAGTACAATCAATAACTTGGGTATTCGAACGCTAGCGGTTTTCAACAGGAGTTCCTTCAGTCGACGGCCGGGACACGCAATTAAGCCACAGGATGCGATCCCCGGCCATATGATTCGATTCTCGAATGAGATCAATTGGCTGCAGCGAAGTTCACTTTGCGTCCGTCCAGTCTTTGCTGTAGGAATGCCAACAATTCATGTGAACGGCCTGAGGTAGATGCAGAGTGACCACAAAAAATACTTTTCGTCGTTTGAGCGTTGCGGCGATTGCGATCATGGTCGCCGCGAGCGCAGCTTCGGCACAGGAACCTGAGTCTGTGGAAATGTACTCCGAACAAGCTGGTGGACTGGTTTTAACGAGTGATGGCGCGTCGCATTTCGCGCGCCTGGCACTCGACTGCATTCACAAGGAATATCCGAACAAACTCAACCAGGTATTGCAGAGTGATCAGTTCTTGTTGTCGCCAACTGCACTACACCCTGCGTTTTACGGCTGCTTCGACTGGCACTCTTCCGTGCACGGTCACTGGATGCTCGTCAAGCTGCTGAAAGAGCTTCCCGACATCACGGAGCGCGATGAAATTATCGCAGGACTCCGCAAGTCACTGAGCGCCGAGAACGTTGCGGGTGAAGTCGCCTATTTCGACAAAGAATCCGGCAGCTGGGAGCGCACATACGGTTGGGCGTGGTTGCTGCAGCTCGCGATGGAACTCGAAGCCTGGGCTGATCCGCTTGGCCAGGAGCTTGGAACCAACCTGAGACCACTAACAATCTTAATTCGCGACAAGTACATCGAGTTCCTGCCGCGGCAGGAATATCCGATTCGAACCGGTGTGCATCCGAACACTGCGTTTGGTCTGTCGTTCGCGATCGACTATGCACGTGCAGCAAAAGATGACGAGCTCGTCGGGTCCGTTACAGAGGCTGCACTTCGCTACTACGCAAAAGACAAAGACTGTCCGCTTTCCTGGGAACCGAGCGGCGAGGATTTCTTGTCGCCATGCTTCGAGGAAGCCGCATTGATGGCGCGCGTGCTACCGAGTTCCGAATACGGCACCTGGCTTGCCGAATTTCTTCCAGGACTATCGCAGACCGATGCCCTCATTCCGGCCAACGTCAGCGATCGCTCCGATCCCAAGATCGTGCATCTCGACGGTCTCAATCTGAGCAGGGCATGGAATCTGTACACGATTTCTTCGTTCATCGGGGACGCTGAAACCAGGTCCCAATTTCAGGCCTGGGCGAAGGAGCACCTCGACGCATCGCTGCCGCATGTCGCCAGCACTCACTACGAGGGCTCGCACTGGCTCGGCTCGTTCGCCGTGTACGCGCTGACACGTAACGACTAGACGAACTGGCGCAGTTGGCGATCGTGCAGACGACTAAGCAATATCAGCGCGGATACAGCACCGAGCAATGCGAACCACATGTCGGATTGGGTATCCCAAACGTAACCCTGCGTACCGAGAAAAGAATCTGCCGCGTCGTCTGAGAGCAGCGCCACCCACCACTCGATGAGTTCGTAGAAAGCGCTGATCGCGAGACAGACACAGATGATCAGGAAATCGCGCCAACCCGGGTAGTTGATGACATTTTTCCGAATCAGAATCTCTCGGGCGACGATGGCAGGGATAAAACCCTGGGCGAAATGCCCGAGCTTGTCGTAGTTATTGCGCGATTGATCAAGCGCGTCCCGAACCCAATCGCCCACGGGCACCTCGGCATACGTGTAATGGCCGCCGACCATCAGGATGACGCAATGAACGAGTATCAGAACATACGTCAAACGCGTCAGTGGAAATCGCTCGCGTGTAAACCACAACACGGCAGCAGCAAGCATCGCTGGAGCAACTTCCAGAAGCCAGGTCGGATAGTCATGCGGTTCGATGCCCGACCAGACCAGGACCGCAAAGAAAATGACTATCCAGGTTGTTTGTAACGGTTGCAAATTATTGTCGACTCTTGAATTGTGTGGGAGCGGCTTCAGCCGCGACGCCTGCAGCCCTCTGTCGCGGCTGAAGCCGCTCCCACGCCCTACGATGCTATGTCACATTCGTTCTGGTGCGCCAATAGCCGCGGCTCGAGAAACACTGCCAGACCCAGGGTAGCCAGCGCAACAGTGCAAAGCTCAGCCATAAAGCCCAGCCAAGGATCAGAACCTTGTAGGTCCACATCGGCACCGACCAGGCCGAGGCCGTCGGCAGGGCTGAGTCAACGCGGTCAGCAAACCAATTCAGCGTATTGCCGTAAGAGCCGTTGCCCGTGACGTGCATGTAAGGCGTGCCCAACAATCCGTTTGAAATGTTGGTAACGATCGTCGCCAGAGCAATAACGGTGGCCAGCGCAACCACGACCTGAATCAGATTGAACTGCCACCACCTTTCATCTCGCTCCCATTTATTTCGCACCCCGCACAACAATAACCAGGCGATGACCACGGCCAGGGCCGGCCAGCTGAAAGTACTGAAACCGAGTCCAAGCAATACCCAGTGTCGTGTCGTGAGCGGAGTCAATTTGATACGCCCGAGAATCAATGCGAGCAGCACGATCACCGCGAGACCGGACCAGTAAACAACTGCAGGTCCGAGCCGCGGACCGTTCGTAGCGAGCAGCCAACGATTGGCAGGCAAATTCAGACCGAGTTTGATATTGCTTGCCGGAGCTCCGAGATCGACATCTGGCGTTACTGCGCGTTCCCCTATCTCGCCATCTTGCCGCCAATTGATTCCAATGAAGTGCTCACCAGGCAATATCGGCACGGTCAATTCGCCAGCTTCGGCACGCAGTGGCTCGACCTGCCCATCGATGACTACTTGCGTGATTTCGGCATCTGCGGGGATCTGAATTATGTGCTGCGCACCCCGGGTACTTCGATAGCCAAGCGTCATCGATGCATTGCTGCTACGACCGCCGTGATCGACTCTGAGATTGACCGAGTCAAACGCCAGCGTCGAACCCTGGCTCGCATCGGGTCGAGTCGCCGCAATGCTCAGGCTTTCCCCGCCACGCGGATAGAACTCTGCAACGCGGGCATCTCCAGGCCCCCGTCCGCTTTCGCTCTCCGGCACACCGCTGAACTCGGCATGCCAGATACTGCCCACACCAATCCACCAGACTTCTTTCCACGGCTGCCCGACACCCGCTTCGAGAACCAGGGAGGACGTACGTGGCAAGCTGGATCGCCACGAGACTACACGCTGATTCGGGTTCATCGGCACAAGCAACTTGCCATCGGTAACCGTGAATCCGTCGCTCATCACTGACTCACCATCGATCAGCGGCACATCGATCGACAACGCTCCCTGCGTCGGCGCGACTCGATGAACCGTCGTCGTCACCCGCCAGTCGAGATCGAGATCGATGGAACGCTCGATGCGCACGAATGCCGGGAAACGACTGCTTTCCCAGCGTGTTGTGGCATCACCGTCGCCCTCGGCCTGCAAGCGAGTAAGCTGCAATGACCCCGAGAGCAGTCGACGATCTTTGATGCCGGCAACGAACCAGCCATCGCTGTCAACTTCGATGACACGCGGTGGTGTCGGGAACGGAATTTCAAGGCTATCGGCAGCAGGCACCGGACCGCTCATTCGAATCGAGTGACGGCCGGCTGCAAGCTGCAACCACAGTGCCTGATCATTGCCACGAATAATCTGCCCGGCCGCCGAGCCGTTTAGCTGGATAGCACTCGGACGCCAGCCCTGGGCCGAACCCGGCAACGGTATAGCAACATTGGCTAGTGCATGCACAGTCAGGTTCATACTGACGTTATCGGCACCAACGTCGATATCCGCAGCCACAAGCTCGGCACACTGAGGAGCACAAATTGGTGGTTCAAGTAGCCGATTCTGCAGCTCCTGCAACAGCTCGGGATCCGGCGTCTGCGCTTCAACAATTGGGCTCGCGCTCATGAACAGCATCAACAATCCGACTGCGACGAAGCCGCTGGCCTTGGATGGGCCAAGGGCCAGCCCGCCGGGCAGGGCAAAACGTCTCTGCAGAATCTCGGCAGCAAGGAGTGCCGCAAACAACAGCATTACCAGCACTTCCGCGAAGCGCAGTAGCGACACGGCCCAGCGCGGCAAAATCACCAGGCGCAGCGACTGATCGGCGTCGACCGGCCCGCTCCAGTTCAGGCGGTAGGAATTCCAACGCCACGACGGGATGCCCGGCCCAGCCTGGACAATCGCATTCGGTGCGTAGCGCGCATAGCTCAGCGCTACGGGCTTTTCTGCCATCGCAAGCTCTTCAGGCGCAGAGGCCGAACGCACCCTGGACTGCTTCGCCATGAGTTCTGAGCGCACGGGCGCGTTGCTATCAACACTTACCATACCTGCGACTTCGCTCTGCGGAACCATCTGGTCCGCAAAACCGCCGGCCCTGCCGGGTGCCGCGATACCCGGCGCTCCATACTGAGACTCGAGTTGCGGGTAAATCGCGATTCGTAACTGGCTCGCAAAAAAGGGCACGAGCATCAGCACGAGTGCAAGCGCGCTGATGGCCTGATAGGTATGCACCGTCTTTCGCAATCGACCTGCAGGCGCCACGCGCAACAGCGCAATCGCAATGAGCAGATTCAGCCAGAGCCAAACCGGAGCATTGAGCTCATGAAAACTCAGGACGAGCGCAAACAGGGCGATGACGCCAGCCGTGCGGCCGAACAGCCGCCACGCTGCGATCGTGATGATCAGGACAAGAAAGAAGTCGAGTAATGCCCATTGACTGGCCCAACTGGTGGGCGCCTGATCTGCGCCGGGCGCGGCCAGCAACTTGTGGCCCGGTGGCAAATGGAGCAATGTCGAAACACCGGCAAATCTCGCGTCCCATCCCGTAACTGGCATTCCTTTGCGCGTGCCAGCTCGACCGATCGCGCCCACATCGACAGAGTTGCGGCGCAACTCGATGCCGGTTTGACCTTCCAACTGGCCGTTCGTGATCAACAAATTCTCGCCGGCCTCGGTGGCACTCAGTAGTGCGAATGGCCCTGCCATGTCCAGTCGCCAGCCAGTCCTCATCGCTCCGCTGATGGTGTCGCTGACAATGAAGCCGTCGCCATTGAAGTCGAGCCACATCTGACGTCGAAGGGATAACTCGTTTTCTGCAGCAACAATTCCGCGGCTACGTTCCGTAATCTGCAGCGCTTGTCCTGCTTCTATACGGAATGCCGGTAATCCCTGCCAACTCCCGGGCACCTGCACTTGCGCCGGATCGACTGGCGGCAGTCCTTCCGCCGCTGTCACGCGCAGGCGGTCATTTGATTGGTAGCTCCATATTTCACTGTCGGGCAGGTTGTCTTCGGACGCACGCAAAGAAACGGCGTTAAGCACCTCCGGCCCGCGCGCGGTCAGCATGATAACCCATCGTCCGGGCCGGACCTGGACGCGTAATTTGCCGTCGGCTTCGAGGCGCGCGGGTAACTGGCTGTTAATAGCGAGTGGCACGAATCCTTCAGGCAGCACCGGGCCAAACAGTTCTTCGCGAACACCGCCTGACACGTCTACACGAATACTGGTTGTGAGGCGCGTTGGAACATCATCCGTAACAAGGCGGTACACATTGGCAGTGACCGCGTCACGCGCTTGCGTTTCGCGCTGCCTTTCGCCCAGGAATACACCGCGGCCAGTCAATTCCGGCCGCGCAACCGGCTGACCATTGACTGTCAAAGCCACGAGCCCAATCTGTGACGGAATACTCAGGACACCCGGCCGTTCGTCCCATTCGAAAGTGCCTGCAACACGGTAAGTTCCGGGCCCGACGAGCAGGCTCGGAGCGCCGTTATGCATCACGACTTCGATCGCGCGCCCATTCGCGGTCACCTGATGCGGCCAGTACGACGCGTCCCCCGGCAACGGCAACCACTGTTCATCGGCGTGAACAGTCCATTGCTGCGAAAAACGCCCGTCACCTGCGTTTACTGACAGCTCGAGTTGCCCGGGCCAGGCACATACATAGTCGCCCTGATTGGCGGCGCCGCGATTGAAGAAAAAAGGACAGTCACGATACTCTGTGCCATCGAGTACCCATTCCTGCCAGCCCTGCAATTGCTCCGGAACGAAGGGTTCTGCTGCGTAACCCGCTACCGGTAGAAACAGTGAAAAAAGAACCAGTCTGAGTATTCTGGACATTGCGGCCTCCCGGGGAGCTTGGCATCTGACACTATACTGTAAACGTCGCCGCGCCCTGTCAGGGGTTGACGCGCCACTCAATAATGCGGCGGTCGCTCGTCCTGAGCTGCATCGCCAGACCCGGCCTCACCCATCGAACGAACTCGATCGACAAGTGAGCCACACAACTCCTCGAGCATCATGATCTTCTCCTGCTGTTTTGTGACGACGTCATTCAGGTCAATTAGCAGCTGATCCTGATGTGCCAGTTTTACTTCGATATCGACCAGTCTTTCCTCGCTCATGGTAGCCTCTCGCTTTCCCGATGTAGTCAGAGTCCCGATAATCGCCCTCTGGGCCGGACTCCTGCTTAAGCATATGTCTTTAATACGATTCGATGAAGTCACAGTCGCGTTCGGCGAACAGGTAATCCTGAACAACGCCAGCCTGGCGATGGAGCCCGGTGAGCGCGTATGCCTGATTGGCCGCAACGGTGCCGGCAAGTCGACGACTTTGCAGCTCATCATCGGGGAACTTGAACAGGATCACGGTGATATCGTTCGTGGCGCCAATCTCGTCGTCAGCCAGCTCGCGCAGACGCTGCCAGAGGCAATGGACCAACCAGTGCGGGACGTCGTTCGCTCGGGCCTGACAGAAATCGAGAAACTGCTCAAAACGTACAAAACGCAGTCCGCTCTCGAGCTCGACAAGCACGCTCTGAAGGAGCTCGAAGCCCTGCACGCAAAGATCGATGCACACGATGGCTGGCATATCGAGCAACGCGTCGAGGAAACGATCAGCGATCTCGACATCCCTGCGGACAAGAAGATGAACGAGCTTTCGGGCGGTTGGCGCAGGCGTGTCGCACTCGCCCGGGCACTCGTGCAAAAGCCCGACCTGTTGTTACTCGACGAGCCGACCAATCATCTGGACATCGCGACTATCAAGTGGCTCGAAGACCGAATCTACTCTTACCCGGGCGCTGTTATGTTCATAACCCATGATCGAGCTTTTTTGCAGCGGCTCGCCACGCGTATTGTCGAAATTGACCGTGGCAAGTTAACGAGCTGGCCTGGTGACTACCGCAATTTCCTGAAACGAAAAGAAAAGACGCTCGAAGACGAACAGGCCGCGAATGCCCGCTTTGACAAGAAACTTGACCAGGAAGAGGAATGGATTCGCCAGGGGATTAAGGCCCGCCGCACACGCAATGAGGGCCGCTCCCGGGCATTGTTCAAAATGCGCGAGGAGCGCGCGAAGCGTATCAAGCCGGACGCACACGCTCGCATTTACATCGAGGAAGCCGAGCAATCCGGCCGCAAGGTCATTCGTGCCCGCAATGTCAGTTATCGCTATGGTGACGAGCCGCTGATCGAGAATTTCTCGCTAAAGATCATGCGTGGCGATCGCATCGGACTGCTCGGTAACAACGGTGTTGGCAAGACAACGCTGCTACGTTTGCTCCTGGGTGATTTAGTTACACAAAGTGGAACGCTGAAGCATGGTACCAACTTGTGCGTAGGCTACTTCGATCAGTTGCGAGAAACACTTGATCTCGAAAAATCGGTTGCCTACAACGTTGGCGAAGGCCGAACCTATATCAGACTGAACGGCAAGGATCGTCATGTCGTCGGCTATCTGAAGGGATTTCTGTTCGGTCCGAAGCGCTCAATGATGCCCGTGAAGGCTCTTTCGGGTGGCGAACGCAATCGGGTTATTCTCGCCAAGCTGTTCACTCGTCCGGCTAACTTGCTCGTACTCGACGAGCCGACGAATGATCTCGATATCGAAACGCTCGAGGTCCTCGAAAACAAGCTATGTGAGTTCAATGGCACCTTGATCGTTGTCAGCCACGATCGGGAGTTTCTCGACAACGTCGTTACCAGCACCGTCGTGTTCGAGAAGGACGGTCGAATTCAGGAATACGTTGGCGGCTACAACGATTGGCTACGCCAGGGCCATCAACTCGCCGAGACCGACAGCCCGTCTGCGCCCAGCGAACGAAAGCAGGCGGCGGCCGAACGCCGCAAGAATATGCAGCCGACCAAACTGAGCTACAAGGACCAGCGTGAACTCGATTCTCTACCGGCCGAAATCGAATCCATCGAGGCGTCAATTACAGACATGCAGAAAGTCGTGTCAGAGCCCAACTTCTATTCGCAGGACCAGGAAGCGGTTCAGGCGCAGCTGCAGGAACTGGCCAGTACCGAAGCGCTACTCGAACAGCGAATCGAGCGCTGGTCGGAGCTCGAGATTTTGCAGGAAAGCTATCAGCCGCGATGAAACGCGACTGATAGCTCAGTCATTATCAAAGCAACTGCACTATCAGCGCGACGATGCAAAACCAGCTAACCGTGTAAGACAAGGTACGCAACCAAGGTATTCCGGCTGCGTAGACGATGTAGTGTGCCAGTCGTGCCCAGAAATACACGATACAAGCCATGACCGTCGTTTCGTTACTCACGCCGGCAGCATTCAGCGTCAGCACCAGCGTCGCGAATACGACGAGGTTTTCAACGGCGTTGTAATGCGCTGCCTTCATTCGTTGTGCCCAGGCAGCAAGCGGTTTCGGATCTTCGGGATAACCAACAGCGTCGACAATACCGCGCACCATGATCAGGTTGAGGACATACGGAATCCACAACAAGGTCGTCAGTGCTGCCACCCAGGTCAGACTGCTCAGTTCACTCGTCATTGTTTTCTCCTTCTTCTTTTTTTGGTTGCCCAACGGGTCGCGTCAGGTAGTAACACACGTCGGCGTACGGCATGTCCGCAGGGTAATCTCCCACAACAAATCCCAAGGCCTTATAGCATTCATATGCCGGAATGTTTTCGCGAAGTACGAATAGCGAATATTCATTTGCAGAAAAAAGTGACAGACCCACCTCCATCAGCATATTCATCAACCGCTTGCCCACACCTTCGCCACGAAGGGCCGGTTTTGCGACGAGCCTTGCGAGATGAATTCGCCCATCGCGGTCGTAAAGTTGGCCGAACGCAGAAAAATAGCCGACAGGATCACGCAGACTGAATGACGCCATCCGACTGAAACGCATGTCTTCCAGGAATGTCTCACGCGTGAACGGAAAACGAAACTCCGGACCGCCCCATCTGATGACGTCTTCCTCCGTCGGGAACCAGGACATCAGGTCATCAATGTCGGCTTCGGCGGTTCGATGCAGGGCCCAGCCTTCCTTGCGCAATGCAGCTTCGCTCATCGCTGCATTACGAGCCGGGCATCGTCTCCGCGAAGTAGCGATCAAAGGCGCGATGTACTATTTCAGGAGAAATACCGACCGCCTCAACGGCTTGGTTGAACTTCTCCATCTCCGCTACCTGGCGCCTGCCATCAGCAGCGATAACCTTCAGCGCCATTACGGCGATATCCTCTTTTTCAGCATCTGACAATGTCGTGCCGAGCTCTATAAGTAATTGAACTATCTCGGGTTTTTCTGCCAACTCCGTCATCGCTCGAGTCAGAAGAGCCAGCGACTCGGCACCCTGCATATGAAAGCGATCCTCGATCAGGTCGATCATTTTCGTGGACTCTTCCGGTTCAATGCTGCCACTTCCACGCGCTATGAAAATCAATAGTGCTGCGACGAGAAACTTTGAATCGTAGGTCTCGGTACCCTCGTCGGTTTCGACGATGAGTGTTGTGCCCTCAAGACGCTTGGATTTAATCGTGTTGCTCATGAGTTCATCACTTGACTTTGTATCGTTTGCGCATGAGTTTGACTGACTTGCCGATCAACTGTTCGAGCACGCCCTCGTCGATATCGTCCAGCTTATTTAGATACAAACACGACTTACCTGTCTTGTACTTGCCCAGCTTCTTCATCAACGCCGGAAACTCCGCGAAGCCCGGCATGATGTAGACGACGAGGTTTTGTTTACGTGGAGAAAATCCGACCAATGCCCAGTCACCTTCCCTACCGCTTGCGTACTTGTAATGGTACTTGCCGAATCCGACGATGCTGCTGCCCCACATCTTCGCCCGTTGCCCTGTTGCTTTGCGCATCATCGCCGCAATTTTCCGGGCATCGGAGCGTTTGCGTTTGTCTTCGATAGCACCAAGAAAAGCCATCACGCTCGCTTTACTTTCCTTGGTCTTGTTCACAGCCATGCCAGACCCCTTTGGTCCGTCGCTGCCCTATACTACCTCCGACCCCGGCGCTTTGTCTCTAGTGTGAGGTGCCGAATAGCCGGTCTCCGGCGTCTCCCAGACCGGGCACGATATACTTGTTGTCATCAAGTTGATCGTCAATCGATGCCGTATAGATGGGCACATCCGGGTGCGCCTGCTCGACGAGCGAAAGACCTTCCTGACAGGTCACAATGCAGATGACGACGATCTGCCCGGCTCCGGATTCCTTGAGAAGATCGATTGCAGCGATGGTCGAACCACCGGTCGCGAGCATCGGATCGATGATGATGCAGGTGCCGCCATCCGTTTGCGGCGGGAAACGCTCGTAGTAACTGACCGGTTGTTTGGTTTCCTCGTCGCGGTACAAACCGACGAACCCAACACGTGCAGTTGGTACCAGCTCCAGTATTCCTTCGAGCATCCCGACACCGGCGCGCAATATCGGCACGACAACGAGATCGGTGTCGATTTTGTGACACGACGCTTTGGCCAGCGGTGTCTGCACCTCGATTTCTTTGGTCTTGATGTGTTTTAGCGCCTCGTAACACAGGAACTTCGTGATTTCGGTGGCCAGCTCACGAAAGCGCTTATGCCCGGTTTCGATGTCGCGAATGATGGCGAGCTTGTGTTGCACGCATGGGTGATCGATTTGTTCGTGCATTGTCTACACTCCGTTGTTGTTCCTGGTTTTCAAGTGAATGACCACATTGCAAATTCAGTACCCGAAGGCTCTGTGAAATGGAATCGCCGCCCGCCGGGAAACTCGAATATGTCCTGGCTGATCGTCGCACCGAGTTCTTTGGCCCGCCCGAGATCCCGCTCGAGATCTTCGCTAAAAAACACTAGTAAAACTCCCGTTGCGGGGGCCGGCTCCTCAGAACGACGCAACCCACCATCAAGCCGTCCGTCTTTGAAACTAAAGTAGTCCGGGCCCCATTCCTGAAACGTCCAACCGAATAGACTCTCGAAGAAGGCGCGGGTCTTCTCGAGGTCGGTGACAGGAATTTCAATGTAATCGATGCGTCCTTCTTCTCGAACTTCCTCGTTCATCGTGACAACTCCTTACAGGCTTTTCAGCCGCAATATCGGGCGCTCGGCATCGATAATTACAACACCGAAATTACCGTTGATCTCATAACGTCCATCAGCGAGTCTGCGCAGGCCGGCAATCGCACCGTGACCAAGCTGCCGTGCGACCACAGACGGTTCCGAATTTGCCGCTAAACGATCCGACTCTATTCGATCGCAGAGTGGAAATTCAATCACCGCTGGCCGAATGCAGACTTTTTCGGCCGGGCGCGGTTCTTCGTATAATGGATGCTCGGACGTCAGAAACAGATCAACATCGACAAGGAGCGTTCCGGCCTCTACTTCCCAGGACAGAACAAACGAACGCTCGAGATCAACAGCCGCGAAATCCCGCAACAATCGCCAGTCAGTTGGAGAGCTCATGACCTATCGCCTTGAGAAATCCGGCTCTGTCAGCCGGAGAAATCATGATGCGTCGCCGTTTGCCGTAACGAATGCGAATTCGATCGAGTGAAAGCGCTGGCGATGACAATGGGCTCTTCGTCGCCTCTACCGCTGTTATCTGATCAATTGGCACTTTCCAGCGAAACGGCCCTGAGACAACCTTGATGACGCCGCGGTCGACAGTGTAGTGCGTACCAACAAGCAACCACACGAGCAATCCGACCACCGCAATAGCAAACACGATCATACCGGTCGTGAAGAGTGGATCGCCCGCCTGCATCGCAGTCGAACCAATAGCCCATATCTCCGTAACAATAACGACGATAAGGAGAACCCGAATCCAACGGTCGACTTTCGATTTGAATCGTATTGCGGCCATCAGTCTCTCCAATCGCTCCCGGTTCAGGTAAACGTATGGCTCACCCAGACTCCGATGAAGTGTGAAAATACAACGACGAGCGCCGCAATGCCGAGGTGCTCCCCGATGATCATAATCGGCGACGCTTTTTGCACACGCGCAAGAAAATAGCTCAGCACAATAATGACGAACATGCCCCACACCAGGGACGCGGCTACTGCCTGATCCAATGGCAGCAGCAACAGCGGAACTGCGAAACTCAGCGCGAAGAAAAATTTGTTGAGAAACGTCGATATGGTGGCCGACCAGATGTGGTGTGTCGTTGCGTTCGGATCCGCCTCCTCCGCAAGATGAATCCCAAGGGCATCGGACATGGCATCGGCTACGGCGATGACAAAAATGCCGCCAAGAACTGCTGCGACCGAGTGCGTGCCGGCATTCAATCCCGTAATCAGACCAATTGTTGTAATCACGCCCGATGTCGCACCGAAAAACAGCCCGGTTCTTGCGCCGTCGTTTTTAAGAAACTCCATTCAGGTCTCACTCTGATCGTTCAAAGCCATGCCATAGATACAAACTTCGTGATCATCATCAGGCATGTTGTGCATTCTCTCAAACCCGAGACCCAATTTCCTGATCAGCCCGATCGATGCGTCGTTTTTGGGCGAAATAATCGCGATCAGGCTCGATAGCTTGAGGTCGTCCCGGGCATAGTCGATAACGGCAGAGGATGCTTCATATGCGTAGCCGTTGCCGCAATAATCCGGCAGAACCGCGTATCCAATGTCCGGCTCGTCCAGGCCGTCGCGCCGGAACAACCCGCAAAGTCCAATCGCCTGATCGCTGTCTTTCAGTGCGACGCGGTACGGGCCATAGCCATATTTCTCATAGAGGTGAAAGGCACCCTTTTGCATTGCCTCACGGGCCGCGTCGTTCGTGCGTATGCCGCGGTCGCCGACATGACGGACGAACGCCGGATCATTCCAGATGGCTAACATCAACCCGGCATCATCGAGCGTTAGCCGACGCAAAGACAGGCGCTCGGTCTCCAGTGCGAATGTCTCAGCCATCGAGTGGCGCTATGGAATTCCGTCGAAAAAATCGACGAGTCCTGTTTCCAGCGAATACTCCGCACCGACGATAAGCAGACCCTCTTCCCGCTCCAGCTTTTCGAGAATGTCCGAACCATGACGCATTTGCTCGGCGGACGCTTTGACATTCGCCCGCACCGCCTGCGCCACGAGCGCATCTGTATCTTCACCAAGACCTTCGGCCAAAAGACTTTCCACAGAGGGCTGCACGAAGTCGACTATCAAACGCAAATTGGGTGAGCGAGTCTCGCTCGGCTCCCGCAGATGCCGTACTGTCTCCTCGATCGCTCCACATCGGGAGTGCCCAAGCACCACAACAAGTCGCGTGCCGAACTTTGCTGCCGCAAACTCCACGCTGCCGATCTGCGATGGTGCAACAATGTTTCCGGCGACACGGATCACGAACAGATCCCCCAGGCCCTGATCGAAAACAATTTCAGCCGGAACGCGCGAGTCAGAACAACCCAGAACGATGGCAAACGGTTCCTGGCCATCGGTCAACTCGGCAGGTTGGGTCGTCAGGCGATTGCCTTGAGACGATGTGTTTGCGGCGAAACGACGATTGCCCTCTCGCAGTCGATCAAGCGCTTCCTCGGCCGAGACCATCAATATGCTATCACCTTGCTCAACCCAGGCTGCGAATGCCGATCGCGTCCCGAATCTGGTCCATGTAGGGCGCTGCGATTTCCCGCGCGCGCTGGGCGCCCTTCAAGAGTTCCCTCTCGACAATCGCGGGATCGGCAATCAGTCGCTCGTATTCGTCGCGAGCCGGTTTGATGTGCTCATTGAGGTACTCGAACAGCACCTGTTTCATTTCTCCCCAGGCAATGCCTTCGGCATACCGATTCGCAATCTCCGCAGTTTCCTCTGGCGCCGCAAACGCCTGGAAGATATCGAACAGTGTGCTGTCAGTGGTGTCCTTTGGTTCACCGGGTTCGAGACTGTTCGTTTTTATTTTCATTATAAGTTTTCTAAAACGCTTCTCATCGGCAAATAATGGAATCGTGTTGTTGTAGCTCTTCGACATCTTGCGGCCATCGAGCCCTTTCAGCACGGCCGTAGTATCGCCAATGACTGCTTCCGGCAGTACGAAAGTCTCGCCGTAGTGATGGTTGAAGCGCTGCGCGATGTCGCGTGCCATTTCGACATGCTGTTTCTGATCCCGTCCGACCGGCACCTTGTTCGACTTGAACATCAGGATGTCGGCCGCCATAAGAATCGGGTAGCTATACAGTGCCATCGTGATGCCTTTGTCCGGATCCTTGCCACCACTCTCGACATTGGTATCGACGGCCGCTTTGTAAGAGTGCGCTCGATTCATCAGGCCCTTGGCGGTCATTCCCGTCAGAACCCAGGTCAATTCCAGGATTTCCGGAACGTCCGACTGGCGATAAAAGTA
>Ga0070722_10000229_pt1 | contig 16171 bp, 25 predicted proteins | sample tdAd001_FD_67276 | JGI IMG/M metagenome (GOLD analysis project Ga0070722, IMG submission 67276) | Marine sediment microbial communities from the Atlantic coast under amendment with organic carbon and nitrate - tdAd00.1 | ecosystem: Environmental > Aquatic > Marine > Coastal > Sediment | place...
CAGCAGGGTCTAGAGCTACAACCACTCGATTTAGTTGAGGGACTTCATTCCTATCAATCTGAGCATTGTCAAGCGTGTCAGTGGTCCATAGAGCACCTTCAGCTTCCTCTAGGATCTCAGCATACAATTCCTGTCTACCAAGCCTTGTACCTTCATACTGAGCCTTAACAGCCTCAAGATAGGTTCCAGCAAGGTTAGCAGCATTATCAAATGTTGAACCAGTAGTAATATGTGTTGTGGGGTTTTTAGTTAGTTTGCGGACCAGTTTAGTTGGTCTAGGTGTTGTCGTAACACAAACTTTAGGGTGTTTACCCAAACGAAGACAGAACTGGAGCATATCCCAAGTGTCTTCATCTTTATTCCAAGCACCAAGCTCATCACACCATGCAGCCTCAAACTGAGGTCCACGGAGACGTTCTGGTTCTTCTGCGGAATAGAATTCTACTTTAGCACCATTCTCCCAAGTCAAAGTTCTCTTAGTAGGAGACCATTCAGGGAAGCCTAGTTCTTTACCTTTGTAAGTCTTATCACCTTTCCAACACACAGCTAGAAAACCGGACTCACCTTTAACCATAACACGTTCAATATCAGAGTTAGTAGAAGCTACAGCAGCAATACGTTTCTTACCTTGCTTAACTTGCTCTCTAACCCACTCTACACCAGCCCGAGTTTTACCAAACCCACGACCAGCGTTAATGAACCAAGTATTCCAGTCACCTTCAGGAGCTAATTGTGTAGGTCTAGCCCAAAACTTCCAGTCGTGAGACAATTGCTCTACTTTAGTCGGACCTAGCTCTTCTAAGACTTGTCTTAAGTTACTTGCTGAAAGATTACGTAGAGTATCTGCATTAGCTATCATATCTAAGGACACTCCTAAGTAATTGCCTACTTTTTATTGGTTTTAGGAATGAACTTACGTGCCTTCAGTGATTCATACCTTTTATATGCATTACTGATAGACTTATGTAGGTCTATTTCCCCATTAGCCTTAACTACAAGAATTTTACTCATAGTACCCTCCTGAGTAACTGGTATGAGTGGTGGGATTCGAACCCACACTGAACTAGGTTTAAACCAGATACCTCTACCGGTTGGGTTACACTCACATGTTATTGGCAAAGGTGTAGAGACTCGAACTCTATCAGCGAGGGGTTGGAATCCTGCGGCATCACCCAAATGCTCACCCTTATATGTATCTATAGTTTAACTGTAGTCATTACTGACGCATTACAACACTCGTCTTTCTCTTTTGTTTAGCTACGCTAGAAGTCGAGAGAACTCCTTTAGTCCACTTACTACAGTTATTGGTGGGAGAGTATGGAATCGAACCATGCACCTTTCAGTTCCAGATTTACAGTCCTTCTGTAGCGACCAGCTACTGAACTCGCCCATGTATTTTTTTGGGGAAGGCTCGGGAGTTTTCATCCCTAGTTTTTAACGTATGGTTAGCTTCCATTCCCATACACTCTACTACAGTTATTGGTGGGAGAGTATGGAATCGAACCATGCACCTTTCAGTTCCAGATTTACAGTCCTTCTGTAGCGACCAGCTACTGAACTCGCCCATGTATCTATTGAAGGACTTGAGGTGCTTTAACCTATGCCAGCGCCGTAGCTGTGACATTCCCTAAAAGCCTTAGAGGTCTAGAAACCCTCTTCACAATGTAACATTCATTGATTACCCGAAGGCAGGCTTAATAAGTAATTGGTACCCAAGGTGGGATTCGAACCCACAAAAAACAGCTTCTAAGGCTGGTATGCTATTCCACTTACATCGCTCGGGCATATGTCTCTCTTGAGACTAAACTTTGGCGAACCGTTAGCCTAGTAACTTTGGAGGCTACTGTTGACCCCTTAGATTTCTATACCGCCACGGTTCTACGGCGGATATTGGTCAGTGAGTCAGGACTCGAACCTGCCAGCCAAGCTTCCAAGGCCTAGTGCTACACCTGTACGCACACTGTTTAATTAGTAACTGTAGTTCTGGGACGTATGACTATCCAGATATTCCTTACGCCATCCCCTATTGTCTAGCACTTACGTACCTATCGTCGGGTACTCTACAGTATTGGCATCCTACCTAGGATTCGAACCTAGCACTGGTCGGTTAACAGCCGAGCCTCCCCGCCTAGAGGAGCCGTAGGATATATAGTTATTGGTCGTCCCAAGAGGACTTGAACCTCTGTCTAACGTTTATCAGACGTTTGCTCTAGCCAGTTGAGCTATAGGACAATGTTGGAACCCCGAGTAGGAATCAAACCTACCTGTTTTGGCTTCGTAGGCCTAACCTGTCTCAGCAGCCGGGGTATATTTGTAGTTATAGCAGTAGTAGTAACCACTGTCAACTACAAATTGGAAGTCCTTGTCGGTACTGCCCCGACTTCTACGGGTTTGCAAGCCGTTGCCTTACTTTCTGGCTCAAGGACTAGTATCTATTGGTGTTTGTTAAGGATTCAAACCTTACCCCTGTTGTCAAAACTACTGGTGGATACGGTCCTTGTACTTTGGACTATCTTACCACGTTCACCCAACAGATATGCACCTTTACACCTTACAAACATATTGGCGATCTATACGGGACTCGAACCCGTCTTATCCGGTCGACAGCCGGATGCATTCCCTGATTGCTAATAGACCAGTATCTTTGGACTACACTCAGGAATTGTGCAGCTTTGTAGGATTACCACGGACGTCTCTCGTACCTACATAAGTATCTTTGGGTCGGTCTCTCCCGACTTGTCACAAGAACCCCCTGTCAGGCCTAAGGCGCTACCTCAGGATGCTTTGGAGCGGCTGTAGGGAATCGAACCCTTTACTCACAGTGTGGAGCACTGTTACTAGCCCAACTAGAATTAAGTTACAGACGCAATTGGTGCCGCAGTCAGGAATCGAACCTGCTTCATCGACTTACAAGATCGACCATCATCCGGTTAAATGTTTCAACGGCTTGTATCTAAGGATACTGGTTGGGAAGGCTGGGTTCGAACCAGCACTCACAAGAATTCAAAGTTCTGTATTTTACCAATTAAACTACTTCCCAGAATTGGAACTGGGTGAAGGGATTGAACCTTACATCAACACGGATCACAACCGTGAGACCTCACCAGAGGAACCCAGCAAATCAGGGTTGATGTTGAACTTTAGTATTAGTCATCGTAACATCCTTTAATCTCTTGTTGGTGTTGTTTGTACTTAAGTTTGTCTCTCATGTCAATACAAACGCAACACCAACAGTGCATTCTTTTTGTCTTCTTACCCTTCATCTTTACAGACCCTGCTGAGGGATGAATAGGATACTTTCTTTTCTTAAAGTTACGTCCAGTGCCATATACTGGTGATTTAGCCATAGTGACACCTCCTAACGTAACTGGTAACCCCTAGGGAATCGGACCCTAAGACAGCAATCTTGTAAGGATCGCCCGCTGACCACAGCTAAAGGCTTTAAACTTTGGCCCTCAAGGTAGGAATTGAACCTACATTAAACCAACATTAACCTTGTGATCACCTAGGTCAAACATGAGGATATTTTATTGGACCACCCGGAGGGATTCGAACCCTCGACCTGAGAATTAGAAGTTCCCTGCTCTAGTCCACTGAGCTACGGGCGGATATAATACTTGGTAAGACACCTAAGGACAAGGAGGGAGGAAAACCTCAGATGCCTTACGAAGTATTATTGGGAGGGCATACGGGATTCGAACCCGTGTCCTTCGAGGTTGAAAACCTGATATCCTAGACCGCTAGATCAATGCCCCACTCTTGTACTAATGTATATACTCTTTATTACTGCAAATGTCAAGTAGTATTTTAAGTATATTGCCATCCTCTAAACCATATAGGAAACTATGGATGGCTGAAGTTATTACAACTAAATAGTAGGTTTAATCTTCACCGGGACAGCATGGAGCCTGATACCTAAGTATCCCCCTGCCTTCTGTACCTACACCCGGCCTACTTTTGTACCTCAATAGAGGTAACTGGTGGAATGCTTGGGAATCGAACCCAACTCAGTCGCATTGCAAGTGCAACTCGCCAGCCCTTGGAACATGGCACCCCTTATATTAGATAACTACTACTATGGTTTTAATACCTGCTGCCTTACTCAAAGACTTACAATTGTCACAGGCATAAGTGTGTCCTTCAAGGTACAATACAGAACCTTCAGACTTTTCCCCAACTAACCCTAATGCTACTTCTTCAGCATGACCTTGCTGTTTACACACAGACTTACATAAGTCATATCTCTCACCTGATTTAGCACTAATCTCATCCCTAGGACAAACTTTAATACTAGGATCAATCATATTATAACCTATAAACTCTTCACCAGAAGGTGTCACAATAGTAGCTTTAACCTTCTGTTTAAGGCAATGTTGCATATAGATACCCCCTTATATAGTAACTTAACACTAGAACACTTAAGTAGAAGTGTCAAGTTTTATTTTAGGGAGACTCAGGAATAACATAGTCATAAGGGAAACCTTCTTGTTCAGGTAAGTCCCTAAGCTCTTGTCGGTATTTAACCCAAGCTTCCTTATCTCCAGTGAAATCGTTTAACTGTGTGTAGTCACAATCAGACAATAACTCATTTCTCTTACTACGTAAAGACTTTTCTACGTCTTCAATAGGTCTTTTTTCTACTAGCCAACTCTGGACATACTCATCCTCTACCCAATGCCAATCACCCTCTAGGGTAACATGGGTAATAGAATCTATCACAGGTCTCTCTGCAAGACTGGCAGGATAAACATCATACATAGTCAGTGTCTCACTAGAAACATCTTTAGGGAAGCTAGTGTTAGGGTTGTCACGCTTCAACTCTACGATAGAGTACTGCTTAAGTCCATCTTCTCTTTTAATAACAAACATCAGAAAGAAATCTCCAGAGAAAACAAGTGATGACCTTGACGGCCAGCATCAGTAGTCGTGATCTGCTCGTCTACATCTACATCACCGGGGTTGAGTATTTTGTAAGCATACTGTGTCCCTGTATTAAGAGGGTTCACATGAGTCCACCCACCCTCTACAAAAGTAGGTGTTGGGTCTTGTGTAGCTGAAGCTTGAGGACGACCTGTTAGGAAGTAACCTTTTAACCTAATGACACCCTCAGGGACTGTAGCAGGGGTTTCAGCACTTAAAGTACTATTCAAAGCAGCAGATCCATCAGCAGTTGCTGTGTTACCTACAACGATAGATTGGATAGGTGTATTTGGTGTGAAGACCATCATAGCACCATTACTAGTCTCTATTCCACCACTAATACTTACAGTTACATCCGAAGAAAAGGAACCTGTGGAGACATAATAGTAACTAGAACCTTCTGGATACTCTGTACCATCAAAGTTGTCAACGATAAGTGTACCACTTGTCCCGTTAATACTTGTACCGTTTTCTGAGTAACCATCATTATCCCACATAACAGCAAACACGCATAACTCATCTAAAGTTACAGGAATACCTGTGATAGTGGTTGTATTAGTGTGTGCAGTTTCCCTACCTAGAGAAGCCACCCTAAAGTTTAACCCTATCCCATCAGAAGAACCCATTCCTAGTAAACGTGGGATTATAGGCATTAGCTTGATACCCCCACGAAATTACCATACAAGGTTGATCCAGTTTTCCACATAGCAATTACGTTTGTCTCGCTTGTGTCTAGTGTAGGTGCAGAGCCACCAAGCCACTCCATAGTAGGCCAAGTGATTGTGAAAGATGAACCATCATCAATTTGTAGTAAGACACTCTCACCATCAGCTAGAGAGTCTGTGGGAGTACTGTTGCCTGTTAAAGTCCACTCTTGTACTGTACCATTAACAGGATCAATAGCAGGAGTTGTACCTGATGGCATAGTGCCTGTAAGTTCTGTAATCTCACCACCAAAAGTAAAACCAGCACTAACACTAGTGTTACCAGAAGCGTCAATTGTTAGTCTGTCAACTGTACCACCGGATTGTAATACCAATGGACCTTCTGACTTCATCGACAGTGCGCCAGTACTCTCACTATACTGAATCTTGGAAGCGGTTGGAGCGGTCTGTGATCCTAAGTAGATACGAGAGAATCCAGTACCATCCTCTGCCAATATGCTTAGGCCTACATCGGTCTGGTCTTTACTAACAACAAGATCATCACCATTACCATTTGCAGATGCACCATCTCCAATTGTACCGGTTCCAGATAGTTCTAGTGATCCTGTAAGATTAATATCTTTTAAGAACTCTAATCTATCGTCAGATTTGTCCCACATAAAAACTGTAGTTGTGCCATCTCTAAGAAGGAAGTCACCTCCATTAGCATGTGAAGCACCATACAAGACTAGATTAGCGCCTGAGTTAGAAGCATTACCTCCAGAAACAAATAAAGACTCATCATCTACACTACGTCTTAAAGTGAAAGAGGCGGATACCTGACCTAATACAGTAGCAGTATCTGTAAGTAGTAATGCTGTATCAGTAGCGTTATCATCAATACCTGTAGAGGTAAAACCTGCAAAAACTACATCATCAGTAGTACTAAGACCTTGATCTAAAGCACCTAAGAAACCCCATTGGGTAACTGTGATAGTGTTAGTATTAATATTCTGTAACTGAGTAAGCTCAGCAGAAGTTAGAGGATTACTTACATAAGTGGCTAAGTTAGCACTATAAGCCTGCACATCAGACCCAATAGCTACACCAAGATTAGTCCTAGCATCAGAGGCTGTAGAAGCACCTGTACCACCATCAGCTACAGCTAGGTCAGTGATACCTGTGATTGTACCACTATGGATAGTGATATTAGAGGCATCTCTATTTGTGAACAACTCATCCACAGTAATTTTCTTGTTAGTAGCAGAGCTAGTGTCAATAACTTGAACAATGTCTGCGGTACCTACAATCTCAGAACCTGTGATTACGGGTAGGTCACTAATTTTTGTGTCAGCCATAATAGCAGTTCCTGTAACTTTTGTTTGGCGGAAAGCAGAGGAGTCGAACCCCACACGATCTCTCGTGACCTAGTTTTCAAGGCTAGTCGCAGGACCAACCCCGCTGCATTACTTTCCATTATCTAAAATAATTGGCAGAGAGCAGAGGAAATGAACCCCACACCCTAAGGTGCCCTTGGTTTAGCAAACCAGCCTCCAGACCTCTGAAGTTTACTCTCTAACGTAAAAACTGGAGTTTTACTCTCTAGCGTAATTGGTGTGGCCCCAAGGAATCGAACCTTGTTCTACTGCTTTTCAAACAGTCGTAGTCACCAGATCTACCCGAGCTACATATAACTTACGCCAACCCTCCCTCTCCAGACCTAGGATGTTTCTGGCGAGAGTTGACGCAATCTTTGGAGAACCGGGTGGGAATCGAACCCACGCCGACGGATTAAAAGCCCGCCAATCTAGCCAACACGATAAGCCGGTTCTTATGACCGGGCGTTACCCCAGTCGGTGATCTTTCGAGCTTTACTTTCCATTGTAATAACTCCATTATTTGTTGTTTATCATAGGTGATAAAAAAGTACCTTTTAAGGTGTTATTCTCATCAGATATGATAAGTTATTGGTGGCGGAGGAGGGAATCGAACCCTCTGTACCGAGCTTATGAGACTGGTCGGAATACCAATTCTCCCCGCATCAACTTATTTAATAGTAACCTAAGAACCTTTGTCAGTCAAGACCTAAGTTATTCTTTTAGTCACTTACCAACCTGCTCATATGTCGAAGTTGGTTGTTTAGTACTTTAGTTACTCATCAGCATCAGGATCAAGTTTACCTAGAGCAATCATAAGAGCATCAATGGCGTTAACCTCATCATCAGCACTATCGGACTCAACCTCTGTGACTGTTGACTGTGGTGACCAATCACCTCTAGATCTTAGGAAGAACTCTTGTGACTTGAAGTCTCCTTCAAGAGCTTGATCAATAACCTTGTGCCCTACTTTACCTACGATATCTGCTCTTTCCTCATCCATATCACCCTTATAGAGTTTGTAGAACGTTTGGATAGAACCGGGGGCATTCTGTAGGCTTTGGATAGAACCAAAGATTTGTTTGATATTCAGACCCTCACGAATTCCTCTTCTCACTTTATTCGCAATGTCTTTTGAGTAGGGAATTGCTTGGGCCATGTTGATTTCCTGTATTTGTAGTTATAACTTAAGTACTCTGTAGTGTCAACTGTAAAAGTGACTTAAGATAGCTTTAGAGGTTTCACCATCGGTAGGACTGTACCTTGAGAACAAGACTTGTGGTATACGTCCTAGTTGATGAAACCACTAAAGTTATCTACTTATGTATATACTCTTTATTTTAGCTTTTGTCTACTAGTAACTATAGTTTTTCTTAAGTTTCTTACTTATAAGTATATAAAACACTATATTCAATAGTATCAACTACACATTTAAGAGTTACTATAGTGGGTGCCGGAAGTCGGAACTCAAGTTGTAACTATAGAATATCTTAAGCTATGGTCTAGGTATCATATATAATCAATATGACCTAAAGATCATACTAGTATGTCAACTACACCTGTGTAGACTCTACTATAGTTATAACTTAAGACACTCTATAGATACTCTTAAGTTCTTCTTTAGTTAATATCTTATTATAATTATAACCTAAAGATAAACTATAGTAAATCTTAAGATATAACTTAAGTTAGCCCCCCTTACCCCCCAAGAGGTATCTAAATATGTATATACTCCCTATTTCAGCTTTTGTCTACCTGAAACATAAGTTTTCATGTAAAAAGTGATAATTGTTACAGTATTTAGGTTAAAAGTGATCAGTTCTGTAACAAAGTTCCTTTAGATCTTACTTGGTTAAACCTTAGCATGAACCTTTGTTCCTGTCAACCTAAGTTTATTTTTTATTTTTTATTTTGGTATGGGCCTTGGTTAAACCTTGGTTGGGGGTGAAAGGTTTTTTCTTCTTTTGGATTCTTAGTTATATCACTGGTTAGTGCCCAAAGGTTTTTTTCTTGTTTTGGATTCTTAGGTGCCTGCCCACCCTGTCGCAATTATACCACAGTTTTCTGGAGGGTCCCACTTTTGTTATGTCAAGGGGTTGACAAGAGATATTCCCTGTGCCCCCGCATAAGATATAACTTTAGTTACAACTGTTGCATAATCATCACATGTGTAGTCACTCCTTGGTTTAAGCCTTGGTTATAAGCCTTTGATATTACTATGGTTTAAGCATGTGTTGCACATTGGTCACACTAGGCTAATGAAATAAACTTTGGGTATATCGAAAGATTTCTATTGACACAGAGCTAAGGCTTCGCAGCCCTATAAAACACTAAAATTAAACCATTGATTATCAAACGAAACAATCAAATGTTACGCATTATCAAGTAATACCCTAGTAATACCTTGGTTAACCCTTTGATATAACTATAATACTAGTTATGAATAACACTCATGTTATGCCACTACATTATGAATAAGAATAATAATCACCTCTCACTCATTCTAAGGGTGCTACAATAGGGGTTCTATAGCTAAGCTATGGTAGTGACCTAAGTATATCCAAAGGCCACTACATGGGGGCTTATATGTAGCCTCAGTTATTCCTTAGCTATAACCTTGCCCATATACATGTCCATATTAATAGGATTAGACAAAACCCGCCCCGAATCTAGTTTATAGTAGGGTACACTTACGCTTTCCAACCTGTTAGACACCCTATCAAGGTCACTGCGAGGGGTATTTATATGACCGCATACATGACAAAACAAAAGAGTACGCAGTGCCGTTGCCTCTTCTATAGTCATTTCTAGAATGATCTTTTCTTCTTGGATAACTTTAATTTCACGCTCGATTTTTGTAGCTTTCAACATTAGATATTCCTTTCGATAGTAACCTGAGATTAATTAGAAAGAGATGTAGCCGCAGTTACTGACTAAGGTAACACCCGTATTTTCCTTTTCATGATCACCGTATTCATTCCGTTCATAAACAAACCCACAAAGGAATTCATCTAGTGCCTTTTCTATAGGCACGTCCTTAACATTACCTAGGTATTTATTAAGGGTCTCAAGGTCCACCTCTAGCATTACATTAACTTTCATTAGATATTCCTTTCGAGATTAGTGTTTTGTGTAGCTAACATTGCTTACGTTAGTATTCCAGCACGCCCGACAATCACCACAGTTGTTATTCTGTTTAGGGGCGGGACATTCATACCCTGTCACCTCGGAACCTTTCTTGTGCACTGTACTAGTTGGCAGATCGGTTGTGATAGGCTTTTGATCCACCATAGGGGCGGAAAGTCTGACACAAAGGTTGCTAGGGAAGTCCCCGAATTGCTTTTGATAGCCTTTCACAATTGCCAATTCTCGAGTAGGCAACCAATGTTTGATATGGGGAGTCTCTTTGGCAACATTAACAATTGCAATCAATTGTCCAATTGAGTCAATATCACCACTATCAAACCAACGATGAAAGTTTTCCCCTGTCTTATTAGCTTGACGATTAATCTGGAATACACAGGCTGCAATCCACTTCTCAGGATTTGTAGCAATCAGATTTACAGCCTTTTCATAATTGGCTTTCCAACCCTTATCAACACTAGGGCGGATCTTTTGAATACGCCTTGCGTAACATTGATCACAGATAGACCCCTTGATCTTGGCAAGCTTTGATCCTGTTACACATGCAAATGCATCTTGTGCAAATGTCGTGCCCGGCATTTTAGAATTGCCATTAGAGATATTTACGATTGCCTTAGCTTCTTTAACTAGCATGCTACTTAACCTTGTTTCTGACGTTATTCTTTAGTAATTGTCACAGATTGAATCTTATCACCATATTGAGATAAGATATATTGTGCCCTTTGTAGTTCTGTTGCAGCATCAATATAATTGTCATATTTGAATGGATATTCAAAAGCTTCAATTGTGCCATTGGCCTTTTCGACTGTCACATTCAATTGATACATGTTACTTACCTTTAATGATCATTAGAACACGGGCTTTAGAAAGCCCCGCCATTTGGCACAATTGGTTGATTGTTTTGCCATTATTGTATAGCTGCCGGATTTGTTTGTTAGTCATTTGAGTCTCCAAACATAGTTTCTTTATCTTCCTGAAATAACTCTGGATCATCATCATAAGCGTCTACTAATTGGCCAATTGCATAGTTTATTAGATAGCCTAAATCCCAAGATTCCACTACGGCCTGTGCTAAATCTGCTTTATTAACCATTTGATTTACTCCGATTCCATATTATAGACTGCGAGTGTTTCACCGGGATTAGGTTTTGCCATTGAAAGAGCCTTTTCAGCCTCAGCCCGTGTCATGGGTGGCAGGTTAAGGTTAATCCGCTTGAAACCCTCTTCCCCGTTAGTCCAGAGTGTCAAACCGTACTGTTTATTGTAAATTCCCATGTTTTTTCCTTCTGTTTAACATGTGATTAATTGAGTGATATTGCCGCCAGTTTATTAACGGCAATACTTCTTAATCAATCATTAGATCACTGGCCCAAATTGGAACCCAACGATATGTTGCACGAATAGGCTTGAATTGCTCAATATAAATTGAACGTTTACCTATATGGAAAGCCCGGAAAGTCTTACCCTTAGTAATTCCATAACGTTTTTTAACCAAACGTTTACGGTAAATACCTTTCACAAAGGAATTGCGAAAACGGTATCCATTTGTATTGTCATTCAGGGGCAGTTTAATCATGTGATAGTTCCCTTGTTAGGTTACACGTTTACTTTATTGCCGTGAATTTCCACGGTATCAGAATTCAATTCGACAGGTTTACCATTGAACAAAACTTGTTCATTGGGTAGCACTGCGATTGCCTTGTTGTTCCAACCTTTAAGCATTTGGTTAACACTTTGGTAGGAAAGTGGTTGTACCGAATTAGGCGCAACCATTTTGTAAAACTTTCCTTTTTGCTTATAGTAAACAACAGGACGGTTTTCGTGGTAGCAATGGCGGATTAAAGCTTTAATTTTCATCTGTATTACCTCAGAAGCTTGTTACGATTGTCTTCTTGTTAGATTCAGAAGACTGTTGCGATACTGGCAAATAAGATTGCCAATACCATGAATTCGAGAATTGCCTTGCGTATCATGAGATCAATTCATATTTAATTGCAGTTGTTTTTTTAGTCATTGTTAGGTTGTAACTATCGGGCAACCCCCTTTTCAAAGTCTTAAACACAAAATCCGCATGTCGCTCCGTTGTGTTATCCGGCCCGTTACGGTCAACGGTTACTGTAAAATCATGCATACCCTTGTAAGCAACATTGATTTTATATGTTTCTTTGTCCATTGTCTTAACTTTCCTTGTTTGAACCATCTGGTCCGTTGTTCGTTTTGATTCAATCTAGGTATTTGACGATTTCGTCGGAATCCCCTTGTGTCTCTACAATGTAAAAGCCTTGATCTGAACTGCGAAAGCCCGCTTTGAATGACTACTCATTGTCATACCCCCGCTTGTTTCCTAAGTGAGGCCCGCAGTTCCATGAACTTGGGAGAAGCCATATCACAAGGCACGGCACCGAATTCCAAGGCCAATGATATGAATTGATCATCAATCACATCTGAATTGCAGTCGTCACCAAAACAGTTGTGGGAGATTGCCATGGAAACTTGATTGAAGGCTTGTTGAATTGCTGCCATTGTCTTAACTTTCCTTGTTTGAACCGTCTGGCCCGTTGTTCGTTTCCTTGTATTGTTTATGGCATTTTATCCCGGTGACTGTAAACCCCTAAATTCAAAAAAGTTCACATTCATTATCTAGCATGTGATTGGCTTAATCTAACTAAAGAAGCGTGCGTGCGGTTATAGAAATGTCAGAACCTTGTCAACTGCTAATTTTGTAGGGTTAAACATACGATCTTTTGAATATGTCCACAGGCTCAATATAAGCCCCGCTGAGTGGGGTCTAGAAATTAGTGAGTTACGACCCATGAAAAACCTCAAGCGCAGTCTGGACGTGTCAAGAGGGTATTTCTGCACAATATCCAAATAAAAGACTTGACAAGGCGTTTTGATCGAATCTTTCCTGAATCAGTATTCTTATTCTGACCTAAAATAAGCTGTTGACAAGGTTCTGACATTTCTATATTCTGTAATTACATTGTCGCTCTGCCATGGGTCCGGTTATTCATAATCGTATCGCAAAAAACACCGAGGGTGGGCGATAGAAACTTCGTAACATTTATGTCACAGACGGCCAGAAAATGGCTGTCAATAGTATTGTTTGTTTTGTTACAAACGGTAACAATTCGTGAGTGTCAACTGACGTTGTAATAATTATCACAATATCTGTGTCAAGGGGTTGACAAGCATTTGAAACAATTCGTGATGTCAAACATGAAAGTGAATTCAGGTTCAGGTTACGAAAGTGAATTCAGATTCTGGTAACACCCCTCCAGTGGAAAATGAGAGTACCCCCTCCAGTGGAAAATGAGAGTACCCCTCCGAGGGAATTATAGGTACACCCCTCCGATGGAAAATGAGAGTGATGTCAAAAGTATAGGTAAGTATATGAAAAGAAAAAATATTCGTAAAAGGAACCCGATGGCTCTTGACTTACGGCAACCAAAGTATAAGTTGAGAGTTGTAGCTACAAAACATAAGAAGCTACACCGTAAGAGAAAACACAAAGGAGTAACTAGTGATTAAGGCTCTGACTGAAGAAGAAGTGTCAGAACTGTAACAATTTGTGACTAGACAAACACTCAGTTTGAGAGTACATATGGGGGTAAGGGGGCTAACTTAAGTTATATCTTAAGATACTCTATAGTTTCTCTTTAGGTTATAATTATAATAAGATATTAACTAAAGAATACTTAAGAGTAACTATAGAGTATCTTAAGTTATAACTATAGTAGGAGATTAGCATGTATCATAATTGTGTAGTTACATCTAAAGATGATCCTTGTGATGATTGTACTCATTGGGTAGGAAATCTAAATAAGCCTATTGACAAGGATAAGAAGAAGACTTAGGTTAGTGTCAAGTTGAACGAAGGAGTAACTAATGACTATCAAGGTTGAAGTTGGAAAGTATTATCGCACCCGTGAAGGCCTGAAGGTTGGTCCAATGAGTAAACCTGTTTGGCGGGGCCTTGTTAATGACCCTGAAGGTGAACTTTGGAACGAATCAGATGGGGTCCACGGTGATCGGGATTCCCGCACCTCAGTGATCAGTAACGTCCATCGTAAAGACCTCATAGCCGAATGGACCGACGAACACGAAGACAAGCCCAAGACGTGGGGTGAAATGTCCGATGCTGAGAAGGGTGCGCTGCTGCTGGGTCAGCATAATGGCGCAAGAATTCAGTGGTTAGGTATTCGTGGTTGGCGTGATGTCGAACGCAGAGAGTTCTTCATTGACACTCGTGCCTACCGCATCAAGTCAGAACCAAAGTTTACACCTGATGAGCTGGCCGAGATTGCCGAAATGGTGGCAAAAGAACTGTGCCAACGCATCCTAATGGAGAAAGACAATGACTGATGATGAAATTCTTAAGGCTGCTGAACGTATCCAACGTAAGCGTAATCTAGGTTATCAACTAAGGGAGGCCAAAGCTAGTATAGGTAAAGCTTTTCTTCATGTAACCAACGATCATGGATATGATGAAGAGTTTGAGCTTGACAGAGAGGGTTTGACTGCGTTACAAGAGGTTCTAGGATACACTGTAGAGTAAAAGGAGAAGTTACTTATGAATATTGATTATCGTATCGGAGACATGTTCAAAGGTGAACATAAGTATATTGCTCATGGGTGTAACGCCCAAGGCGTCATGGGTTCTGGTGTAGCAAAGATTGTTAAAGATAACTACTACTATGCCTTTAAGGGTTATGCTAGTTGGTATCGTGACTGTGGACTTAAGTTAGGTCAGGTAATCAGATCTTCCGTCTCACACCAAGAGTTTGGATTAGGTAACAAACCAACAATCTTTAACTGTATCACTCAAGACCACTATGGTACAGATCAACGGTATGCTAACTACGGAGCTATTCAAAGTTGTATCCAAGAGATTGATTACTACATGTGTAACCATACTAAACTAGGTTCTAAGGAAGAAGTAGCTTTCCCTATGATTGGTGCTGGTCTAGCTGGTGGTGACTGGGGTATCATCTCTAAGATCATTGAACGTGAATCTAATTACTTCCAGCCTGTAGTTTATGACTTTACACCATAACTTAGGTGTGTTACTACAGTTATAACGAAACAAACAAGGAGAAAAATTAATGAAGATTTATGTTTTTGCTAAAGGTACGGGTGATGGTTCTGTGCGACTTGTCTATACTAAAGATAAAGATTTCTTTAGTTCCATCTGTGAGGCAGAAGATTATCCATATGACCCTTATGAGGATTTTGGTGCTAATGAGACACCTTCTGTAATTAACCTGCCTGATGATTTTGATATTGACACATTAGGTGTGAAAGTGTATGAAACAGCAGAAGAATACCTCAAGGAGTATAACTAATGGAACAACAATATAACCTGATGTACATGGCAGACTTCTACAAAGTCTCTCATAAGGCACAATACCCAGAGAATGTAACTAATGTTTCATCTACTCTGGTGGCTCGTGGGGCTAACTACAATGATCAAATCTCTAAAGATCGTTTCTTTTGGTTTGGTGCTAAGCTGTTTATTGAGAAGCTCAAGAGTTTCGAAAGTTGGTTCTTTGATATGAACCATAATGAAATTGCAGAGGTTGTAGGGGAGTACAAAACTTTCCTAGATAATCGTCTTGGGGGTGACAATAGTGTGGACCACTGGATTGACCTGTGGTATCTTGATCAAAGACTTCCTATCACTATCCATATTCAACCAGAACGTACATGGCAGGACTTCCAGACACCTCTTGTTGTAGTTGAGAATACTCATGAAGAATTTGCTTGGTTGACATCTTTCATTGAAACCACTATGCTCTCCAATGTCTGGGGTGTAACTACTGCTGCTAACCGTGCTGCACATATCCGACAGACTATCGAAAGCTTCATGGAAGGTTACTCTGATGATGAACTGGCTGCTGTTGACTTCATGGGACACGATTTCTCTTATCGTGGGATTCTTGGTGATGAAGGTGCTGTACTTACTGGGTGTGGCCATCTGTCGGTGTTTAAAGGTTCTGATACTATCCCCGCTGCACGGGCTATGGAACGTGTATATGGAGAGGTCACTGGGTTTTCTGTCCCGGCTACTGAGCATTCGGTAATGTG
>Ga0070722_10000234_pt1 | contig 15800 bp, 10 predicted proteins | sample tdAd001_FD_67276 | JGI IMG/M metagenome (GOLD analysis project Ga0070722, IMG submission 67276) | Marine sediment microbial communities from the Atlantic coast under amendment with organic carbon and nitrate - tdAd00.1 | ecosystem: Environmental > Aquatic > Marine > Coastal > Sediment | place...
GGCGCAGGCGAACGGGTTGTTTCCGATACCGAGCCAGGATGCACTGCCCCCTATCCCGGAGATAGGTCCCTATGCTGCGGCAATTGGACACCTGAATACCCTGCCCGACCTTGATGGCGGGGTTCGTTCTGAACCACTGGTTTTGCAATATTATGATCGTTTCTTCCCTTCAATATCCCTGCAAATAGCTGCCCGTAGTCTAAACCTCGATACCAGTGATATAAAAGTCAACCTTGCGCAAAGCGTTGAACTCGGTTCGTTAACCATCAAGACCGATCGCGAACTAAAAATGAATACTTTTTTTTATGCGGACAAACCAGGTCGCCCGGCGTTCCAGGTTGATTCCTACTACGATGTTTTCAGCGGCAAGATTCCTGCCGAGAAGTACAAGAACAAGATCGTTTTGATCGGCGCCACGGCAACCGGGGTTGGCACACCGCAGATAACTCCGATCGATACTTCCATGGCACCGGTTTTGACCCTGGCACACTCGGTGTCGAGTATCCTCAACGAAGATTTTTTTATTGAGCCTGAATGGGGATTCTGGGCCCGAACGGGGACCTTCCTGGTGGTCATGCTATACCTGATGCTGATAATGCCACGCCTTAAAGCCGGTGTTGCCTTTGTCATTACATTGATGTTGCTGTTGATGCTGGTGGCGAGCCATTACCTGCTTATGACCAACAGCACAATGTGGATTCAGCTTATGACTCCAGCTGCGCTGCTGGCGATTGGCTACCTGCTGATAACGACCAAGCGCTTCCTGGTAACAGAACACGGCAAAGCCAGAGCGGATGAAGAATCTGCGGAAAGTAATCGCATGCTGGGCATTGCCTTCCAGAGCCAGGGACAGCTCGATATGGCTCTCGAGAAGTTCCGCAGGTGTCACCCGGTAGATGAACAGGTGCTGGAGGCTATGTATAACCTGGCACTTGATTTCGAACGTAAACGCCAGTTCAGTAAAGCGACATCTGTATACCAGTACATGTCTCGACACGACGAAAAATTCCGTGATATCGAGGCTCGCAAGAATCGCGCACAAAAAATGGAAGAAACCATTATGCTTGGCGGCAGCAAAGCTGCTGAAACCCTGATACTGGATCAGGGTGGAATCGAAAAACCAATGCTGGGACGTTACGAGGTTGAAAAAGAACTCGGCAAGGGCGCGATGGGAGTCGTTTACCTCGGCAAAGACCCCAAGATCGGAAGAGTTGTGGCAATCAAAACCATGGCGCTGGCGCAAGAATTCGATGCGGACGAAATCGAGCAGGTCAAAGAACGATTCTTTCGCGAAGCGGAAACCGCGGGTCGCCTTAATCATCCCAACATTGTCACCATCTACGATGCCGGCGAAGAACATGACCTCGCTTTTATTGCCATGGAGTTTCTCCAGGGACATGATCTCGCGCGCTACTGTAAGCCCGATAACCTGATGCAGATGCGCAGGGTGATCAGCATCGTTGAACGCGCCGCAGAAGGGCTCGATTATGCGCATAAGCAAAATGTTGTACATCGCGACATAAAACCCGCCAATATCATGTATGAAGCGGAAGCAGATACGGTTAAGATTACTGATTTTGGTATTGCTCGCATTACCGACTCGAGTAAAACCAAAACCGGCACGGTGCTGGGCACTCCATCTTACATGTCGCCAGAGCAACTGGCGGGTAAAAAGGTCGATGGCCGCTCGGACCTGTTTTCGCTGGGGGTCATGCTTTACCAGATGCTTTCGGGATCGTTACCGTTTGAAGCCGATTCCATGGCAAGCCTGATGTACAAGATAACTAACGAAGAAGCAGTGGATATAAGAACTATTCGCGCTACAATTCCGGAGGCTCTGGCTGCGGTGGTACACAAAGCACTAATCAAGGACGTAGATCAACGCTATCAGACAGGGATTGAATTCGCCAACTCATTAAAAGTATTTCTGAAAACCTAGCCTGACCGTTAAATGAATTTGCAAAATAAAATTACTATCATTGGACTAACCGACAAAGGCATCGTGCGTCGTAAAAACGAAGATTCTATCGGCTTCGATAGTGCACTTGGCCTGGTGGTACTTGCTGACGGCATGGGTGGGCACCGTGGAGGCGAAATTGCCAGCAGTATGACGGTTGACACCATCATCGACGTACTGCAAAAAAGCTTACCCAGAATCGCTGCAGGGGAAATTGACGAAACCAGCGGCTTCTCGATGGAATCGATTTGCATCCAGGATGCGGTCGTCGCTGCGAATCAGCTGGTGTACAATACAGCCGAAATTAATCCTGAACACAAAGGTATGGGCACTACAATCGTAGTGTTACAGTTTTACAACAATTCGTTCTCACTCGCACATATCGGCGATTCACGCTGTTATCGACTACGGGCGAACAAATTTGAACAAATTACCAAGGATCACTCTCTTCTTCAGGAGTTGATCGATCGTGGTTTTTATACCCCTGAAGAAGCCCGAAATTCGATGAATAAAAACCTGGTTACCCGCGCTTTGGGCATCGATCCGATCGTTATGCCCGACATCCAGGAGGATATAGTTCTGAAAAATGATATATACCTGCTATGTTCAGATGGACTAACCGATTTAGTTGAAGATGAAGATATATACTTAACTATTACACAATTTAGTGCTAATCTAGAAGAAGCTGCCAAGCAATTGATTACAAAGGCAAACCAGAAAGGCGGAAAGGACAATATTTCGGTAATGTTATGCCGGATAGACGATGATTTCTCGTCCCGCAAAGGCTGGTTTAAAAAATTTGTTGCATGGTTTGACGAATAACGGATTGCACCCAGTAGAAAATACTCTAGAGGCTGGATAAAAACATGGTCGCAAAACTGATCACAACATCAAGCACGGGCGAAGAAACTGAGTTCGAGTTGATCAATGAAACAACCACTATTGGCCGCAAGCCAGGCAACGATATACAAATCGACAACCTGTCGGTTAGTGGCAGGCATGCGCAGGTAATTACCATACTCGAAGATTCCTTCCTGGAAGACCTTGGCAGTACCAACGGAACCTACGTAAATGGTAAATTGGTAAAAAAGCACGCACTTGAAAATGGCGACAATATCACCCTCGGCAAGTACCAGATAATTTATCAAAACAGAAGTAGTGGTGGCGAACAGGACTTTGAGCAGACTATGATTATTCGCCCGGGTGAAGCTGGAATGCCCGAGACCGCTGGCGGCAAGGAAATAGATAAATCGGTGCAGAAAATATCCGCCGCGATTGCTTCGGAAGCTGCAACCACGGCTGCTTCACCAATGGCAAACAAGGAAGCATGCCTGCAATTATTGAGCGGTGCCAACGCGGGCAGAGAATTGATACTCACCAAGGCCTTAACCACTATTGGCCAGCCCGGCGTGCAAGTCGCGGCAATTACGCGACGCCCTCAGGGATTCTTTTTAATCCATGTGGACGGCGGCCCCAATAATAGCGTACCAAAAGTCGGCGGCACGCCGATTGGATCTAACGCCCACGAATTGAAAAGCCACGACATTATCGAAGTTGCTGGTGTAAAAATGGAATTTTACCTGAAGTAATTTCCTATCGACTGCTCATCCGACCTTAATCCCGGGAGCATACAATGCGACTTCAGCGCTCAATCAGACTAGCGCTTAGCGCTTTCATCCTGGTTGTTCTGCTGATCGATACTACCGGTCTATACAAATACCCTTTTATCAAACAACTGGAAAACTGGACCTATGATGCGCGTCTCAATTTCACTCGTCCAGACACGCTGGACGAGCGCGTTGTTATCGTCGATATCGATGAAAACTCACTGGCTGAAGTCGGCCGTTGGCCCTGGGGAAGAGACAAGCTAGCGACTATAGTGGAAAACCTTTTTGGTCTGTACCAGGCCGATGTGGTCGGTTTCGATATCGTATTTGCCGAAAGGGATGAGAGTTCCGGACTGCAGCAATTCGAACAACTGGCTCGTACCACGCTGAAAAATAATTCCGCATATCGACAGGAATTTGAACGCATACGCCCCAGCCTGATGCATGACGAGATATTCGCCGATAGCCTGATCGGCAAAGACGTGGTATTGGGTTACTACTTTAAATCCAGTTTGCAGGAAGCTGAAACCGGAGTAGTTGGGTTGTTGCCGCCAGCACTGACAAAAATGGATGTGCAATGGAGCCAGCGCCTGCCGATCAACAAGGCTGCCGGCTACGCGGGAAATCTCGACATACTGCAGGCATCAGCCAGGTCTGGCGGTTACTTCGACAATCCCTATGTTGATGCTGACGGTGTATTTCGTCGTGTACCGCTGATACAGGCTTACGAGGGCTACCTGTTTGCATCACTCGCGCTGGCAACCGCGCAGGTCCACCTCGATAAGGCTGGAATCGAGCTGGTGGTTGAAACCGAGGGATCGAAAGGCGGCACAGAGTACTTTGCTCTGGAATCTATCAAACTCAAGAACTACCATATACCAGTCGACGCCAACGGTGCGGTATTCGTCCCTTACCGAGGCCGGCAAGGTAGTTTTACTTACCTCCCCGCGCACAAGGTACTCAGCGGCAAAGCTGACCCTGCCCTGCTCCGCGGCAAGATCGTTTTAATAGGCACTTCGGCACCCGGTCTACTCGATCTGCGCTCGACTCCGGTACAGAATATCTATCCCGGAGTTGAAGTTCACGCCAACATTATTTCAGGAATTCTGGATCATCGAATCAAGCATAAACCAGCCTGGACTATCGGTTACGAATTCGTACTGCTGGTAGTAGTAGCCGTCAGCATGGCTTTATTACTACCACTTGTTTCGCCGTTACTCGCGGCGGCCGCAAGTCTGGGCTTTACCGGGATAGTGTTAGCCGGAACCTTGTTTGCCTGGAATAACAACCTGATCCTGCCCCTGGCCAGCCCCTTGTTGCTGATTGTGTTGATATTCATGCTCCACATGACTTATGGTTTTTTTATCGAGTCCCGCGGCAAGCGTCAACTCGCCAACCTGTTTGGTCATTACATTCCACCTGAACTGGTTGAAGAAATGTCCGAATCACCCGAAGAGTACTCGCTGGATGGCGAAAATCGCGAAATGACCGTGTTGTTCTCCGACGTTCGCGGGTTTACTACCATTTCCGAAGGAATGGACCCTAAACAGCTAACCCAGCTAATGAACGCGCTGCTAACCCCTATGACCCGGGTGATTCACAAAAACCGTGGCACCATCGACAAGTACATGGGTGACGCGATTATGTCATTCTGGGGTGCACCGCTAGCCAATTCGGAACATGCCCGACACGCCCTTTATGCCGCCATGGAAATGATGGACGAGCTTAAGATCATGCAGGAAGAATTCAGGCAGCGTGGCTGGCCGGAGGTGAATATTGGTATTGGCCTGAACACTGGCGACATGAATGTCGGCAACATGGGTTCCGAGTTTCGCATGGCCTATACCGTGCTCGGTGATGCGGTCAACCTTGGTTCCCGCCTGGAAGGACTAACCAAAAACTACGGCGTTAACATCATTGTCAGTGAATCCACGAAGTCGGAGATACCGGAATTCTTGTTTCGCGAACTCGACCTGGTGAGAGTCAAGGGGAAGAATGAACCAGTAGCCATTTTTGAACCGATAGGCCACAAAAATGACCTCGATAAAGAGGTGACCGCAGAACTTACCGCCTATAAGCAGGCATTGCTGAACTTCCGCGCCCAATCGCTGGACAAGGCGGAACTGGATTTCTTCAACTTAAACCGCCTGTACCCGAATCGCTTTCTTTACCAGGTATACCTCGATCGAATCGCAATCTACCGTCGCGAGCCACCGGGTGACGACTGGGACGGTGTTTTCACGCACACTTCGAAGTAAGCAATCCACGCGGTATTGATTACCAGCAGGTTTTTAATTCTCGTGCCAGTATTTGAATTCCTTTAGTCAGCTCCTGCTCGCTTTGCACGTAGTTCATACGCACACAGCTTTCAGCATGATCCGACGGAGTTGCCTGGCCCGGGAAAAAATATTTCCCCGGCACTACCAGTACGCCCTTTTGCTTCAATCGCTGATAAAGCTCGCTGGTGGTTATGCCCAGCCCTTCGAACCACAACCACAGAAACATTGAGCCTTCAGGTTGATGGATATGCAACCTGGAATCTCCAATCGCATCGCGTAACAAAGCGACCGCCAGTTGGCAGCGCCGTTTATAGAAAGGCTGGATCAGATCGTGACATAACGGCAACAAAGCATTGTCTGTAATCAGCTGGTTGACGATTTCGGCGCCTATACCCGCTGGCGCCAGGCTGGTGATTGCGGTCATATTTGAAAAATAACGAATCATCTCTTCACTGGCGATGACGATGCCTGTACGGGCGCCGGGAAGCCCCAGCTTGGACAGGCTCATACAGACAATACAATTCTCGTTCCAGAAAGGATTTACCTTACTGAAAATAATGTTAGGGAATGGTGTGCCATAAGCGCTATCGATCAACAAAGGCACTTTATGCTGGCGTGTTATCTGATCAAGCTGCCGGCACTCGTCGTCCGTCAAAACGTTGCCGCTGGGATTGGTGGGACGTGAAACACAGACCAGGCCGACAGACTCGTCAACCTGCAGGTTTTCGAAATCAACCTGGTATTTGAAAAAGCCGTCATCCAGTAGATGAATCCTGGCTTCCTGGCTGGTAATCAAATCTTCCTCGATTCCAACATCACAATAACCGATGTATTCAGGTACCAGCGGTATCAACACGCGTTTGCGAGTACTCCCGGTCTTCCCCGCAAACGAATTGAAGAGGATGTAAAAAGAACTCTGGCTGCCATGGGTCAAGGCGATATTCTTGCTGCTAATCTGCCAGCCATATTGTTGTCGAAAAAAACCGGCCAGGGTTTCGAGAAATACAGCTTTACCCTGCGGGGCATCGTAGTTGGCCAGGCTTGCAACCAGTCTACCGGATTTATGCAGCCTCTCGATTACCTTGTTAAAAACAGACATGACCTCCGGGATTTCAGCGGGATTACCACCACCCAGCATGACTACGCCTGGCTGCGCCATGCCCTCGGCCAAATCATCCATCAAGTGGGTAATGCCAGAGTAACCGCTAAAGCGCTTGCCAAAATCTGAAAGATTCATCGTAACCTGTTTCAGTGGAACATCGGGATCACAATTACGGACAGCATTGCAGAAAAATGCAACCGATTTCACTGCTTTTCCTGATCTGTGACAAAGTTGACTCGGCCGCTTAATCTGGCAACATTCGACACTTAACATCAGGGAATGCTATGCAATACGCCCACCAATTAGAGTTTAAGGTACGTGACTACGAATGCGATATGCAGGGTGTGGTCAACAACGGCGTCTATCAAAACTATCTCGAGCATGCACGCCATGAATTCCTGCAATCACGTGGTATCAATTTTGCTGAAGTTACGGCCGCAGGTATCAACCTGGTAGTAACCAGGGCAGAACTGGATTACAAGAATTCTCTGGTTAGTAATGATCTGTTTGTCGTGCGCAGCCTGGTTCGACAGGTATCCAGGGTTCGCTTCGAGTTTCAGCAAGATGTATTTCGTCTTCCTGACGAAACGCTAATGCTCGCCGCCAGAATTACCGGAACTTCATTGAACCAACAAGGGCGACCATTTGTGCCGGAAATACTGGTACAACTATTTAACGAAGACTAGCCCGCATATACCCTTAGTTCAGGTTGATAGTTTTCACTGATATCGGTAAAGGCACTTAAGGCGAGATCTGCGTCTTCGCAATCAGCCAGGCGAAACTGGCTGATTCCGCAACGCTGCATGAAAGACAATTGATCACGCAAGACTTCACCCTGTGCACGAATATCGCCCTGGAAAGAAAATCGTTCGCGTAACAATCGTGCCTGGCTAAATCCACGTCCATCGGCAAATGCGTCAAAATTCAGCACCACCAGTTTCAGCCGCGGTAGCAAAGCTTCGATTTCTGCGACTCGATCGGTCACAGCAAGCTCGACCCCAAGCAGCAATCCACTTCGTTCAAAGAGATCCCGGTCGGCACCTAATCGCGCGACGCTGACTATCACCCGCTCGGCATCACCGATTGGCTCCATATTATCAAGCCTGATCCATTTATCCTCGAGGACCTGGTACAGGTCAATAAGAATCGGCATAAACACGCTCCTTGAATGGATTCCGGCCTATGCGTTCTAAAGTATCAACAAATGATTCGCCCTGCGCACGCAGTTCGATATAGGTTTCGATGATAATTTCTACCGCGTGCCCAATATTCTGTTTCGAGACTGCGGGTCCCAGGACTTTACCAAGAGCAGTATGGTTGCCAGTCGAACCACCCAGTGTAATCTGGTACCAGTCTGCGCTGTTCTTGGATACACCAAGTAAACCTATGTTGCCGACGTGGTGATGCCCACAGGCGTTCATACAACCCGAAATATTGATCTTGACTTCACCTGTCCCAAAAAGCCTGTCGAGCTTCTCAAGTCGATTCTGCAGGTTCTCAGCCACATCAATCGAGGTAGTATTGGCGAGTGCACAAAAATCAGACCCTGGACAGCAAATAATATCGCTAATAGTACCTATATTCGGATTTGCCAGGCGTAACCCTACTAACGCCTGCCACAAAGCATACAGTTCAGCCTGTTCGACCTGGGCAAATATCAGGTTTTGAGAATAGGTTGTACGTACTTCTCCGAAGCTGAATTTATCTGCCAACTCAGCCACCTTTGTCATTTGCGTAGCGCTGATATCTCCGGGAGCTTGTCCATGATTTTTCAAGGATAAAAACACGATTCGGTATCCTGCCATCTTATGGGTTCGTGTATTTTGTCGATACCAGCTCGCAAAAACCGGATTGCCGGCCATCAGTTGCGGGATGGTTTTGTCATTCGCCAGTTTCCTGTAACGGTGTATCCTGAAAGCATTAGTCACCTCCTCAATACGCGCATCGTCAAGTTTCAGACTAGTTTCCCGCACATGCTGCCACTCGGATTCTACCTGTTCGCGAAAAGCATCGATTCCAATCGCGTTTACCAGTATCTTGATACGCGCCTTATAAAGATTATCGCGGCGGCCATGCAGGTTATAAACGCGCAATATCGCATCGAGATAACTCAGCAGCTCATATTTCGATAAATATGCCCGTAATTGCTTGCCGATCACCGGGGTGCGGCCTAGCCCACCACCAACCAGAACCCTGAATCCGACTTCGCCAACGTCATTTCGAACCATTTGCAGACCGATATCATGAACCTGTGCAGCAACCCGGTCCTGGGTGGCTCCGCTAACCGCGATCTTGAACTTGCGTGGTAGAAAAGAAAATTCAGGATGCAATGTTGACCATTGCCGTATCACCTCGCACCAGATCCGTGGGTCTTCGATTTCATCAGGCGACTCCCCTGCCAACGGATCAGACGTTATATTACGAATGCAGTTACCACTGGTTTGAATGGCGTGCATTTGCACGCTCGCCAGTTCCGCCAGGATATCGGGCACAGATTCGAGTGTGGGCCAGTTAAACTGAAAGTTCTGCCGCGTGGTCACATGCGCATAGCCTCTGTCATAGTTGCGCGCAATTCGCCCCAGCATGCGTAACTGGGCCGAGCTCAAGACCCCATAGGGAATCGCGACTCGTAGCATCGGTGCGTGACGCTGGACATATAATCCGTTACGCAGCCGCAATTGCTTGAAAACCTCTTCATCGAGTTTACCGGATAAATAACGCCTGGTCTGATCACGGAACTGTGCAACCCGCTCATCTACCAATTGTTGATCCACATGATTGTAGGCGTACATTTGTCTGCTCATTCTGAACTGGCAGTACAATATACTTACTCCCAAATATCTTAAATAATGATACTTTGAGATAGTATATTTGAATTTATGATAACTATTCTGCTACATGCTAATTTCGACGTTGATACTTCCCTGCCCTTTTACCCCTGATTACGTTTGCCGCGGCAGATGATCAATTGATTTACTGTGTTTAGGATTGCATGAAGCCTGGGAGGCTGACAAAATAGATTTCATTTTGAGGAATTTTTATGGGCTTTCTAAGCGGCAAAAAAGCACTCATCGTCGGTATTGCAAGCAATCGTTCCATCGCCTACGGAATTGCACAGGCGATGCATCGCGAAGGCGCTGAGCTTGCGTTCAGCTATGCCAATGACAAGTTGCAACCGCGGGTGGAAAAGTTTGCCGCTGAATTTGATTCCGATATCGTACTGCCCTGCGATGTTGCCGACGACGACGAAATTACGAATCTGTTCGCACAGCTTGGAACGCACTGGGGTCAACTCGACGCGCTGGTGCATTCGGTTGCCTTCGCGCCCCGCGAAGCTTTAGCCGGTGACTACCTCGAAAATCTCGACCGGGAAGGTTTTCGTATTGCACACGATATCAGTTCATACAGCCTTGCCGCGATGGCCAAAGCCGCAAGACCAATGATGCAGAACACCAATGGTTCGATAATCACCATGACCTACCTGGGTTCAGAACGCGCCTTGCCCAATTACAATATTATGGGTGTTGCCAAGGCCAGCCTCGAGGCCAATGTACGTTACCTGGCCGCAGCTCTTGGCCCGCAGGGAATCCGCGTCAACTCGGTTTCAGCCGGCCCGATAAAAACCCTGGCCTCGGCCGGTATTGGGAGTTTCAAGAAAATTCTCGACGAGGTCGCTACCAATGCTCCGCTGCGGCGCAACGTGTCTATCGAGCAGGTGGGTAATGTCGGCGCGTTTCTATGCTCTGATCTGGCCGCGGGAATTACCGGGGAAAATATTTATGTCGACTCAGGCTACAATATCGTCAGCATGGGTGTGCTTGAGTGAAGTCTGATTTTCAGGTCTGATATTTTGCTCTGATTCCCGCCTTACAGGTCCTGCAGGGGCATTCTAACAACCTCGGCGCGATCGGTCAGCAGCTTCAATGCCGCTTGATATTCAGCACCTGCTCGCGCCTGTTTGAGCTCATCGAGCGCTTTACTGTCGACATTTCCGTCATTCGATAGCACCGCCGACAATTCAATAATCGCATAGTTACCATCAGCAACTGACAGGCCTTCAAAAACAGGGCCCTGTTCAGGTTTTGGCATTGAAAATGTACGTCTTAGTATTGCGCCATCAATTTCGGATTGATTACGCTCGACGAAGCCGTGATCACGAATCGATGCTGACCATTCTACCGCCAGATCATCGAGCGTTTTTCCTGCATTTAATTCCGCCAGTGCCGCCATTCCTGACTTCAAACTCTGTTCACGTGCTTTTATTGTTACTAATTCGGACTTTATTAGCTCCTGCACCTGATCAAGCGGTTTCTCTGTAGCCGGCCTGAGCTGGTTGAGACGAATAAATACCACGCGTTCGTTATCAAGCTCTATCGCTTCGCTGTTTAATCCTTGCTGTAATACCTCCGCCGAAAACGCCATCTGTCGTACTTTAGGCTCAACGGCAATACCTTGACCCGAGAGTCGATCGAACCAGTCGCTAGTCTGTACCGTCAAATCGAGCTGCTCAGCCGCCGCGAGTAAAGAATCAGACTGCTCATAGACGATGTTTGCTACATTTTCGACCAGGTCATAGATCTGACCTTCGGCGAGTTGTGTTCTAATCTCGTCTAGCAAAGTAGATTTTACCGTCTCGAAGGACTGTATCTCACCACCGCTGATCGAATCCAGCTTGATCAGGTGCCAGCCAAAAGGAGTTTTTACGGGTTGGCTTAGTTGATCGACCTCCATGGAAAACAGTGCAGCTTCGAAAGTTGGCACCATTACACCACGTTCGACTTCGCCAAGACTGCCGCCTTCGCTTGCCGATCCCGGATCCTCGGATAACTCACGCGCCAAATCGGCAAAGCTTTCACCGTTTACGATACGCTCACGGATTTCGGTAATTCTTGCCAGTGCTGGAGCCGCATCCTCATCACCGTTCACCGTAATCAGGATATGACTGGTGTCTCTGATTTCTTCACTGGTATAGGTAGCTTTATTTTCCTGGTAGCGCGCATAAACATCGTCCGCGCTGACTTCTATGCCCTGCTTGATGCCATCCAGACTCAATTCGATGTAATCGATCCTGACTTCTTCCGCTGTGCGATATCGATCGGTGTGAGACAGGTAATGTTGCTCGATCTCATCAGCGTCTGGTTGAATAGCAGTCTTATCAACACTGTAGGCCAGTGACCTGATTTTGCGTGATTGATTTTTCAGATCTGTAAATTGTTTCTCGAGTACCGGGGTGGTAAACGCGGTTGCAAGAATGCCGCTTTGCAACTGTTCCATCGCACCGCTACGCCTGAGCTCCTCTTCAAAACCAGGCGGAGAATAACCGAGTGAACGCAGCTGTGCCTGGTAGGTATCAGTATCGAACTGGCCGTCGCGTTGAAACACATCCATGCCACGAATTACGCTGTTCAACTCCTCGTCACCGATGCGGTATCGCTGCTTCTGAGTATATTGGCGCAATGCAGCCTCTTCTACCAGTTGCCCCAGCACCTGCTCTCGCAACATCAACTCGCTGCCAAGGGTTTCAGGTATCGAACCACCAAATAATTGCGCCAGTCTCTGACGATAATTCGCATACGCCCGATCGAGAGCAGGCTGGGTGATTTCCTCACCGTTAACTGTGGCGGCTGGAGGTACCTCACCACCACCGAGGTAGGAATTAACTCCCCACAGAGCGAAAGGAACACTTATTAGAAAGATGATGCCGTAGGCAATCCATCCCGTTACCTTGTCTCGAATTGCTTGCAGCATCTATCTTATCGTCACTGTTGAAGGAAACATCTTGAAAAAGCGCTCTAACAGAGCGCTTTCAATGATGGCGGAGTGGACGGGACTCGAACCCGCGACCCCCGGCGTGACAGGCCGGTATTCTAACCAACTGAACTACCACTCCTGATTATATGGTGGGTGCTGACGGGATCGAACCGCCGACCCTCGCCTTGTAAGGGCGATGCTCTCCCAGCTGAGCTAAGCACCCGGTGTAGCCAGAAAAGGGGCGCTAGTTTACTGCGTCTTTTAGAGCTTTGCCAGCCTTAAATGCAGGCACATTTGAAGCTTTAATCTGGATGGTTTCACCGGTGCGGGGATTACGTCCGGAACGAGCATCGCGGTGGCGAACGAGGAAAGTTCCAAAGCCCACTACTGTAACCTGGCCTCCTGATTTCAGAGCTTCTGTCACTGTTGCAATGACTCCATCGACTGCACGTGCGGCATCAGCCTTACTCAAATCAGCAGCAGTTGCAACACCATCAATTAATTCGGATTTATTCATTAGATTTTTCCATTTGGTTAAGTTGATATATTTTTAGCCCGAAGGGCGGACAGACAACGCAAGTCTGGAATTTACTTTTGCTTGTTATAGTTGTAGTTGAGCTCTTAATTGTGCTCGCACGATCCCCCATCCCGAGCGTCGAATTAAACCAACAGCAGCCTTTAGGGTCAACCTTAAAACGCGAAAAACCTCAAATAAGTCGCATTATTTACGCAAACAACTAGTGCGCTCTGACTCCAGATGACTTTTTATCTTTCACCTTGGGCTTTGGTGGGTCACCGGCAGCTATCGAACCCTTGGGTAAAGGGGTCGGTTGATGAGCAAGTGCAACCTCAAGTACCTGGTCAATCCAGCGCACCGGGATGATTTCCAGCTTGGCCTTGATATTATCGGGAATCTCTGCCAGATCTTTCTCGTTTTCTTCCGGGATCAAAACCTTGCTAATGCCGCCACGATGAGCGGCCAGAAGTTTCTCTTTTAACCCACCTATTGGCAATATCTCACCACGCAGCGTTATTTCCCCTGTCATCGCGACTTCGGCTTTTACCGGGATCTCGGTCAATGCAGAAACCAGCGCCGTACACATGCCGACACCTGCACTAGGTCCATCCTTGGGGGTGGCTCCTTCCGGAACGTGGATATGGATATCCTTGTTTTCATTAAAATCGGGACTGACCCCGAGAATTTCGGAGCGACTTCGCACTACGGTCATCGCCGCCTGAATAGATTCCTTCATCACGTCGCCCAATTGTCCGGTCTGGACGAATTTTCCCTTACCATCGACCACGGCAGATTCGATAGTTAACAACTCGCCACCGACTTCTGTCCACGCGAGCCCGGTAACCTGACCAACCTGATCCTTCGCGTCGGCGGAGCCAAACCGAAAACGCTTCACACCCAGATACGTTTCAATATTTTTTGCAGTGATAGTCAGTTTCTTGATACTCGATTTCAGCAGCATGGCTTTAACCGCCTTGCGGCAAATCTTGGAAATCTCGCGTTCGAGATTACGCACCCCGGCTTCCCGGGTATAGCGCTGGATAATTTCGAGCACGGCGTCCTGTTTGATTACAATCTCACCTGGCTTCAGCCCATTTTCCTTGATCTGTTTTGGCACAAGGTACTTGATTGCAATATTCAGTTTCTCGTCTTCGGTATAACCGGGGATACGAATTACTTCCATACGATCGAGCAAGGGGCCGGGGATATTCATACTGTTTGAAGTGGCCACGAACATGGTGTCGGAAAGATCGAATTCGACTTCCATGTAATGGTCCGCAAAGGTATAGTTTTGCTCGGGATCGAGCACCTCGAGCAAGGCTGACGCCGGATCACCACGAAAATCCATCGCCATCTTGTCGATTTCATCGAGCAGAAACAAAGGATTTCTAACCTTCACCCGTGAAAGGTTTTGAATAATTTTTCCCGGCATCGAGCCAATATAGGTACGGCGATGCCCTCTGATTTCAGACTCGTCACGCACCCCGCCCAACGACATGCGCGAAAACTTTCGATTGGTAGCCCTTGCGATGGAGCGACCGATTGAAGTCTTACCCACGCCTGGTGGACCTACCAGGCACAATATCGGACCTTTCAACTTACGCACACGTTGCTGTACCGCGAGGTACTCAAGAATTCGTTCCTTAACCTTCTCAAGACCGTAATGATCTTCTTCCAGTACTTTTTCGGCCTGTGCCAGGTCGCGCCTGATCTTGGACTTCTTTTTCCAGGGTACGCTAACCAGCCAGTCTATATAGTTGCGCACCACGGTCGCCTCGGCCGACATCGGCGACATCATTTTCAATTTGTTAAGTTCAGAGTCAGCTTTTTCACGCGCCTCTTTCGGCATCCCTGACTCTTCGATTTTCTTTTGCAGATCCTCTAATTCATTAGGGGCATCGTCCATGTCGCCGAGTTCTTTTTGAATGGCTTTCATCTGCTCGTTCAAATAGTACTCGCGCTGGCTTTTTTCCATTTGCTGTTTTACGCGTCCACGAATGCGCTTCTCGATTTGCATTAACTCGATTTCACCTTCGATCTTACTCATGATGTGTTCGATGCGTTCCCGTGGATCCTGAATTTCGAGGATGTCCTGTTTTTCATCGAGTTTTAACGACATATGTGCGGCGATGGTATCGGCGAGCCTGCTTGGATCGTCGATGCCCGATAATGAGGTCAGGATTTCGGGGGGTACCTTTTTGTTCAGCTTGACGTATTGATCGAACAGGTTTAATACCGAGCGCAGCAGGACTTCGGCTTCACGATCATCCACCAGGCTTGATTTTTCCAACAATTGAATAGCCGCGGAATAGTACTCGTTGGTTTCCAGCAAGCTATCAACCGTAACCCTGTCACCACCCTCAACCAAAACCTTGATCGTTCCATCGGGGAGTTTGAGCATTTGCAAAATAGTGGAGAGCGTACCAATCTGATACAGGTCTTCCTGTCCGGGATCATCGACCTCGGCGTTTTTTTGCGCCAGTAACAAAATTTTCTTGTTGTCAGCCATCGCAGCCTCGAGCGCGAGAATCGATTTTTCGCGGCCGACAAAAAGCGGGATGACCATATGCGGATAGACCACTACGTC
>Ga0070722_10000235_pt1 | contig 15726 bp, 10 predicted proteins | sample tdAd001_FD_67276 | JGI IMG/M metagenome (GOLD analysis project Ga0070722, IMG submission 67276) | Marine sediment microbial communities from the Atlantic coast under amendment with organic carbon and nitrate - tdAd00.1 | ecosystem: Environmental > Aquatic > Marine > Coastal > Sediment | place...
GTTCCAGATTATGAGTCTGGCAAGCATGAACATGAAAGATCCCAACGGTGCCACTCATCACGTAATGGTAAACCTGGTTCATGATTCCATGAATCATCCGATTAAAGATGCTGCCGGAAAGATTAAAGTCGTCGGGCCCGACGGAAAGGAGCAGATCAACACCCTTAAAAACTACAATGGGACTTTTGCCGCCAACTTTTCATTCGAGGAAACCGGAAAATACGGTGTGATCTGTATGGTAAAGGTCGATGGAGAGAAACACGCTTTCAAGTTCTGGTACCATAACGAATAGCCGCTGACAGGTGAAACTCCCGGGCTGTTAAACCCCAAAAATGACGATTAGCAGATGCACTTGGGCTCACACCCTTGGTCCTCAGCTAATCTTGGATAGAAAAAAAATTAACGATTGAATTAGACGCGTCAAACACTGGATTGGGAAAAATCAAAATTGCGTGAAAATATCATAACAAATAAGGGGTAATTTGATGATAAAAAGCTTAAAACAACGCCTTGCGCTCCTGTTGATACTTCCTGTGGCAGTGCTTCTTTTTCTCGCGGGATTTTCAGGATTTATATATGTAAGGAAAGTCCTCCTCAATGAGTGGCGTCAGGCGGCGATACTACAGCTGGAACGCGCGGCCCATCAGATGGACATGCGGATCAGTCGCCCCATTGAATGGATTAAAATGTTTCATGAAACCGCCGAAAACCTTGATGGGCCCGCAACTCAGAAGTTGATTCTAACCCAGTTGAAAAATCTGGAAGGTGTAACCAACGTCAATTTAAAATGGACAGACAATCATCCAGAGCCGGCCCACATGGTAATGCCTGAGCATCCTATGGGAGGTAAGGGCATGATGCACTTTCACCGGGCTGGAATCTCGGAAGTGACACCGCCCCGTTACGATGCCCAGAGCGGCCAGGAGACCGTAACGTTGATTTCAGATCTTAAAAATGAATCCGGTGGTCTGGTGGGTAAGCTGGAGGTGTCGGTCCGCTTTGATTATCTGATGCAGGACATCAAAAAATTCGGTTGGTGGGAAAGTGATCGGGTTTGTCTGATGGATGCGTCCGGTCGCTATCTCGCTCACAGTGGCGGGATGATAGGACGCACCCAACTCGGGGAAACCAATGACCCCGTAGAGCTCGCAGTTTTGGAGGATATACGCAAAAAGCCGTTCGGAACTCATCTGGGCTCAGGACATCCCCCGAAGTTGGTCAGCGGATTTTACCGGATGAAGCAAGCCCCATGGGTTATTGCAATGTTTGCACCCGGCAAGGAAATTTTAGCGCCAATCATCGAATTTAGCGTCTACTATGCTGTTTTCGGAAGTCTTTGTATCGTTTTTATTTTACTTTTGATTCAATTCGTCGGCGGAAAGATCGTTCGTCAAATCAGAAAAATTTCCAATGCAGCGGAACAGGTCGCCAAAGGCAGCTACGTTGATCCGCTGCCCATTACGACCGCCGATGAAATTGGACAATTAAAAGTCAGTTTTAACGCCATGGTCGAAGGTTTAAAAGAAAGAGATTCCATCCGCGACACCTTTGGACGGTATATGGATCCGGAAATTGCCAGAGAGCTGATTAAACGGCCTGAAGCCAGCCGACTGGGCGGGGAAAAACGTGAAGTGACCATTTTAATGTCCGATATCCGGGGCTTTACACAGGTTTCCGAGGCCTTGAGCCCTGAAGAGACCATTCGTATTTTGAATCATTATTTTTCTCACATGATTGAGGTGATCCAAAGGCATAAAGGGGTTATTGTAGATTTCTACGGTGACGGGATCCTTGTTTTTTTTGACCCGCTTGAAGGCCACGTTAAAAAAGAGGTCCAGCGCGCCATTCACTGCGGCCTTGAGATGCAACAAAATATGACGCTTTTCAATAAAGAAATGAAATCAGAAAATCTTCCCGAACTTCAAACAGGTATCGGCATCAATGTGGGTGATGCGATAGTGGGAAATGTTGGCTCCGCAACCAGAGCCAAGTATGGCATTGTTGGGGCGGCGGTAAATATTACCCAAAGGATCCAGGCTGAAGCCAAAGGAGGGGAAGTGATCATATCAGAGTCTGTCTATGGCTTTTTGAAAAAAGATTTGAAAATAAGAAAATCTTTTTCAGCCCGGCTAAAAGGTGTCGATGGAAAGATGAATTTATATGTAATGGAAGGTATTAAAAATAAATCTGAATCAGATGATTATAAAAAACCATCCTTTTGATCAATTGCTTCAAAAATTTTGAAAGGAGGTCTGTATGAAAAAGGTATTAATTATCGCTGCTGTTATTATTGCATTAAATATAGGGTCAACTTCATTTGCCCAAAACCTGAATGTAGGAGGCTACGAACAGTCTTATCCTAACCAGGTAACCGATAATCATATTGGAGCCGGCTGGGGACATAAATCCATGACATATGGGATGATGAATCTCATGTCAGGAATGACTATCCAGGCAGCTAAAATTATACGCTCAGGAAAGGCTTCTAAGGAGATGAATAAAAGATTAGCAGAAATATTGGATCACGTAGCAGAAATGCTGAACTATGCACCTTCTTATATGATGGGCGTCAAGAATGTGGATTCTAATATGATTAGTCTAATGCAGGGCATGTTGCAAGATCTTGAAAAAATGCGAAAGGAAATTGGCATTCATTGAGACGGCGCCAGGACCAGGGCGGTGCGGTTGGGAAGATATAAGCTGAGCAGGTTTCGTTCCCGCCCGGTGGACGTATCGAACAGCGTCAGATGATATTGATCCCGAACAAGCCGGTTGTGACCGCCGTATTCAGGGGCATCGCTGCTGAAAATTATCCGGTACTTCCCGGGCGGCGCTTCAAAGCAGTAGTCTGTGTGCGAGCGGGCGGGATGAAAATTAAATACAAATATAAGACCGGCCCGAATGAAAACGATCACCTTGTCTTTTGAATGCTCATAAATAAGATTCGGACCTGAAGATTCCAGGAGCCTGAAACGTTTGGCCAGCGAGATCATCTCTTTGTCAAAATTGGCAAGAAAGCGGTATTTAAGGGTGGGGTTATCCAGCAGGTGCCACTGACGCCGCGCATATTTGAAAGACCAGTTGTTCCCTTCACTGGGGAAATCGATCCATTCCGGATGCCCGAATTCATTGCCCATAAAGTTGAGATAGCCGCTGCCGGCCGTCGAAAGGGTAATAAACCGGATGAGTTTATGAAGGGCCATGCCTCTGTCCACCTTGATGTTCTTGCAGCTTTCTTCCATGGAATCGTACATGGCCGAGCCGATGAGACGGAAAATAAGCGTCTGATCGCCCACAAGGGCCTGGTCGTGGGATTCGGCATAACTGATGGTCTTTTCATCCCATCTTCGATTGGTCAGCTCATACCACAAATGCCCCATGTGCCAGTCTTCATCCGGCACATCCTTGACAAGACGTATCCAGTTGTCGGAAACGCCCATGGCAAAACGATAATCGAATCCGATGCCGCCGGACGAATAGGAAGCGGCCAGACCCGGCATACCGCTGATATCCTCGGCAATGGTAATCGCGTCAGGGCGCACCTGGTGGATGAGTTTATTTGCAAGGGCCAGATAGGTTAGGGCATCCTCGTCCACACTGTCGTCAAAATAGTCGTCGTATGAGGTGAAGGCTTTTGACAGCCCGTGATGAAGGTAGAGCATGCTCGTAACGCCGTCAAAACGGAAACCGTCGATGCGGTATTCATCAAGCCAGAACCGGCAGTTGGAAAGAAGAAAATGAAGCACCTGGATCCGTCCGTAGTCAAAGCACCTGGAATCCCAGGCTTCATGAATCCCCCGGGGTCCTTCATGAAAATACTGATATCGCGTTCCGTCGAATCTGCTCAGCCCCTCCACCTCGTTGGAAACACCGTGAGAATGAACCAGGTCCATAATCACCCGAAGACCCAAAGCATGCGCGGCGTCGATAAGCTCTTTGAGTGCCTCGGGTGTTCCGAACCGGGATGACGCCGCAAAATAGTTTGAAACCTGGTAGCCGAAAGATCCGTAGTAGGGATGCTCCTGGATGGCCATCAGTTGAAGAGTGTTGTATCCGGCTGCGGCAATCCGCGGCAGAATATGTCGGGTGAATTCACCAAAAGAACCCGTCTTCTCCGATTCCTGGGCCATACCCACATGGGCCTCGTAAACAAAAATCGCATCCGAAGACATTTGGAAATCCCTGCATTTCCAGACATAAGGGTCCGGAGGGTTCCAGACCTGGGCATTGAAAATCAGCGTGTCAGGATCCTGCACCACACGCCGTGCATATGCGGGTATCCGGTTTCCTCGGCCGCCCGGCCAGTGAATCCGAAGCCGATATAAATCCCCATGCCCCAATACCCCGGAAGGCAGACGGATTTCCCACACCCCTTCCCGGTCGATCCGTTCAAGGGCAAACCCTTTTCGTTCCTGCCAGTCCGTCATATCTCCGATCAGATAGATTGCACCGGCATGGGGCGCCCATTCCCGAAAGATCCATTCATGGCCGCTGAAATGAAGCCCGAAGTATTCGTGACCGGCAGCAAATTCGGACAGATCTTCTGTATCGCGGATCAGCCTTTCTTCCACCGTCCGGATGTTTTCCAGGCGACGTACCAGGACGTGTGCATACGGCTGAAGGTAGGGATCGTTCTCCAGCATGCGCTCAAGCAGATGGGATGGCGGTTGTCGGCCGTCTGTGGTCATAAGTTGTTATGCTTCCACCCTTTTGTTTGCGCTCATTCAGGGTTCCATTTTAGCTCAGCTCCAATACACACCTAAATCAGCGGGCGCTTTAGCATCTTTTCGTAAAGTTCGATGTACTGTTGGGCCGTAACGTCATGATTGAAGGTGGCGGCACTCTCGGTCATGATGCGCTCGATTTGTCGCGCTTTGGTTTTGGGGGGGAGTTTATAAAATTTCACGGCTTCTCGGATCGCCCAGAACAGTCCACTGCTATCATAGGTTTCGAAGACAAAACCGTTGCCTGAATTCCGTTTCAAGTCCAGCTGGACCACCGTATCGTGAAGTCCGCCGGTATCATGGACCACCGGCAACGCGCCGTAGATAGCGCCGATCATCTGCGGCAGACCACAGGGCTCAAAAAGGGAAGGCATCAGTACAAAGTCGGAAGCGCCGTAGGACAGATGCTCCAAATCCTCGTTAAAATCGCAAATGGCCACTTGCTGATACAGCTGATGATAATGGACGATATCTCTGAAGTGTTTCTGAAACTCGCCGTTGGCCACAAAGACGATCTGGAGATGCTCTTTCCAGTACATCGACAATACCCGGTAGAGAATTTCCGCCAGTAATTGGCACCCTTTTTGTTTGTTGTCCAACCGCGAGGGCCAAAAAAAGATCGGGGCCTTTTCGTCCTGCATGAGTCCGAGTTTTTCCTGGAGATACCGTTTGTTTTCCTTTTTGCCTTCCGGATGATCTTTGGCACCGTACCGACGAAAAAGAGCCGGATCTTTGGCAGGGTCGAAGCCGGGATCCGGCGCATTGAGGATGCCGGCGGCACATCCGGCCTGCCATTTGTTTGTCAGTTCATTCCTCAATGTCGGCTCCACAAAATCGTGTCGACCCTCGACAATCTCCTGTAGAAAGGTCGGGCTCACCGTATTGACAAAATGCGCCGCAAAGACGCCGCTGACCAGAAAATCCACTGGATGGGATTCTCGGATTTTCTCGTATTCGTAGGCCATATTCTCGTAATACAGATGCTGCCAGAAGTATGCCGCGTCGATTCCACGATCCTCGATGGAGGCCAGAAAGGTTTTTACGGTATGAATATTGTGGATGGTGAAGAGACAGGGGATGCCCCCTTCCCTGGACAGGGCCGGAATCAGGCCGGTCATCCAGTCGTTGCAGTGGATCAGGTCCGGCTGCACGCGGGGAATAATATTGTTGATGACTTCCCTTTGAAAAGCCAAAGAAAGCTTGGTATTTTCGCCGCCGTAATTGGAATAGACCCGGTTAAGATAAAAAAAGGCGCGATCTTCGGCCAAATGCACCCGATCATCGGGCATAATGCGGTGGATAGCCTTCAGCTCTTTTTGAAGGAAGGGGGCCAGACGGTCTCTGAATATGGCACGATAATCGGGCAGCGCCACATGAACGTCAGCGCCCTGATCGAACAGGGCCTTGATCAGGGCGGCGGAAACATCGGCCAAACCGCCGGCCTTGGCCGTAAAGTAGTTGGCCATACTCTTCATGCGGTCAGGCAGATAGGTAACTTCAGGGGTGACGATCAGTATTCGGGGATTGCTCTTTGGATGTGTCATTATCAACCTTCAATCTTTTAGGCCCATGTAATCAGACCCGGTGCAAATTTGATCCGGTCGTCCCCCCTGGGGACCGCTCTGACTGTAAATCCGTACCGGCCGGAGACAGCGCACCGTATGGTGCAGGTGTAAAGGTATTCACCCGTTCCACGGTCTTCCTTGACCGTCATTTCCTCAGAATTGCTGTTAGAGATGGTATCCACCGCCTTCAGGAGCCCGTAATAGAGTTCGACCTTTACTTCATCCGGACGGAGTTCTCCCAGAGTCACGACTGCCGTAACAACCAGGCGTTCTCCCACCCGAAACGGGTCTTCCGTTTCCCGCACCGGATGCGCGATCTTAATTCTGTCCCACAGGGAATGGTGTCGTTTGTATTGTGCTGAAAGAGACACGGCTTCTCTGGCGTTATCCGAAGTCAGATATGGCAAGCTTTTTGCTGCAGGAGCATAAAAAAGCCGTTCATATTTGGATACCATGATATGGGCGCAAAAATGCTGCATCGCCATCTTTATCGATTCCTTCATCATTTTAACCCATTGGTCCGGGATATCTCCGTTCTTTCTTTCATAAAAACAGGGAATCACCTCGTTTTCCAGAACATTATAAAGGGCCTGAGCATCCACAGAATCCTGATACGCCGGATCAGCGTACTCCTCCCCGTTTCCGATGCGCCACCCTCTTCCTTCAGCATACCCTTCACACCACCATCCATCGAGGATACTCACGTTGAGGACGCCGTTGGCGGCGGCTTTCATGCCGGAAGTGCCGCACGCTTCAAACGGTCGCCTGGGTGTGTTGAGCCACACATCCACTCCCTGAACCAGGTGTCTGGCGATTTGGATATCGTAGTCTTCAAGGAAGATGATTCTATTGCGCACGCCCGGTCTGCGGGCAAACTGAATAATGCTTTTGATGAGCTCCTTGCCCTCATTGTCCTTGGGATGGGCTTTGCCTGCAAAAATAAACTGAACCGGCCGGGTCTCGGACCCAATCATGGCCTCCAGGCGATCCGGGTCTTTAAATAAAAGATTGGCGCGCTTATACGTGGCAAAACGACGGGCGAACCCTATGGTCAATACGTCCTGGTCGAGCACCGATTCAGCATTTTCCATCATTGCTTTTGGGGCGTTGCGACGGCTGTATTGCTTTATCATCAGCAGCCTGCAGGTGCGGACCAGACGGCTGTGACTCATCTCACGGGCCCGCCACAGTTCCTCGTCATAAATCTCGTCGATACGCCGGGCGATCTCCGTATCCCACCTGTGCAAATACCACTCAGGCCCGAGATATCTTTCAAACAGCAACGCGTTTTCAATGGAAATCCAGGATGGGATATGGACACCGTTGGTAATATGGATGATGGGGATCTCATCTTCCGGTCTTCCCGGCCAAACATGGGACCACATGCGCCGGGCCACTTTTCCGTGCAACTCACTGACCCCGTTGCAGTACTGAGACATGCGCAGCCCCAAAATAAACATGGAAAGGGGGGCGCCTGAACCGGATTCCAACGGCTGTCCCCACGATAAAATCTCGTCAACCGTCACGCCCAGCCGATCCGTCAAAGAACCGAGGTAGGGTTTTACAAGATCCACAGGGAACTCATCGTGTCCGGCGGCCACCGGTGTATGGGTGGTAAACACCGTGGTTCGGTTAACGATTTCTTCGGCGGTCGCCGGATCGACCTTGTATAACGAAATTGTCTGTGCCAGCCGCTCCAGAGCAGCGAAGGCACAGTGTCCCTCATTCATATGGCACACCACAGGATAAATCCCCATGGCTTCGAGACAACGCATCCCGCCGATGCCCAGAAGCATTTCCTGGGCCAGCCGTGTCTTCGGATCCCCGGCGTACAGGCGCCCTGAAATTTCCCGAATCTGTGGTGGATTCTCCGGCAAATTGGTGTCGAGCAGGTAAAGGGGGATACGACCCACCATGAGTTCCCATGCAATGGCCCGAATTTCACCGTCCGGTCCGGTCACCGAGATGCTGACCTCATTTCCTGAACGATCCTTTGCCCGCTTCACCGGTAGATGATAAAGATCGGTTCCCGGATATTCCGCCTGCTGCCATCCATCCTGATCCAGATACTGATGAAAATAGCCCTTTCCATAAAGGATGCCGACCCCAACCAATGGAAGTGCAAGATCGGAAGCCGCTTTCAGATGGTCGCCGGAAAGGACGCCGAGTCCGCCGGCAAACATGGGTACACTTTCATGAATTCCATACTCCATGGAAAAATAGGCGATGGTCCCCTGTTCACCGTATGGCGATCCGCTGCGATCCACCGGCGTCAACACCTGGCTCGCAAAACTCTCTTTCACACGCTGCTGGTGTGCCAGAAAGCTTTCGTCCTTTGAAAGTTTCTCCAGTTGTTCCTGGGGAATCAGCGTTAAAAAAACGATGGGATTTCGCCCTGACTGGTCCCAGAGTCTGGGGTTTATGCGGCGAAACAGCTCAATGGCGTCCAGATGCCAGCACCACCAGAGGTTGCGTGCCAAAACCGGGAGAAAAGAAAGCGGTTCGGGAATAACAGGGAATACTTGAAAAGTCTGTATATGACTCATAGTTAGCCTCAGCTATTGGTTATTGGATATTCGGAATTTAACTGCAACGCATCCACTCAAACACTTTACCACCTATTCACTCAACAAATCAACTACTCACCTATTTTTGAGCATCAAGCAGCTTCCACACCCGGACAATTTCACTGGCGCCCCAGGCCTGTGCATCGCAGCCACGTTGTTTATGGGGAAAATCACCGTCCAGAATCTCCGGCACATGCCCGATACATCCCCGGGTCACGAGCCCGGCACTGCTGGCCAGCCAGGCAAGGGCGGTTTTTCTGCTTTTTTTCCCGTAAGTTTTTGCCCATGCTTCACAATAACTGGGAAACTGCCATGTCCACGCAGTGCCGTTATGATAGGCCGGCTTCCGGTTCCTATCCTCGTCACCGGCATACTTCCCCTGGTAAGGAAAATGGGGATGGTTGATGGTCTTTCCATGATGATCGATGAAAAGGGGGCGTCGAACACGGCTGTCCGCAAGACTCCGGATGGCTCCGGGAACCAAAAGCTCTTCACATGACGCAAGGATCTTGCGGCAAACCCGCCGGTCGGAGACAGCGCCAAGGGTTACCCCAAGAAGCTGATTCGGTCTCAGGGCATCATCGGGCTCTGCCTGCCTGGCCGGCGTTCCAGAACCGGCATGGAGACAGTCGGCCAAATAATTCTCTTCTTTTAACACGTAATGTTCCAGAATCGACGACTGAACCTGGAAAGCCTCGCGTTCCCAATCGCCCTTATCCCCCGAAGGATCGATGCGGGCCAAAAAGGACAGTGCGGCAAACCACAGGGCCTGGATTTCGATGGGATAACCTTGACGGGGCGATCCGGCCGGATTATCGGTATCCATCCATGTAAAATGGGCCGGGCTGAAAATAAGACCCGATTCAGGGTCCATCCGGATACCGTTGGGGGTACCGGTTCGGTAGGCATGGGCAATGGAAAAAAGAATCTGGCGTATGGTTCGGCCGCCGCACGCGGTATCGAGAAAATCTTCACTCTCTTCAGCCCTTACAAGCTCGTCACATGCAACAAAATACCACAAAGGTGCATCGGAAGTGTCCCTGTTTCGGGCATTTTCGCCGTGAATCATATTGGGAATGGTTCCGTCCTTTTCATATTGTCCGAACAGTTTTAGCGTTGCCCGGGCTTCATCGGTTTTCCCCGATGCAATCAATCCCCGAACAAAGATCAGCGCATCCCGTCCCCAGTCGAGGAACCAGGGATATCCGGCAATTACCGTGCGCAATGCGCCTCGCTTCACCATATAATTGTCCATGGATTTTTGTAGCACCGCATCCAATTTCCAGAATCTGTCTTGTTCAAAAACAACCGTCTCGACATCCCGCATCGATGGTTTTATGATTGGCGTCCCCGAATCTTGTGCGCCGGCAATGCCTGAATACAGGGTCACGGATCGGCCCCCTTCGAGGAACGCATTAAAATACCCGGGGCTGAACAGGTCTGAATCCGGGTCAAGGCCGCGCTCGGCCTCCATGGGCCTGTGAACCATATATTGCCATTCAGGCTCCCATACAAAGACGCCGTCAGAAATCTTTTGGCTCAGCCGATGGCCCGGATCCGGAGAAAAAACGAAGCCGTCCGGATGTGAATCGACAGCCTTTGGCCAGGCGTCTTCAGCGCCTTGAAATGCTTTGGTGGTATTATGAAAATTACGACTTTCGATATCGGGCCTCAAGATGAGTCGGACCGGTTCGTGGTCTGCCAGCCCTCTGTTCCGGCCTTTGGACGGCTCACGAAAAAAAATCATTCGCAATGTATTCTCTTTTTCGATCATCTCAACTCGAACGTTCAAAAAAACATACTGCCCCTGGCCCGTGAGCACCTGATATCGCCATACGCCACTTGAACTCGATTCGGAACAGAAAGATACAAAACCATCATCGCAAATTTCCTGGGAGTAGTCCTGAAACACCAGCCACGCCCGGCAGCGGACAAACATGATCCATCGGTCTTCAGGAAATTCCGGATCCATATTTCCTGCCAGAAGGGCATCGTACCTGCTTGCGAGTTCACCCCAGGAAACATGCGCCCGAAGCATGGCACCCCGGCCGTTGGTCCCCAGCATCAGCAGAGATCGGTCAGCCAGATCCGACCGACCATAGATCTGTTTTACGGAGGCATCTTCGGGCCTGGAAAGAAAAAGAAGCGGTCCGTCCACATGTCGGGGCTCTCCCGGCGTGTAAACCGACAGCTTCAGGGTATAAGACTGATGAATCCCGGGAGGCGGTAACGGGGAAAAGAGCGCAAAAAACGATCCGTCAAGACCCGGCAAGCTTTCTTCCTGGGACAGGCAGCTGCTTTGATCCATTATTCGAGCACGGAAAGGAATATCCGCACGAACCATTAGAAAGTGGTCCGGCGGCACCATGACTTCCCTTTTAATGTCCTGTGGCCATTGCCAGGTTATCACTCTCGTTTCATCGCTGACCGGGTTAAGCCTGCGGCAGTATTCCACCGGGCTTTCTAACAGTTCCCGAGCCGCAGAATCCGGCTCAAATATATCCAGGTCCTGGATGTCGTTATAAAATCGAAAGACATCCAGGGCCTTGGCACGCAATCGCTGTCTGCTTATTCTTTCCGGGAATACGGCAGTTTGAGACTCTGCGTTGAGAATAAGATCCATATCTTTCTCGTCGGCGGTAAGGCAGAAAACCCGGCCGGGATCGAGGCGACAGGCATGGTATTTTTCAGAAGTTTCGATGACCACCGCTTCCCCTGTGACAAGGTCCATTAGGGAGGTTCCTTCCCCACCGGTCTCCAGAGGGTCCCAGGCCCCCAAGGCCTTCCGGCGATCATCAAGATTCGCCACAATCAGGAGCTTTTTTCCCGAAACATGGTGGTGCCGAAGCAGTGCCAAGTGATTGCCCTCCCCTTTCTGGACCATTTTCAGCTCAGTTTGGTCATGGAAGGCGGGATGCATCTTGAGGAGGGTGTTGAGACGTCGGATGTGTTTCACCTGGTTGGTATCCGCCCCCCAGTTCAGTGAAGGCGACCCGTGGACATTGATCTTTTCAGCGGCATACCATTCAACGCCGTTGGCAAAGCCGAAACCGCCCTGTTGGCTGAAAAGCGCGCACAAGGCTGTACGCATACGGGCATAGACCCTTGACCGTTCAGCCAGACGAAGGTTGTCGTGGGTCTCGGCAAAATGGACGGCAATTCCGTCACTGGCTGAAATCTCGTTGGCTCCCGGGAGATAGGCTTCGATCTGGCCACGGTCATAGTTTTGAAACAGCTCTGAATAGGCCCAGTTGAAATTGGCCTTGTTCAGGAGGTCACGGGTTACGGAAATTTTTCCGCCAAGCCCTTCCAGGAGAAAAACCGTGTCCGGATACTGGTCTCTGACCCTGGCAATAATGTACCGCCAGGCAGGAACCGTTATCATATATCCTGCATCGCATCGGAACCCGTCCACACCCCGGCGACACCAGGTAATGAAAACATCGGCCATATATTGCCACAGGTCTTTGTTTGCGTAATCGAGTCTTGTGAGGTCGGCCCATTCGACTCCCCAGGCGCCTGGAACTTTGATCTGGCCGTCCGGGTCTCGAACGAGCCATTGAGGGTGAGTTTCGTGGAGGCCCGCGGCCCACCCGGTGTGGTTGATGGCAATGTCGATAAAAACCATGGCCTGACGCTCATGGACGGCATCCACCAGTTCAATGAATTGTTCCAGCGGCGTCGCCCGCGGATCGAATTCAGCCAGGGCAGGATCGACAGCGGTAAAACTGAGGGCAGCATACGGGCTCCCAAACCGCCCCATGCGGGCATAAGTGGTGGGCGTGGGATGTATGGGAAGCAACTGGAGTATTCGACATCCCAGTTCGCCGACGATGAAATCCAATTCTCCGATCAGATCACGAAAGGTTCCCGAAGGCGGGATGACAGTGTAACCGTTTTTGTCCAGATCCTGGATTGAATCGCTATCTGAATCGAAAAAAAAATTGCCGCTCTTGTTCGGGCCGAACTGGCGAACAAAGGCATTGTAGATGATATTCGAGCAGCACGTGCCCGCAGGCTCCACGTTGATGACCACATTGGGCCCGTCCGGCCAAACCGGCCGTGTCTCACCTTCCCCCAAAAAGAAACATTTGGCTTCAAAATGCCCGACTTCACACAGCGGGATTGTAATCTTAAAGCTCCGGCCATCAACCCGCTTCATGGGGATATCGAACCAGTCCCGGCCCAGCGGCGGCTGGTTCTTGTCCACCGCTTCGATGATTTCCCCTCTGGCAACTTCTGCATGGCCGATATTCGTTCGAAGCCATGCACCTCCCTTTTGAGGGTTCGCAAGGGAGAGTGTAAATGACCGGATATCGCCCCGAAACATGAGAATTCGTATTCCTGGAGCAGGATCCTGAATGACCCATCTCGATTTATCCAACCGGGCCTCACTATTACAATTTAAAGGGATGAGATTCGAATTGAAGGTTCTCCGAAGCTCCGTTGAAACGGGGTCTCCCCTCGGCCCGACACGCTGAAGAGAACCTTCCCGACCAGGTCATAAAAAGTAAATATAATTCAATGGAAATTGGGTGTCAAAGAAAAAGGTGCCGGCAAGCAGGTCAACGGCATTTGGAGTTTTCAAATGGTGACGGCGTATTCTCTTCGAATACACGGCCCATTCCAAGCGGCAGGTTAAAGGGACAATAATTCTGAGATCTTTTGCTTGAGTTCGTCGGCTGCTAAGTGGCTTTGGACCAGATAGCCGTCCGCTTGGGAAAGTTGACCATCATACAGGTGGGTGTCGTGGGCCGTAACGATGAGCACCGGGAGGCTGGGGTCTCGAATTTTTATATTCCGCAAAACATCCCACACGAGAAAACCCCGTTTAAGATACTGATTCAGTAGGATAATTTGCGGTTTGAAAGATAAAACATTCTCCATGACAGCCTCGATATTATCTGTCGTTGACACGGTATGTCCCTGGTCGGCCAGGGCCTCCCGGCATAGATCCTTGATCCATAGCTGATCATCTATAACAAGTATATTGGCCATTGTTATCTCACGAAAAACGAAAAAATAATTCAACGTATTTATGAAAACAATGCATTAAAGATTTGTATAATATTTAACACCGATTCCGAAATGAGAAGCGTCTTCTCCGCCCATATCTTTACACCACTTTACCTGAGCGAGGGATGCGGTTCGAAGGCCCTCGAAGAGATCCGGGTCAGAAGGGCCAAACAGGCAATCTTTTATTTTGAAGAAAATGTTGCTCCCCTCTTCAAACAGAGAATCGGACTCGAAATACATACCATCCCGACTATAGTTGAGCATTTTGGCATTGCATACATTTTCTTTGTTAAAATATGCACAAACAATGGACGCGTCGCATTTACGGCGATCATCGATTCTCTTTTCCATCTGATATGAAACCTCCGACGCTGAATTTCAGAAAATTATTGCCGACAAATCGAACAACAACCCATTAGATTTATTGATTGTATCTATATTTTCAAGGATTGTTCGCCCAAGTGTCGAGTTCAATTGATTTTTAACAAATTATAATTCTCATTGTCCATAGAGCAGAAGGTTCATTTTAATGGGAGAAATCCCTACGGGGCAGGAAATTGTCCCGGACATCCCCGGGAAATACCAAATGGTTCCCTTGACCCGGAAAGATCTGCTTGTCCCATGTGAAATTTTAAAAAACGTTTGCCCTGCCAAATGGCAGATCAGATCTTGACAAAACCTGTCAGACCTGGATATATGCTATTTTTATAGCACGATACGGATTTTCCTCTATTAATTTTCATTTCTCATCGGAAAGGGTGTCGAACATGAAATGGTTTCTTTATGCGATTGCTTTGATCTGGATCGGAATCGGTGCCTGGATGATTCTTTATTCACATGAATCCAGGAAGGTGTTCAAACAATTGGTCAAAAATCTTGATCGTAGAATTCTCTTTGCGCTACCGGCCGTCACCGGGATTCTGCTCTTATTTTCGGCAGCATGGGCCCGTCAGTCTTGGCTGATAAGGTTTTTTGGGATTTTGGCTCTATTGAAAGGGGGGTTTATATTCTGGAACCCGAATAACCTGTATGATAAAATTGCCGACTGGTACTTAAACTCGGTATCAGATCAAACCTACAGGTTTTTTGGGATTATTACGTTAATTCTTGGAACGGCAATTCTTTCCTGGATTATTTAGACAAAAAGGAGCAATACACCATGGCACTCACAAAAGCTCAAATCATCGAAAAAATCAGCAACCGAAACGGATTCACAATGAAGAAGTCCACCGAATTGGTGGAATCCCTCCTGGGAGTCCTCAAAGATACCCTTACATCCGGCGAAGATGTCCTGATCAGTGGATTTGGAAAATTCTGCGTAAAGGACAAGGATGCGCGACGGGGCAGAAATCCTGCAACCGGCGAAGATATGATGCTCTCTGCAAGAAAGGTTGTCACGTTTAAATGTTCGGCCAGCCTGAGAGATGAAATTAATGCATAGAAGCGTTATGAAATTGCATTTACATCTTGAAAATTTGCAAAAAATTTAACACTTATAATATTTCTCCCAGCTTGTTACGATTAATTAACGTTTCAATATTTTTGAGAAATAACGAACCGTAAAATAAATCACTGCCGCCCACAGCAGACTGTTCGTGAAAATAGGTATGTATATCAATTTTCCCGGAAACCATTGTCTTGAATACAGCGAAAGAGAAATAATCGGGAAATATAACACCTTTGTTGTCCAGATCAGCATCTTGACCCACATGGACATCTCCCCGTTAAAAGCATTCCCCGATGTGCCGGCCAACGCTATGGCCACAACTGTTCTGCTGACACCCAAATGAACCAGTGCAATGATAAAAATCACAAGAATTTTCTTCGTTAAGTGTTTCATGTTATGATTAATAA
>Ga0070722_10000240_pt1 | contig 15473 bp, 13 predicted proteins | sample tdAd001_FD_67276 | JGI IMG/M metagenome (GOLD analysis project Ga0070722, IMG submission 67276) | Marine sediment microbial communities from the Atlantic coast under amendment with organic carbon and nitrate - tdAd00.1 | ecosystem: Environmental > Aquatic > Marine > Coastal > Sediment | place...
TCCCTCGTGTTGAGCCACTTTATGGCCAGGAGCCTGCGAGAACTCAACGAGAACGTGCTGTTAGTGAGCGACAGCTTCGACGGCGAATTGTTCGTAGCCGAAGATCTGCTCTGTCGTGCGGTGAACTGAGCAGCGATAGGCAATTAGACGCTTGGTGCAATGTTCGCGTTGAGCCGGAAAAGATTACCCGGGTCGTACTTGTTCTTGAGCGCCTGCAAGCGCTCGAAGTTGCCCTGGTAATTCGCGTGCTGTACGCGCTGCGGTTCGTCCGATGCCTCATTGGTGTAGTAACCGTCTGTCGAGCTTTGCAGCGTTTTCCAGTACTCGCGTATATACGCGATATGCGGCGCAGCATCCTGATCGAGAGGCCAGCTAACGATCGGCAACATGTTCGCAATCGATTTTCTGTGCGCAAATGCTGTCGCGTCCGCAGGAACACGACCTATGGCGCCGCCCGAACCCTGGAACAACAAGGTCAGATTGCGCTCCGGATGCGGCTCGAAACCGTCCATCAGCGTATCGGCCAAATTGTCCGGAAGCTCGTTGATGAAGCCACCTTTCAGATACTCGCCAAGATTGCGCGGGTCCGAGTTGTCCCATGTCGCTTGCAATGCGACGTAATCGATTGCTGCGATCGTGTCCTGCAAGGGCGTACCAAACTTGCGCAATGGAGCGAGGACCTGTTCGGCCTTGTTTGCCGGTCCCGAATAGCAAACGTGAATCATAGCGATCGGATCTCCACCGCCCGCGGATGCAAGCGCGATGAAATCCAGCGACAGGTCATCGGGCCCGTTCACGAGGAGTTCCCCATACAATTTCAACAGATCGCGAGCCTTGTCGAGCGGAAACACGATGTCTCCTCCAATGACTTGGCGCTGCATCGGGTGTAACTGGAATTCGAACGAAGTGACGATACCGAAATTGCCACCACCGCCGCGAACACCCCAGAAAAGCTCCGGATTTTGTTCCGCGTTCGCCTGCACAAGCCGACCGTCAGCCGTAACGATGTCGACACCTTTAACGTTGTCGAGCGCGAGTCCGAATCGCTTGGCCAATCTCCCGAAGCCACCGCCCAGGGTCAGACCGCCAACGCCGGTATGAGAAACGGTGCCTGCCGTTGTAACGAGTCCATGCGCCATTGACTCTCGATCGAGCTCTCCAAGCAAGCTGCCGCCGGCAACATACGCCGTCCTTGATGTTGGATCGACCCGCGCGTGTCGGAATGTCGATAAGTCGATCTGCATGCCGCCGTCGCAGGTCGACTTGCCACCGTAGCTGTGGCCGCCGCATTTCACCGCGAGCAGCAATTCGCGCTCTCGCGCAAAATTGACTGCGTTTTGAATATCCGCGACGCCAGTTGGCTGAACGACCAATGCCGGATGTTTGTCGATCGACTCGTTGAGCACACGTCGCGCGACGTCATAGCCAGCGTTTCCGGGCAACAGCAAGTTTCCTCGCAAGCTGTCCGACAACTCCTGAACCGCTGCCTTCTCCAAGGAGATTTCGGCACCTGCCCCGCTTACCGCGGAAATTTCGCCTGTGACTTCGGTCATTTGGGCCAGCAGAGCGTGTACCGGCAATGTGGACGCGACTCCGGCCGCCACGGCTGAGTGCAAAAAATGTCTGCGATTCATGAACTTATCCCCCAGTTTTTATTTTTGCCTACGTATAGCATAGCGCAAAATCGAAATTTCGCCCGCTGGGGAGGGCTCCTGCAGATGGGCTCCTACAGAAGTTGATACACCAGCAGCGCGCCGATGTAACCAATCGACGTCATGTATACCCACGCGAACACGGGCCAGCGCCAGGTATTTGTCTCCCGGCGTATGACTGCGAGCGTCGCTGCGCATTGCAGGCAACACGCATAGAAGATTAGCAACCCCATTACCATCGGCAACGTGAAGATTGCCCGACCGTCGGGCCAGGTCGCAGACTGAAGCCGTTGTGACAATGTCGCCTCATCCGCCTCGTCACCGACCGCATAGACAGTACCAAGGACCGCGACAACGACCTCACGTGCCGGAAATCCTGCGATGACGGCTGACGAAACCCGCCAGTCCCAACCCAGCGGCTCGAACGCAGGTTCGACAAATTTGCCCGCACGACCCAGCCAGCTTTGTTCGAGCTGAGCGGCTGCCGCCTGATTGCCCATCAAGGCCGGATCGATATCAGTCGCGCGTGGATAGTAGGCCAGTGCCCAGACAACGATAGCTACCGCGAAAATTACCGTGCCCGCACGATACAAAAACACGCGCGCACGGCCCCACAACTGAATCAATACGGTTTGAATATTCGGTCGACGGAACTCGGGCAACATCAACGCAAAAGGCGGCTTGGGTCCGCGCAATGCTGTTTTGCGGATCAACAGGGCCGTCAGGATGCCGCCGGCAATACCGAACAGATACAAGCCGAATAAAACTAATCCTTGCAGATTTAAAAAGCCCACATCCGTTGCCGGCACGAAAGCGGCGATAAGTAATGCATAGATCGGCAGTCGCGCCGAGCACGTCATGAACGGCGCTGCGAGTATCGTCGCGATGCGATCACGACGGTTCGGTATGACGCGCGTCGCCATAATCCCCGGAACGGCGCAGGCGAAGCTCGAAATCATCGGAATAATCGATTGCCCGGACAGACCAACCGAGCGCATGGCTCTATCCATCAGGTATGCGGCACGTGCGAGATATCCGGAGTCCTCGAGAAGGATAATGAACAAGAACAGGATGATGATCTGCGGCAGGAAAATGAGCACGCTGCCGACGCCGGCGATAACTCCGTCTGAAATCAGGCTGGAAAACGCACCGTCACCCAGCCCGACAGCGACAGCGGATCCGAGCGTTGCCGTAGAGTCATCGATCAGGTCCATGATTGGCGTCGCCCAGGCGAACACGGCCTGAAAGACGATAGCCATGACGAGGAACAGACCTATCGTTCCCGGAATCGGCTGGTTGATCCAGGTGCGCAGGCGAGCTCGCCAGGAGTAAAACGGCGGTACTTTTTGTTGCACTTCCGCAAGCACTTCACGCACCCAGCCATAACGAATACGGGCCTCGCGGGCCAACGGTGGATCGAATTCGAATAGCTCCGTCCGAAAGCCATCAACTTTTTCGGCCGCGCCCGTGCCGAGACAATCGAGGACGTGCTTGTTCGCACCAGTCGCACCATCGATGAGCAATCGCTCGATTTCGGCAATGCGCAGCGGCACTGTTGCTGATTTCGCAAGTTCACGGGCGGCGGCCGACAGCTCCGGCCATGCGGCGGTCGGTACCGGCGCGGGTTGCTCCGCGAGATCGACGAGGGCATTGCGCAACTCATTGATGCCCTCCCCGGTCGTCGCGACCACGCTGCAGATTTTGATGCCACTCAAGCGCCTGCTGAGCGCCTCAATATCGATATTCAAACCGGCGGCGTCCGCGGCGTCTATCATCGTCAGCGCAACAACTATCGGCCGCTCGAGGTCGATGAGTTGTTGAACGAGATACAGGCCTTGATAAAGATTGGTCGCATCGACAACCGCGAGAATGGCATCGGGTGGTTGCGTCCCTTCCATGCGACCGAAGATGACGTCGATCGCGATCTGCTCTTCGAACGAATGCGCTGTGAGACCGTGGGTGCCCGGAAGATCGACAAGCTCGATTGTCTGGTCGTCCGTTTTCAGCGAACCGATATGTCGCTCGACCGTTACGCCCGGATAGTTTCCGATGCGTTGCCTGAGCCCGGTTAGCCGGTTAAAAAGTGTGCTTTTGCCTGAATTCGGACTACCGACAACCGCGATGCTGGCAGCAGGCCGCCGGCTTACGGAAATGTCAGATATAGGTATTCGGGTTTCGGCTGGTTTAGTCACCGGACTCGTAAGAAGAGACGGTAAAGCTGCGAGCCTGCTCCTGGCGTAGCGAAATGCCACAACCGAAAAGGCGGAACTCCATCGGATCGCCGCCCAGCGCGCTGCCTGCCAACTCGACTTCGGTGCCTTCGACCAGACCCAGGGTCATGAGTCGTTGCACCTGCGGGTCACTTGTATCGACCGACGCGATAATTCCTTTTTGGCCCCTTTTCAGGGATGCGAGCGACCTGCCATTACCTTCCATTTCGCGTCTGCCTTTGGCTCTTCCAGAAGTGCCGAATTGCGACTAACTATCGGATGTTTCTGGTAGTTCTCTTATGATGGTCGAAATGATAATGATTCGCATTAGTGATTGCAATAGTGGATTCTACGCATATGTCAAAAGTGTGACACAGGCAAGACGGCCTCTATCCGCTTCATCACATCCAGCCGATGCACAAGGTCGTGAATGTAGTCGAGATCATCGGTCTCGAGCACCAACACGTCGCTCATTTCGTAGGATTCGATCCACTCGTCGTAAAGACGCTCGAGGCGCTTGAGATAGGAAAGCGGTACGTCCCGCTCCATTCTCCGGCCACGCAGCCGAATGCGTTGCCGTAATGTACGCATCGAACAGCGCAGATAGATCATCAGATCCGGCGGCTGGATCGCATCGAGAATCGCGTGATAAAAACCCTGGTAGGTCTCCCAGTCGCGTTTCGAAATCTTGCGCATTTGATGTAGCGCCGTAGCGAAGATCTCTGCGTCTTCGAAGATGGTGCGATCGAGTGCGACCACACCGGGTTGGCGATCAAGTTCCTGATGCAGTCGGAATTTGTTACTCAAGAAGTACAACTGCGACTGAAACGCCCAGCCTTTCATGTCCTTGTAGAAATCGGAGAGATAGGGATTCTCATCGTTGGGTTCGTAAAATGGTGTGACGCCGTAGGTCCGTGAGAGGAAATCGACCAGCGTCGATTTTCCCGACCCCATGTTTCCCGCGATGGCGATTGAGCGCTTCATGAATGTGCTACCTTACCGCATTCACAGCCAAAGGAAATGCAACGTGAGTGACACGCTTCCCCGGGAGTTAATTTCGGCCGACGACATTCAGAAACGCGTCAGCGAGTTGGCCAAGCAGATCTCTGCCGATTATGCAGATGCCGGTGACGTCGTCCTGATCGGCGTCCTCAAGGGCGCGTTTATATTCCTGGCTGACCTGTCACGGCAGCTCACGATACCGCGCACGATCGAGTTCATCGCTGTGTCGAGTTATGGGTCCGGGAGCGTTGCGAGCGGCGCCGTTCGTCTCGTGATGGATGTGCGTGGCAACATCGAAGGACGTCATGTGCTCATCGTCGAAGACATTGTCGACACCGGGCACACTCTCAGTTACCTGATAGGCATGCTCGAATCACATGGGCCAGCATCGATTCGAACATGCACGCTATTGCATAAGGCTGAGCGAGCTGAAGTCGACGTGGAAATCGACTACATCGGTTTCGGCATCGGGGATGAGTGGGTCGTTGGCTATGGCCTCGACTATGCGGAGGAGAATCGCACGCTGCCTTATATAGGCAACGTTCAGCCGACCGACAGTTAGAGGGACAGGCACCTTAACTACTTCGTAGTTAAGGTGCCTGTCCCTCTAACTAGTGATCAGCACAATCGTCAGTCTCGATTTCGACCGTCGTGTGCCCAATGCCATATTCGGCACGCAGCAAGGCCTTGACCCGACGAATGATGTCGGTCGGGTTCGCAGAACCAACATTGACCTGAACATGCATCGTCAGCATCAGATCTTGTGGTGTCATGCCCCACACGTGCACGTGGTGGATGCTCGCGACTTCCGGAATCTGCTCAACCAGGCGCTCCTGCATGGAGTCGACTTCCAGCCACTCCGGCGCACCTTCCAGCAGCACATGAGCGCTGCGCTTCACGAGTACCCAGGCGCTCTTGAGAATCAGAATTGCGACCGCGACAGACAGGATCGGGTCAATCGCCATCCATCCTGTGTAGATAATGACGACAGCCGCCACGATAGCCGCAACGGACCCCAGCAAGTCGCCGGCCACGTGCAGCGCAGCGCCGCGAATATTGAGATTCTCCTTGTCACCGCCGTGTAGCACGGCGAAGGAAATGATGTTCACGACCAGCCCCGCCACAGCGACGATCAGCATCGTCTTACCGAGCACTTCCTGGGGCGAGATAAATCGGCTAAATGCTTCGTACAGAATCCAGCCGACAATTAGTAACAGGCTCAGGCCATTTACGAACGCCGCGAGAATCTGAAACCTTTGATAACCGTAGGTCAATTTTGCGTCGGCTGGTCGCTTGCTGACCTGAAATGCGACTGCGGCCAGGGCCAGCGCCATCGTATCGGTCAGCATGTGGCCAGCATCGGCAAGCAACGCCAGCGATCCCGACAGGATTCCGCCGATTACCTCCACGACCATGAACACGCCCGTCAGTACGAGCGCGATCGTGACGCGGCGCATATTGCTGTTGTCGTGAGCGTGACTCATCGCCGGTGTACTTTACTCCGAATGCGGCTCGGCTCCGAGCCTGTAAATCAGAATCGCAGTACGCTTCACGGCGAGCGGGATCGATGTCAGATCCAGACTCTCATTCGGCGTGTGACCTCCAGTCCCCAATGCCCCAAGACCGGCGAGACCGTCCGTGTAGGGTGCAACGAATGAAATATCGGCAGCGCCGCGCTTTGACGGGTCGAGTTCCGGCATCGGGCCACGCCCGAGCGCCTCGTTGATATCGGACAGTACGACCCGCAAGCGGCGGTTTCCATCTGTCGGTGACATCGACGGGTAGCCATCTTTGAACTCGATCGTGGCGGATGTATGCGGCAGGCTGTTCGCGACAATTGTGCGCATCTTCGCTCGAGTCCTCTCTAACTGCTCGTTCGAGATCGTCCGTATGCCGCCGTGCACAATCAACTTACGCGGCACAATATTGGTCTTGCCGAACGTCCGGCCCCTGTTTTGCTGATCGTCGTACTCGACTTCGGTACCACCTTGTATCGTCCCGGCATTAAACGTCAGGTATTCCTCACCGCGCACCTCTTCGTAGAATGCGTTGAGAATGCGCCCGGCTTCGAAAATTGCACCTGCGCCTACGTCGTCGCCAAATATTCCTGATGAGTGTGCCTGCCGACCTTCAACCTCAAGCAACCAGCCACTCGAGCTGCGCCTCGCGGTCGTAGCCCAGTCTGTGCCGTCCGCAGTAATAGCCGACTCGAAGCCGAGCGATATATCCGCCCACCGCCCTGCTTCGATCAGGTCTTTTCGAGAAATCGACAACGGCCTTCCAGGTTTTTCTTCGTCGCCGGTGTAGGCGACAACAACGGCGATGTCGTCAAGCGCGCCGATTTCCTTGAGCGCCTTCAGCGCATAGACCATGACGACATTGCCCGATTTCATGTCTTCGACGCCGGGGCCGGACGCCATGTCACCATCACGTTTGAATGACTGAAAATTGTCGTCCGCTTCGAACACGGTATCGAGGTGGCCGATCAGGAGAATCTTCTTGCCTTTGCCATCTTTGCGGCCGAACAGGTGCCCCGCTCTGTCAACTTCGGGTGGCATTTCTATCCATTCTGTTTCGAGACCCAATGCATCGAGTTCGCGACGCAACACCTTGCCCACCTCGCGAACGCCGTCGTGACTCATTGTGCCGCTGCCGATATCCACGGTTTCGGCAAGCAGTGCGTTTGCATCCTCGGCATGTGCGTCTATCCACTCCACCATGCGCTGCTCGTCGGCGGAAAGTTCAGCTGATGCGGCTCCGGTAAACAGCAACATCGTTGCCGCCAGGCCTGATAACAGAGTGCGGGTGTTCATGCATGATCCTCATCAAAATGTCGCGGCACACGAATGTGCTCGACCATGTGTTGAATACGTTCTGGCGGTGGCGCCGTCAAATAGCTGACTGAAATTGCAACCACGAAGTTCAGGCACATCCCCACGACGCCGATTCCCTCGGGCGAAATGCCGAACAGCCAATGCTCAGCGACGTTTTCACCCCACGGCGAACCCGCCCACTTCAAAAACAGGCCCTTGAAGAACTCAATATAGCCATAGGTAAACAACAGGCCTGTCAGCATCCCGGCGATTGCACCCTGCTTATTGACGCGCTTGAAAAATATACCCAGAAGAATGACCGGAAAAAGCGATGCCGCTGCCAACCCGAACGCAAAGGCGACTACCTGCGCCACCCAGCCAGGTGGGTCGAAACCCAGGTACCCTGCGACCATGATCGCGAACGCCGCGGCAATGCGGCCCGCGAGCAACTCGCTTTTTTCAGAAATGTGCGGCATGGCGATGCCCTTGATCAGGTCATGAGACACGGCCGCGGAGATCACAAGCAGCAGTCCTGCCGCCGTGGAAAGCGCGGCGGCTATTCCGCCGGCGGCGACAAGTGCGATGACCCAGTTTGGCAACCCGGCGATCTCGGGATTCGCGAGAACCATGATGTCCCGGTCAACACTGAGTTCGTTGCCCTGCCAGCCATATTCCGCCGCCTGCGACGAGAAATCCGTATTTGCATCGTTGTAATACTGTATTCGCCCGTCCTGATTCAGGTCGTCAAACCGGACCAGGCCCGTCCGTTGCCAGGTCTCGAACCAGTCGGGTCGCTCATCGTAGGCAAGATTGCCATCGACGCTGCCGACTTCACCTGGCTGGATCGTGTTTATCAGGTTGTAACGCGCCATCGAGCCAACGGCGGGCGCGGTCGTGTAGAGAATCGCAATGAACAGCAGTGCGTATCCCGCCGAAATGCGCGCATCGCGTACTTTCGGTACCGTAAAGAACCGCACGATCACGTGTGGCAGCCCGGCCGTACCGACCATGAGTGCCATCGTGATACAGAAGACGTCAATCCTGCTCTTGGTGCCCGATGTGTACTGGTTGAATCCGAGCGATACGACAATGTCGTCGAGTTTGTCGAGCAGCACAGTTCCGGACCCTGCCACTTCGCTACCAAACGCGAGTTGCGGAATCGGATTTCCCGTGAGCTGAATTGCGATAAAGATCGCCGGCACGGTGTAAGCGAATATCAGGACGCAATACTGTGCGACCTGCGTGTACGTAATGCCCTTCATCCCACCGAGTACGGCGTATACAAACACGACGCCCATGCCGATCAGCAGACCCACGGTGACATCGACCTCGAGAAAACGCGAAAAGACGATGCCGACGCCGCGCATTTGCCCGGCAACATAGGTGAACGAGATGAAGATCAGGCAGATGACCGCAACGATGCGCGCCGTCCTCGAGTAATAGCGCTCGGCGATGAATTCGGGAACCGTGAACTTGCCGAACTTTCTCAAGTATGGCGCGAGCAACAGAGCCAGCAGCACGTAGCCACCAGTCCAGCCCATCAAGTAGACCGATCCGTCGTAACCCAGAAACGCGATCAGGCCGGCCATCGAGATAAATGACGCCGCACTCATCCAGTCGGCGGCCGTCGCCATACCGTTCGCGAGGGGCGAAACGCCCTTGCCCGCGATATAGAAGTCGCCCGTATTGTGCGCGCGTGACCAGATCGCTATGCCGATGTACAACGCAAAGCTGAGCCCGACAATGAAATAGGTCAGTGACTGAAGACTCATATGCGTGGCTCAGTCTTCGTGCACATCGAATTTGCGATCGATGCGATTCATGCGCCAGGCGTAGAAAAAGATCAGCGCGACGAAGACGTAGATCGAGCCTTGCTGCGCAAACCAGAACCCCAGCTGAAAACCGCCAATGCGGATCTGGTTCATCTGTTCAACGAACAGGACACCGAAGCCATACGAGCAGACAAACCAGATGATGAGGCAAATCGCGACGAGGCGCAGGTTGGCACGCCAGTAAGCCATGCGGAGTTCAGAATGCATATTGCCCCCAAGAGTCGGAGCTCGCCCCAGCGAGCGATATGACCAAGCATAAAAAAAGCGGCTCCTTACGAAGCCGCCCTTTGACCAACGTTAGCACGTGGTTCCTGGCCCCCTGAGTCCCCCGCCAAGCCGTACCTGAAGGTGTCTTGCTGTTCGCAGCGCTGCCTGTTTGTTGCTCAAAGGCTACGCTTTCGAGGTCTGAAGTTCGCAGAAATACCACCATTTGTCAATTCTTTAGACCCTTTCCAGACGAAGACACCTGATTTTCAGAAAGTTTGTTGCAGAATTACCACATCTGCTACAGACATTCTCCGGGCTTGATCTCGCCTCACTCGTGGCTCCAATTGCCGGGATCATTCGAATCACCGGGCGACAGGCCAATGATATCGCCATCCGTACTGACACCAAGCCCGAGCACCGTGCGATTAGCGTAGGCGAAATACGCCGTCACCTGATTGAGCTCCAGGATCTCGCCATCATCGAATCCTGCACCGCGAAGCTTGTCGATGTCTTCGGCCGCCAGTTCGGCTGCGCCCATCGTCAGTTGCTCGGCATATTGCAGGCCGGCAAGTTCCCGACCAGAAAATGCAGCAGCAGGATCGTGGTCGTCGAGCGCGCTGCGAATTTCGGCAGCCCGCTTATCGTCGGACAATAACCGTGACAATCCGGAGAAATGATGGTCTACACAATACCGGCAGCGATTGAGCAGACTGACGTAGACACCGATAGTTTCAAGATACGACTTGGGCAGAGCATTGCGCGGATGATGCAACACATACTTGTACAGCGTCATATGCCCTTCCATTGAATGAGGACGCAAGCTGTGTGCGAGCATGATGTTGTCGACGTTGTTGTCCGGGCCCTTGATGCGCTCGTATAAACGCTTCAGCGCCCCGCTCGCCTCGTCATATGAGATAGTTGAAATCCAGGTCATATTCTTGGCCATCCGATTCGATTGACTAGGTAGAGGGAAAAAATAACAGAATGGACCCGACACGGCGCAATCGCATATTCGGGCTCGCCCTTCCCATCATCGGCGGCATGGTATCGCAGAATTTGCTCAATATTGTCGATACGGCCATGGTGGGCTTTCTTGGCGATGCGGCGCTGGCCGCGGTGGGCCTTGGCGGATTCGTCGTGTTCATGTGCCAGGCACTCATCCTCGGCATATCTACCGGTGTTCAGACCAGTGCCGCACGTCGAAAAGGTGAAGGTAATGCTGAGCGCGCAGCTGCAATTCTCAATGCGGCCCTGCTACTCGTTCTGGTCGTCGCGCCAATATTTTCACTGATTCTGATGCAGCTCGCCGGGCCCGTGTATCCGTTTCTGAACTCGGATCCCGCAGTGATTGAGCGTGGCGTCCCGTATATCGAGTGGCGACTGGGCGCAATCGTATTTGTCGGAATGAACTTCGCGTTTCGCGGCTATTGGAACGCGCTGGACCTGTCGCGCCTGTATATGACGACACTCATCATCATGCATGCCTGCAACATCTTTTTGAACTACGTCCTGATATTCGGCAATTTCGGCGCTCCAGCCTTTGGCGTCACGGGTGCTGGAATGGCCAGCGCCATTTCCATGGGCATAGGCACAGTGGTCTACTTCTATCTCGGCTGGAAACACGTGCGCAAGGACGGCTTCCTGCACTGCATGGCCACCCGTGCCGAGACAACTTCGCTGATCAAAATATCGATCCCCTCCGGACTGCAACAGTTGTTCTTTGCCGCCGGCCTGGTCGCCATGTTCTGGATTATCGGCCGAATCGGGACACCTGAACTGGCTGCCGCGAATGTGCTGGTCACGGTCTTGCTGTTCGCCATATTGCCCGGCCTTGGCCTGGGACTCGCGTGTGCGACCCTGGTCGGACAAGCGCTCGGAAAACGCGAACCCGACGACGCCTACCAGTGGGCCTTCGACGTCGCCAAGGTGACTGTATTGCTCCTGACCGTACTGGGGTTCCCAATGTGGTTAGCACCTGACCTTGTGTCGTCGATCTTTATTCACGAAGAATCGACACGCGAACTGGCACGCTGGCCAATGCGGATCATGGGTATAACGATGCCAATCGAGGCCATTGGCTTCGCCTTCATGCATGGCATGCTGGGCGCTGGCGATGCGAAACGCGTGATGCAGATAAGCATCGGCACGCAGTGGCTGCTATTCCTGCCGCTCGCATTCGTTCTTGGGCCATTCCTTGGCTACGGGCTTATCGCGGTCTGGCTTTGGCAAGGAGTCACGCGTGCACTGCAGTCCTGGTTGTTCTTGACGATGTGGCGTGGCCGCAAGTGGCAACACATCGAAGTTTGAAGCCCAATCCGATTACAATATGGCTATGCGAGTTCTAATTCTATTGTTGTTGGCGAGCTCCGTGGTCGCGGCTGAAACAGCTATACACGATGTCACTGGATATACCTCGACCACTACAGGTATTCACGAGTTCAGTGTTCTGGTCTTCTCTGATGACGGCAAGGTTATCGCGACGGGAGATGCAGCATTACTCGGCGACTATCCCGATGCCAAACGAATCGATGGCAGTGGCCGAACGCTGTTACCCGGCCTCACTGACGGACACGCACACTTATCCAGCTATGGGTTTTTGGCGATCAGCCTCAATCTCACTGGTTCGACTTCACTGACCCACTCAGTGCAACAAATCGGCGACTATGCCAAAGAGAATCCTCACGTGGATTGGATCCAGGGCCGTGGCTGGAACCAGGTTTTGTGGGATCCGCAGGTGTTTCCGACAGCGATGGATATTGATGCTGTCGTCTCGAATCGACCGGTCTGGTTACGCCGTATCGATGGTCATGCTGGCTGGGCAAACAGCCGTGCGATGGAGATCGCGGGAATCGATGACGACACACCAGACCCGATCGGCGGCAAAATCGTTCGTGATGTCCACGGCAAGGCCACTGGCATTTTTGTCGACATGGCAATGGATCTGGTTGCCAGCCACATCGCCGCACCGGAGAAGGACGATATCCGGACTGCGTACCGCGTGGCTATGGACAAGCTGCTGCCCTACGGAATGACAGGCGTACATGACGCCGGCATCAACACCACAGAAGCCGAGGTGATGATATCCATGGCGGATGACGGCGAGCTCGGCTTGCGGGTTTACGCCATGATCTCCGACGCGGGCGAGAATCTCGACACCATTGGCAAACCGCTGCGAGGCTACGGCAATGATCATCTGGATATCGCGGCCGTCAAACTTTACGCGGATGGTGCATTAGGCAGCCGCGGCGCCGCGATGATTGAGCCCTATTCTGATGATGTGGAAAACCGTGGCTTGCCGTTTTACTCACTCGACGACTTGACCGCATTCACACAAAAGTCGAATGACATGGGCTTTCAGGTCGGCATTCATGCGATCGGCGACCTGGGCAACCGTCTTGCACTCGACGCGTTCGAGAAAGTCCAGGGAGGCGAGCCATCCCGCCTGCGGAACCGTATTGAACATGCCCAGATCATTACACTCGATGATATCCCGCGGTTCGCAAAACTCGGCATTATCGCCGCGGTGCAGGCGACGCACGCCACAAGTGACATGAACATGGCTGAAGATCGCATCGGTCCGGAGCGCATAAAAGGTGGCTACGCCTGGCGCCGGTTGCTTGATTCGGGCGCCGTGCTTGCCAATGGTTCCGACTTTCCGGTTGAGCTAGCCAACCCATGGCATGGCCTGTATGCAGCGGTAACCCGCCAGGATCGTACCGGCGAGCCGGAGGGTGGCTGGTACGCCGACCAGGCACTGACTCGCGCCGAGGCATTACATTCATTCACATTGGCCGCCGCCTATGCGGCGCACCAGGAAGAACGCCTGGGTAGTCTCGAACCCGGCAAATGGGCCGATTTTATAATTATCGACCGCAACTATTTCGAGATTCCCGCATCTGAAATCGATGACATACTCGTGATCGAAACCTGGGTTGGTGGCGAGAGAGTATTCATAGCCGGGGAAGCACAATGATTGTTGAACAAGTCTGGACTGGAAACGCTTATCGCAATTTCAATTACCTGATCGCTTGTCCCGAAACGGGCGACGCGCTGGCGATCGACCCCCTCGAATTCAACAAGTGCCTGGCTGCAGCCGAGAAACACGGCTGGACGATCACGCAAATTCTCAACACACACGAGCATGGCGACCACACGGGTGGTAACAAGGGCATGGTCAAAGCGACCGGAGCGGCCGTCATCGCACATGCCAATGCGAAAGATCGAATCCCGAACATGAGCCGTGGCGTGGGTGCAGGCGATGTAATCAAAGTCGGCGAAAGCGTCGATCTCGAATGTCTCGACACGCCGGGGCACACGATGAGCCACATCTGCCTGCTATCGAAGACTGAGCAACCTGCCCTTTTCAGCGGTGACACCCTGTTCAACGCGGGCGCCGGCAATTGCCACAACGGTGGTCACCCAAGTGAGTTGTACGACACGTTTCACGATCAGCTGGAGAAGCTTCCGGACGACACCATGATCTACCCGGGGCACGACTACCTGATCAACAACCTGCAATTCACGATGGATCGTGAGCCGGACAATGCCACGGCACAACAGATGCTTGCGGACTATGAGAACCAGGATCCGAGCGACGCGCTCGTCACAACTCTTGCGCAGGAACACGAAGTGAACACGTTTTTCCGACTCGACAGCCCGTCCGTCATTACGCGCTTGCAGGAACAATTCCCGGAGATAGGCGACAGCCCCGATGCGCGGTCTGTTTTCCTGAAGCTACGGGAGCTCCGTAACTCATGGTAGGAGCTCGCCCCAGCGAGCGATCGCCGGTCGCCAGCGCGATCCGCGATTTCATGAAGCTCGAATCTGCAGGCGGAATACTGCTGCTGATCGCAGCCGTCGCAGCCATGGTGGTCGCCAACTCACCGCTGCTCGCCCATTACGATGCGTTTCTCGATACCACCGTTGCGGTACAGGTCGGCACCTGGTCAATCAACAAGCCACTGCTGCTGTGGATCAACGATGGCCTGATGGCCGTGTTCTTTTTCCTGATCGGCCTCGAATTGAAGCGGGAGATAATGGAAGGAGAGTTGTCGTCGGCAAGCCAACTTGCACTGCCTGCGGTTGGCGCGCTTGGGGGGATGATCGTACCCATGGCGATTTACGCCTGGTTCAACTGGAGCGATTCTGTTGCTCTGGACGGCTGGGCGATTCCGGCCGCAACAGATATTGCATTCGCCCTGGCATTGCTCGGTGTTTTTGGCAGTCGTGTGCCAATCGCGCTGAAAATCTTTTTGCTCACACTGGCGATTTTTGATGACCTCGGCGCCATCGTCATCATCGCGTTGTTCTATTCCGAAGATATTTCCCTGGCGTTGGTCATTTTTGCTGTTGTCGCGTTCATTATCGCGCTGCTCATGAACCGGGCTGGTGTGACCCGCACCGCCACGTACATCCTGCTTGGCGTAGTACTTTGGATTGCATTGCTAAAATCCGGAGTGCACGCGACACTGGCGGGTGTACTGATCGCCCTGTGCATTCCTATGCGAGACGAACACGGAAACTCGCCGCTGCGTGAACTCGAGCATAATCTGCACGGTGCGGTTGTGTTCGTCATCCTGCCGTTGTTCGCCTTCGCCAACGGTGGCCTGCCACTCGATGGACTCACGATCGACTCGGTCGTGCACCCCGTCACACTTGGCATTGTGCTCGGCCTTTTCGTCGGAAAACCGTTGGGTATCCTGGCATTTGTCGGATTGGCCGTGTTGCTTCGTTTCGTCAAGCTGCCACGGGATGTGA
>Ga0070722_10000241_pt1 | contig 15400 bp, 15 predicted proteins | sample tdAd001_FD_67276 | JGI IMG/M metagenome (GOLD analysis project Ga0070722, IMG submission 67276) | Marine sediment microbial communities from the Atlantic coast under amendment with organic carbon and nitrate - tdAd00.1 | ecosystem: Environmental > Aquatic > Marine > Coastal > Sediment | place...
CTTAAATAAGTATAGCGTTTTTGTGTTTTGTCGTTATTTATGCCTATGGCCAATGCTTTCCGGGTGCCGACCATAACCACCAAATTCCGACCTCTGGTTACGGCTGTGTAAATCAAGTTGCGCTGCAGCAGGATATAATGCTGGGTAAGAACGGGTATCACTACGGCCGGATATTCTGAGCCCTGGGATTTGTGAACCGAAATAGCATAGGCCATGACAATTTCGTCCAAATTCGAAAAATCATAGGATACCCCCCTGCCGTCGAAGTTGACGACAATTTCCCGCTTCACAGGCTCAATATCTATGATTCTTCCTATATCGCCGTTGTAGACATCCTTGTCGTAGTTGTTCCGGATCTGCATCACCTTGTCGTTGAGCCGATAGGTTCGCTCACCACGCATCACCCCTTCGTGTCCCGGATTCAGCGCCTCCTGCAGCGCTCTGTTGAGGTTTCCAGCTCCAACGATCCCTTTGTGCATTGGTGTGAGAACCTGGATGTCATCCACCGGATCGAACTTGAACTGTTGCGGTATTCTCTTTTTCACCAACTTCAGAATAATACCGAGCACCTCTTCGGGGTCTTCTTTTTCAATGAAGTAAAAATCGGTATTCTCTCCTGCCTTGGGAAAAGACGGCATATCGCCGCCATTAATCCGATGGGCATTGACGATGATTCGGCTGGTTTTGGCCTGGCGGAAAATTTCTTTGAGTTCCACAACCGGCATGATCCCCGATGTAATGATATCGTTCAATACGTTTCCCGCCCCAACGGACGGAAGCTGATGGATGTCGCCCACCAGCACAAAAGTGGCCCCTGAAGGGATCGCTTTCATGAGATGGTGCATCAGGACCGTATCAATCATAGAGGCTTCATCCACAACCAGCAGATCGCAATTCAAAGGCTTTGTTTCGTCTCTCTGAAACCCTCCTTTCTGGAAGCTGAACTCCAGCAGCCGGTGTATGGTTTTCGCATCGTGTCCGGTGGTTTCGCTCATGCGCTTGGCAGCCCTCCCGGTTGGAGCCGCCAGTAGTGTCTTGACCCGGAGTCGCTTGAATATCTTCAGAATGGCATTGACAATAGTGGTTTTGCCGGTACCGGGTCCCCCGGTGATCACCATGACCTTGTGCAAAAGAGCGCATTTGACCGCTTCAACCTGGTTGTCCGCCAGAGTTATATCCAGTCTCTCCTGCACCCATTCAACAGCCTTTTCTATTGCGACCGGACGGATAGCTTTGGGGGTACGGACCAACGATTTGAGAAGATCGGCGATCATGGTCTCACAGAAGTAATATTTAGCGAGGTATACTGCCTTGTTGTTGGCCTTGAATTCATCAATGGCCTCGTTCAGGTCTTCAATGACCACCTTCTTTTCAAATGAGATATTTCCCAGTGCCGCTTCCACCAGCTCCCTTTCGACCTCAAGAATCTCACGGCATTTCTGAAAAAGGTGCTTGTAAGGATAGTACACGTGTCCTTCTTCGGCCAGTTGGTTAAGCACATAGAGTATACCCGCTTCAACCCTCAAAGGTGAATCTTTTGGAAATCCGAGTTTTGCGGCGATACTGTCGGCAATAACAAATCCGATTCCGAAAATATCAATGGCAAGGCGATAGGGGTTGTTTGTCACTACAGCGATGGATCGGTTGCCATATTGTTTGAATATTTTCGTGGCATATCCGGAGCTGACACCATAGGTCTGGAGAAAAATCATCACCTCGCGGATTTCCTTCTGGGCTTCCCATGCCTTTTGAATCATGGCGATACGTTTTTTGCCGATACCTTCCACCTGAGCCAGTTTTTCGGTTTCATTTTCGATGACATCAAGTGTTTTTTCCCCGAATTTTTTAACGATACGGTTGGCCATGACAGGACCGAGCCCTTTGATGAGTCCGGAACCCAGATACTTTCGAATTCCATAAACGGTTGCCGGAACCGTGGTTTTGAATTCCACCACCCTGAACTGCTCACCAAATCTGGGATGGTTGACCCACTCGCCACGCATGTTGAGGATTTCGCCTGGTGCCGGCGACATCAGGTGTCCCACTATTGTAACCAGATCCCTTTGTCCGTGAACTTTGACTCTGGCAATGGTGAAACCGTTCTCCTCGTCAGTGTATGTAATTCTTTCAATCTGGCCGGAAAGATCCGTAAGCATAACTTTGCCCTGTTTTATACCCAGTCAGGCAACCTTATATCTGATTTTAAGGCTCTGCTGGGGATGAAACATTTTATGTCAATAACCGGGGACCCGTCAAACGCATCTATCTTGTCGATATGAATAGTATTTCCTTCTATCGATAGTATCTTACATATGGATATGGCAATCAGATTGGGTCTTAACGGGGAATGGGTTGCAAACACCCCTGATAAAGGGTTTTCCTTATTCTTCCTTGGATGAACCTGCATTACGTTCCTCTTTTCAGGTGTGTCATTCTCATGAAACCAGTAACATACGGTTATATGAGAGAATTTATCTAATCCAAGAAGAGCCTCATTATATTTTTCGTATATTTCTATCCATACATTTTCATCCTGTTTTTGTATAACGCCCACAGGAAAAATATCAAAGCGGTCTTTCATTTATAATCTCCTTCCAATGGTTAATACAATTAATTTAATTTAACAACATATTGTATTTTTTGTTGACATTAACCCCAACATATTGCATAAATAATCTGCTACGTGTAATTCGATAATATATTTTAGTAGCTTAACATGCTCCATTCGGTCAATCAATAACTGCGGCATAACATTCAGATTAAAAAGAAAATCAGGATATGGATAGAAGGAAATTTTTGCTGAAAAGTGCCGGTTTGTTGATCTCAAGTTATTTTGGGCTGAACAGTTTTTCAAAGGCATTCGCCATAGAAAAACATCGAAATTATCCTTTTAATCGGCCCTGCATTGCACTGATTATTGATGATATCGGACACAGCCTTTCCCATGCGAGACAATTCCTGAAGCTGGACGTTCCCATTACCTTTTCCATCTTACCGCGATTGGTATATTCTTATGATCTGGCCGTTGAGATTTATGATAAAGGACATGAAATCATGCTTCACCAACCCATGGAGCCTTACAACGCCGATTCCTTCGATCCGGGTCCAGGCGCACTATATGTTGGAGATGGGTCCGATAGGATCGGCAGAGTTATAAAGGAGAATATTGCCGGCGTGCCTTATGCCGTTGGGGCTAACAACCATATGGGTTCTAGATTCACAGAGTGTCGCAAAGAAATTAGAGAAGCACTCAAAGTTGTAAAGAAAAAAGGTCTATTTTTCGTTGACAGCCGTACCTCAAGCCATTCTATGGGCTATAAAACCGCCAGAAAGCTTCATATGGCCGCTACAGGGAGCAACATTTTCTTGGATAATTTTCATGAAGAATCGTTCATTTATTATCAACTTCATAAATTAAAAAAACATGCGAAAAGATACGGACATGCGGTGGGAATCGGCCATCCGTTTCCGAAAACAGTACGGGCAATCGGAAGGTTTTATAAAGATCTTAAGGATTCCGACATCTCATTGGTCTATGTGTCCGATGTTTTGTAAGAAAGGATTGTGAAATGAAATTTTTTATAGCGGAACAAAATCTGGGAGCCGATGCCACAAAGGAGCAGGCTGAACAATTGATTAAACTGCTGAAAGAAAAAGGTTGGGATGTTGAATATGGAATCGGGAAAAATGTGGCGATCGACATCTCAGAGTTTGGGCAGGAAGAGAAAATTCAGGACAAGTTTGCAGATGATTTTATGAGCTGTTTATCTCGGATGGAAGAATGACATGCTTTAAAATCGGATCACTTTATTATGTGAGATGCCTCACTGCTTGACAAATAAGCCTATTTTATCTATGTTTCATATGACTAGCCAGGATCCGAAGCAGAGAACCAAACAAGGTTAAGCCCCGCCGGGGCGGGGTTAAGCTGGTAAACGGGCTCAACCATTTATCATCAAAGGTCTCGGAGATAGAGGTTGGAACCATGTTTCAGACTGCTATAGAAGAAAAATACAAGGATGGACAGATCATCTTCGAGGAGGGGAGTATCGGAGACTGGATCTATGTAATTGAATCTGGTTCTGTGGAGATTTCCAAGAAAATAGACGGGGAAAAGGTGGTATTTATTGTGCTAGGTCCAGGGGAAATAGTAGGGGAACTAGGTTTTATTAGCAAAACGCCACGTACAGCTACAGCCACAGTCGTTGGTGATACAACTATCGGGATCATTGATCCGATATTTTTTGAAGAAGAATTCAACAAACTGTCCGCTGGTTTCCAGGCGGTTCTTACCAGCCTTGCATCACGCCTTAAGAAGACAACCGAGGCTGCCTGCCTCATCAAAAGAACCTCCCAAGAGCACAAGTAATTTTTTTTCTTTGAAGTCTATATTCTGATTGAAATTCATTTATAAGTGTTCGTAAAATAAATGTTTGCTCGTGCTAATTTTAAGAATCCCTTTTGGAATTGCACCGGAGATGAAAAAAAATCATTAAAAGGATGTTAAAATTATGGAAAAAACATTATCTATTATCAAACCCGACGGTGTTGCCCGCGGATTAATCGGCGAAGTTATTAAACGATTGGAAAGCAACAGCCTTAATATCATTGGCATGAAAATGTTGAGAATGACCAAAGCCCAGGCAGAAAGTTTTTATGCAGTGCACAAAGAAAGGCCATTTTTTGACAGTCTGACATATTTCATGACATCCGGGCCTGTTGTAGTCATGGTTCTTGAAGGGGAAAATGCCATAGCCAAATACCGTGAAATAATGGGTGCCACTAATTACAGGGAAGCGGCTGAAGGGACTATTCGAAGGGATTTTGCCACGGATATTGAAAAAAATGTGGTACACGGTTCAGATTCCCTCGAGACCGCTGCCTTTGAAATCGGCTTCTTTTTCAATAGCATAGAAATTACCGGCTGATGTCCAAAAGAATCAATTTTGACAATATCACTATAGTTTTGCACCAGCCACGATATCCTGAAAATATCGGGTCTGCTGCCCGTGCCATGCGCAATATGGGCATAAGTCGGCTTGTGGTAGTTGACTCCCAAAACTATGATCTAAATAAAGTCCTGAAGTTGGCGACTCATATTGGTTCTGACGTTATTGACAAAAGTAGAATTTGCACAGACCTTAAGGATACGCTCGCTCCTTTTCATTATGTTGTCGGTGCTACAGCTCGGCTGGGAGGACAGCGTCAGGTTCTTAATAATCCTTCAAAATTGGCTCAAAAGCTGGCTCCTATTTCCATCGAAAATCGTATAGCAATACTTTTTGGCCCGGAAGACAGAGGACTTTCCAACGAGGACATCCGTTACTGTCATCTGCTTGTAAATATACCCACAGCCGAATTTTCATCACTGAACCTGGCCCAGGCGGTAATGATTGTATGCTATGAACTCTTTACGGTCGGTCTTGAGATAAGCGAAGAATCTACCCCTCGCCTTGCCAGTCGTCATGAGCTTGATGGGATGTATGATCAGCTTAAAGATGTACTGGTAAGGATTAATTTTATCAATCCAGAAAATCCGGATCACTGGATCAACAACTTACGTCATTTTTTTACTCGCTTTCAGCTTCGGGCCAAAGAGGTCAGCATTATTCGGGGTATATGCCGGCAGGTCGACTGGTATGGAAAGAAGTGCTGTGAGGACGGGCAGAGAATGCGGCAAAATGATGCAACGCGGGAGCGAAAATAATGTTGAAAAAAGGTGATCTATGAGATTAGTCCGATTTGGTCAAAAGGGAAAAGCCAAGCCGGGTTTGTGGAAAGATGGCAAAATCGTCGACTTGAGAAAAATCTTTCCTCAGATTCCTGATATAAGTGAAGCATTTTTCAGAGACGGCTGGCTTGAAAAGGTTGCCGGAGTTAAGGACCCGGGCAGCAAAGTAGAAGAGCGGATTGCGAGCCCGATTCATCGCCCTTCCAAGATCATCTGTCTTGGGATAAATTATGCCGAACATTCCAAAGAAGGAGGTTTCGAAAATCCTGAAAAACCGTTGATATTCTGCAAGACGCCAAATGCTTTGAATGGACCATATGATCCTATCATTCTTCCCAGAAGCAGTGGCCAGGTTGACTGGGAGGTGGAACTCGCAGTAATCATTGCAAAGGAAGGGAAAAGAATAAGTAAAACAGATGCATTCGATTACGTTGCAGGCTTTACTGTCATGAATGATGTATCCGGGAGGGAGGCCCAGTTTTCCGATTCCCAGTGGTTTAGGGGAAAATCGTTTGACAGCTTTGCGCCGGCCGGTCCTTTCATTGTTACTCCGGATGAGATTGACGATGTAAACAACCTGAGGCTGACCGCTATAGTGGATGGCGAAACAATGCAGGACGGAAATACAAGGAATATGATTTTCGACATCCCTGCCATCATAGAAAACATCAGCGAGGATATCACCCTTATTCCGGGCGACATAATCACAACCGGAACACCGGCTGGCGTAGGGATATTCAGGGACCCTCCGGTTATTCTGAAACCCGGAAACGTGGTTGAATGCCGCATCGAAAAAATCGGTTCCATAATCAATAAAGTTGTAAATGAGTAAATTTTAACACCCGAAGTTTTCTGCAAAGGTCTCAATATTTCGAATCAGCGTACTCCACCCACCCCCCGGTCATTACAAGAGCACGGTCAAAGTCGGAAATTGCAAAAGATGCCTCTAAATGGTACTCGTCAGATGTTATGATAAAGACATTTTTTTCAAGATCCGTTTTAAGATAGGTTTCTTTTCCGGAAAAATCTCTAAAGATACGGTCGATAGTCTTAGCAGGCAGTTCCACCGCCATCATGCCGCAGTTAAACATGTTCTGTCTGAAAATTCTGGCGAAGTCTTCTGCGATAACCAGGTTAATGTTGTTCGCTTCAAGTACCCAGGCTGCGTGTTCTCTGGAAGATCCGCATCCGAAATTTGCCTTTGTGATGATAACACTCTTCCCTTCAATATCGATTCGTGGAGTGAATCCATCAAGCTTAATATCTTCTAAAAGGTGTGGCTTGAGTGCCTGTTTTGAAATCCCCGACAGATATTTTGCCGGAATAATTTCGTCAGTATTGATATCAGATCTGTCTAGACAGAGTACTTTTCCGTTGAAATTCCTCATAATTTTACCTTTAATGATGAATTAGTAAAAACTCGAATTCATCAACCTTTGAAAAGTCTGGAATTTGTAATGTAACCGGCGATGGCAGTAGCTGCTGCTGTAGCAGGGCTTACAAGATGCACCATGCTCCCTTTGCCCATACGGCCGTTGAAATTTCGATTTGTAGTGGATACACATACTTCGCCTTCGGCCAATACGCCGTTGCTCATTCCCAGGCAGGCTCCGCAGGTCGGATTTGTAACACAGAATCCAGCATCCATGAAAGTTTGCATAATGCCTTCCTCCATTGCCTGGCGAAAGACTTTGGGTGTGGCCGGAGATACAATACCTCGTACGGAATCTCTGATTTTTTCCCCGGTGAGCACCCGGGCGGCAACCCTGAGATCCTCAATTCTTCCATTTGTACATGAACCTATGTAAATCTGGTCCACCTTCATTGCTTCCATATCTTTAACAGGTTTAACCTGATCGGGCTTGTATCCAAAGGTAACCAGAGGTTCCAAGCGACTTACATCATGTTCAATTACCTGATGGTACCGGGCGTCGGGATCAGAAAAAAACTTGCTAAAGTCATCAAGTGCTGCTTTTTTTGTGTCGTATTCATTTTTGATGAACTCCCATAAATATTCGACTGTTACCATATCTGGAAGGCAGATACCCGAGGTTCCCCCAGCCTCAACAGCCATGTTGCAAAGCGTCATCCTCGATTCCATGCTCATGGCATCAACAATCGGTCCTGTAAATTCCAGGATTTTGTTTGTTGCACCGTTAACGCCCAAACGGCTAATTATTGAAAGTATCACATCCTTGGCGTAGACACCTTCAGGCATATGACCACTGATGTTTATTTTAATAGATGAAGGATAGTGGAAGGCGCAAACACCTTTAAGAATTCCCACCTCAAGATCCGTGGTCCCGACCCCTGCGGCAAATGCACCGAATGCACCATGGGTAGAGGTATGAGAGTCACCCATGATAACCGTATAACCCGGGCGTACAAATCCCTTTTCAGGGAAAAGTGCATGGCAGATTCCGTTTCTGCCGATGTCAAAAAAATCGCGAATATTGTGGCGCCTGGCCCAATCTCTGAGGATTTTACCCTGCAAGGCGGTTTTTGAGTCCTTTGCCGGAGAAACATGATCTATGACAACTTTGACTTTATTGGTGTCAAATACACGATCCTTGTTGCGGCTGACCAAGTCATTGATTGCCACCGGTGTTGTAATCTCATGACAGAATACCGCATCCAGGTGGATCACATGGATACCTTCCGCAGGATTATCCACCTTATGTGCATCAAAAATTTTTTCAGCGATGGTTTTTCCCATTTATTCACCTTTTAATCTGTGTCTGTTTTCAGAACAGACAGAAATGCGGACTGGGGAATCATTACTTGACCCACCATCTTCATCCGTTTTTTCCCTTTTTTTTGTTTTTCGAGGAGTTTACGTTTTCGGGTTATGTCACCGCCATAACATTTTGCGGTAACGTCCTTTCTGAACGGTGAAACCGTTTTGCGAGCGATAATGTTCCCGCCTATAGCCCCCTGGATGGCTATTTTAAACATCTGTCTCGGAATTTCATCCCGCAGTTTTTCGCAAGCGTGCCTTGCTCGCTCAATCGACCTGTCGCGGTGCACCAGCTGGGAAAGCGCATCCACACGCTCCCCGTTGATCAGAATGTCCAACTTGACAAGATCAGTTTCCCTGAAATCTATCAACTCATAGTCAAAAGATCCATACCCCTGTGTAACCGATTTGAGCTTGTCGTAAAAATCATAAATAACATCGGCAAGCGGGAGTTCAAATATCATCTCCAGTCGATTATTGGTAAGATACTGATAATTCTTATTAATTCCTCTTCGATCCAGGCAGAGTTTCATGACAGACCCCATATAACGGTCCGGTATCATGATGGAGGCACGTATAAACGGTTCTTTTGTGCATTCAATAATTGTAGGATCCGGATATAAGGCCGGATTGTCGATAACTAAAGTTTGGCCGTCATTCATGACAATCTCGTACCGGACCGAAGGTGCTGTAAGTATCAAAGAAAGGCCGTATTCACGCTCAAGACGCTCCTGGACAACTTCAAGATGTAATAGTCCCAGAAAACCGCAGCGAAACCCAAAACCCAGAGCCACGGATGTATCTTTTTCATAAATAAGAGAGGCATCATTTAGTTTCAGTTTTTCCAGGCCTACGTCCAATTCTCCGTAACCATCAGAGGCAACCGGGTAAATCGAAGAAAAAACCACCGGTTTTGCTTCTTTAAATCCGGGCATGGGCGTTTTGCAGGGGTGGTTTTTTAATGTTATGGTATCTCCGCATCGGGTATCGCTTACAGTCTTAATGCCAGCAATCATATAGCCTACCTGACCTGCTGAAATCTCCCGCTGTTTTATACGGTCTATCTGAAATATTCCGACCTCTTCGACCTTATAAACTGCATTATTGGACATAAAGGTAATCAGGTCTTTTGGCTTTATTCTTCCTTGGAAGACCCGAAAGTGAACAATCGTGCCCCGGAAAGGATCATAGTGGGAGTCAAAAATCAAAGCTTTAAGTGGTGCATCGGGGTTCCCCGTGGGAGGTGGCAGATAATTTATGATTCCCTCAAGTACTTCCTCGATACCCATCCCTTCTTTGGCCGATGTAAGTATAGCGGTTTCAGGATCGAGTCCCAAGTCGTCTTGGATCTGTTTTTTTGCCCGTTCAATATCGGCCGATGGCAGATCTATTTTGTTGATCACGGGAATAATTTCAAGATCATGCTCCAGGGCCAGATAAAGATTGGCCAGGGTTTGAGCCTCCACGCCTTGGCTGGCATCTATCAAAAGCAATGCACCTTCACAAGAAGCAAGCGCCCGGGAAACTTCATATGTAAAGTCTACATGTCCGGGCGTATCTATGAGATTCAAGGAATAGCTCTGATTGTTTTTTGAGGTGTATGGCAGGCAAATGGTCTGGCTTTTTATTGTAATGCCTCGTTCCCGCTCAATGTCCATGGTGTCGAGGATCTGATCTTTAAAATCTCGATCCATAACGACCTCGGCCGCCTGAATAAGACGGTCGGAAAGAGTCGATTTGCCATGATCAATATGGGCTACAATACTGAAATTGCGTATATTTTTCATTATATCCGTTAATATATCTTGCTACATCTATGGTGGTCAAAAGCCTATTGACACAATCTGGCTTAAAAGTTATAATTATAGACTTATGAAGAAACTTACACTGTAGTTCTCCGACGATTTTTGATAGATTAAAGCAAAGAAAACAATCTTTTATCAAATTATTATTGAATATGTCAACCCCGGTATCAAGAAGTATAGAGACCTTTGTAAAACGTTTAATTTTGTTCAAGGCCAAGAAAGGCGAAAATTTTAACCACCCCAGTACGATCTGCCGGACCTACGGGGCAGGCAGGAATACATTGAGTATCTTGAGGATTAAAATTTGAGCCTTACGCCTGGATTGGGCAAAAGGGGGCGTTTTGCAAAGGTCTCGTATATACGTTTGTGTGAAAAGAGCTTAACTGGACAAAAGCAAAATGGATGAAAATATTTTAATAGTAGACGACGACTCTGCCATCAGAGATTCGATGCACGAATTCATTAAGAAATCAGGATTCAATTCCTTAACGGCTTCCAGTGCGGAAGAGGCGCTCGAATTATTAAAATCGAACAATGTAAACATCGTTATAACCGATATAAAGCTGCCTGGCAAGGATGGTCTCCACCTTACCGACTTAATAAAACAAGATTATGATATAGATGTAATTGTAATGACAGGCTACAGTAACGATTATTCCTATGAAGAAGCCATCAATAAAGGCGCCAGCGATCTTGTTTTTAAACCTTTTCGTTTTGAAGAGCTGCTGCTAAGAATCAAAAGAGTATTGAAAGATCGGCTATTCACCAAAGAACGTGCCCGGATACTGGGCAAGTTAGAAAAGCTCGCAATAACAGATGGTCTCACAAAATTATATAATTTAAGACACTTTTATAATCAGCTTGAAGTAGAAATTGATCGGTGCAACCGCTACGGCCATTCACTTGCACTTTTGCTTTTGGACATTGATAATTTCAAGGTGTACAATGATTCATATGGACACCTTGAAGGCGACAAAGTGCTTGTCAGGCTCGGCCAGATTATTAAGTCATGCCTCAGAACAATGGACTGTGCTTACAGATATGGCGGTGAAGAATTTACTGTTATCCTGCCGGAAACAACCGGTGAAGAGGCAAAAAATGTTGCCCACAGGATAAGGAAATCCGTGGAATTAGAAAAGTTTTTGCCGAAACCAAAGAAAGTAGTAACCATTACCGTGAGTGTAGGTGTTACCGAATTCTTAAAAAAGGAACAAATATCAACGTTTATCCAAAGAGCCGACCAGGCAATGTATGATGCAAAAGCCAAAGGTCGAAACAGAAGTTCCGCCCTCTTTGCTGAAGAAGCTTCAAATAAAGACAATAATGTTTGACTTTTCCTTCCCGGTTCCCCCTGAGACTTTTGCAATCCTTCTATTTTGCTTTCGCCAAAGAGCGAGACCTTTGCAAAACACTCCTTTTTGCCCAATTTCTGCGTCAGGCTCAAATTTTAATCCTCGAAATACTCAATGTATTCCTATGGTTAAAATTTTCCCCTTCCTTGAACTTGAACAAAAATGAACATTTTTCAAAGGTCTCGAGTGGAGGCGGATTCCGATTTTCAATGCTTTTTGGTTTTCAGGCGGATCCGGGTTGGGGGTTATTTGCGTGACTGCCCCAACATAAATGCAATAAAGAAGATAATAGACGCCAGTATAACAATGGTTGCCCCGGATGGCAGATCGGAATAATAGGAGATAATGAGACCACCCACGGTGGATATCAAGGCGATGGAGATAGAAGTGGCAATCATTGAGACATAGCGGCGGGTTATCTGCAAAGCCGCCGCACCTGGTATGACCAGAAGTGCGGAAACAAGGATGATTCCGATAATTTTCATACTGATGACAACAGAAAGGGCCAGGATGGTCAGGAAAAAATGATCGAGAAAAACGACGGGCATTCCACTTACAAAAGCAACTTCCCGGTCATAGGCAACAAACAGCAACTCCTTGAAAAACAGAACCACTGATATTATCACCAGCCCGCCGAGTACAGCAATGATAATCAGATCCTGCCTGGTAATTGCGAGAATGTTTCCGAAAAGATACCCGAAAAGATCCACATTGTATTGATCCGACATACCGATAAATATAACACCAAGTGCCATTGCGAGAGAAAAAAAGATGCCGATGGCTGTATCCGTGCTTATTTTGCCGTGTTCTCCGATGTAACCTATGGCATTTGCTACAACCACGGCAAAAGCGATAGCTGTAATTGTTGGGGATATGCCAAGCAGTGCCCCCAGGGCAACACCGCCGAAAGCCGAGTGTGCCACTCCCACACCGATAAAAGAAAGGCGGCGCAGGACAACAAAAAATGAAACAACAGCCAAAACCAGGCTGAGTATTATTCCGGCCAAAAAGGCATTTTGCATAAATTCAAGTCTAAAAATATCAATCATGGTCTTGATGCCTGCGATAACAAGTTGCACATTCTGAATCGTGTACAATAACTTTAAGGTCTTTCCCAAAAACTTTTTCTGATATTTCGGGTGAAAAACAGGAGTCAGGTTCACCATGATAGTGAAGCTGCACATTCAAGCATGCAATCCGATCAGCATGAGATGTAATGACCCCAATGTCGTGAGACACCATGATCACTGAAATGCCCTGTTCATCTCTGAGCTTTGCCAGTAATTCATAAAAGTCTTCCTGGGCTACGCTGTCGATCCCGGTTGAAGGCTCATCAAGAACCAGGAGCTTGGGTTCGGAAGCAAGCGCCCGAGCGATATTCACCCGTTGTTGCTGTCCGCCTGAAAGCACACCAAAGGGCCTTTCGGCATGATCGGCCATGTTAACTTTAGCAAGGAGGTTCATGGCGACCTCTTTGTTATTCCGGTCGGGGCGATGAAAAAAACCTATGCGGTTATAAAGGCCCATCAGGACAACATCCAGCACAGTAACAGGAAATGATTCCTGGGCATGGGAAATCTGGGGAAGGTACCCAACCTCCAGCCTCCCCCGTTTGCCCGGCTTGCGTCCGAATAATAGAACCGTCCCTTTTTGCGGGCGCAAAAGTCCCATAATAACATTCAACAGTGTCGTCTTACCGCCCCCATTGGGACCGACGATACCAGAAATTTCACCGGCATAGCATTTGAAATATATTGATTTTAATACCCATTTTCCGTCCCATGCAACCCAGACATCATTAAGGTCCACGAGGGCTTCCTTTTGGTCTGCAATATCTATGACCGGATTTCTCATTCCATGGCCTCCTGCAAAACATTAAGGTTGTATCTCATCAGGTCAATATAGGTGCTGCGTGCTTTTAAACGGGGATTACCCATGGGGTCGAGCAGAAGCACTTTAACATCAGCTTCTTTTGCGATGATCTCGGCGGCCCTTGGGTTGAGCTGTGGTTCACTAAAAACAGCGCGTATGCGATGTTTTTTTATCATGGTCACAATATTTATTATCTGAATCGGTGTTGGATTCCGGCCCGGAGCTGCTTCGATAACACCGGCGGATTCAAGGCTGTAACGCCTGGCAAAGTAATCCAATGAAGCGTGAAAGGAGACGTATTTTTTGATTTTGAATCTTGCCACTGTGGTTTTGATAAAACGGTCGAGTTTGTCCAGTTCGTCCATGTACCTTTGACCTTGTTCTTCATAATACTTTAAATGCTTTTGATCAACCTGGATCAATGTGGACACAATTTTAGAGACCATCGATTTAGAGATTTCAGGATCGAGCCAAATATGGGGATTGGCAGCTTCAGATTTATGGTATGAAGCGTCTGACCTGTCATGATGGTTATACGGTTCATTATGGTGTCCTGTCGAGTGTATCAGCGAAACTCCTTTGGACAGTACAACCGTTGTCAGGTGAGACCCGGCCTGACTGACAAATTTTTCGGCCCAGAATTCCAGCCCGGCACCGATCATAAAAAAAATGCGTGCCGAAGATATTTTTTTTACAAGGCTCGGTCTGGGTTCGAATGTATGGGGACTGACCCCTGGCGGAAGAATAAGGGTAACATCAACATGCTCTCCTCCAACCTGCTGTACCATGTCGCCAACCGGAAATATGCTGACAATGACCGGAAGCTTTTCTCCCACACATGTTGATGAGTGCAACTGGATAATCAAAAAAGGGAGCAAGAAAAGAACAGGACGAAAAAACATTTTTTATCTCTTTCGATAAAAGCAAATGCAGATTTAAAGTTCTATTATAACAATTATAATATTTTCTCAAATAAGGTCAAGAGCTGGTTTGACAGGCAGGCTTGACCCACTGCTGGATATGTGCATATAAAACATTTAAGATAACACGTTAGATTTTGAAAATATTATCGTTTCAGGTATAATTTGATTTTATACTGAAAAATCACGCCGACGGCGGGTAAACCTAGTAGATTAAGGATCGTTTGAAAGTGATTTGTTTCAAGGAACTGTTATCATTTGAGGAGAATTCAAAAAATGCACAAACAGGCAAACTCACGAGGATGTTTTCTATGCGGACTTGAGAATGATGCTTCATTAAAGATGAGATGGTACGAAGACCACCAGGCCCGGCAAGTACGGTCGACGGTGACGGTTCCCGATCATTTCAACGGCTATCCCGGAGTTGTACACGGCGGGATCGTTTCGGCAATACTGGATGAAACATCCGGACGTGCGGTCATGTTGAAATCCGGTAAAGATGCCTTAATGGTTGCACTTAAACTGGAAGTCAGGTTTCGACGTCCCACACCAACCAACACACCATTAACTGTTATCGGCTGGACAATTAAACAGAATACATACCGGGCACAGGTTGCCGGGGAGATCCGTCTTCCTGACGGAACACTCACAGCCGAATGCAAGGCAATAGTCGTTCCCCCGCCCAAGGAAATTCTTGATAAATGGGAAGCAGAGAAACCCTATTGGAAAGTTTACGATGATTAAGCTTGACGGCTTCGTAAAAAGTCCAACTTCTGCGTTGCGCTGAATCCCCTGCCCAGTTAAATTGTTATAATAACATACCGGGCTTATGGTAAAATTTTTCTTTCTTCATTGATAGGATAAACATGCCAGGCATCTATTTAACCGGGTGAATCATTGCAGCGTACTATAAGCATTCCTCATTCCTCAGGATTTGCGCGCCTTGAATTTGGAGCTTTTTACTTTGCCGTCGAATTTCGACT
>Ga0070722_10000254_pt1 | contig 15038 bp, 13 predicted proteins | sample tdAd001_FD_67276 | JGI IMG/M metagenome (GOLD analysis project Ga0070722, IMG submission 67276) | Marine sediment microbial communities from the Atlantic coast under amendment with organic carbon and nitrate - tdAd00.1 | ecosystem: Environmental > Aquatic > Marine > Coastal > Sediment | place...
GGTTGTTTATTCTCAGAAGCAGAAGAACATTATAAACTACCTACCAGTTCCTACTTAGGTTCTCTACTATGTCATCATTGGAGGATGCCTAGCAAAGTCGAGGATGCATGTGAATATCATAATCTATCCCATATATCTGAGCAAGGATCAGATTTTCAGACAGTAATCGCCTTAGGAAATCTTCTTGCAACGTTGTCCGCAGGTGGATTAAACGAATCCTGTAAAAACAGGATAACAGAAGTGGCTGAGAATATCCTTGAATTGTCTCCAGACAATTTTATTTTAATCATGGCGGATGTTTATAATTTGGAATCAGAAGCAGAAAAGTTTCTGAGAAGTTTATGATAAAGACATGTATATTGCCTGGGGGCAAATCTGGACTAGGCAATATTTTTTAACAAGAACGATCGATATCTAAATAGTATCACAACCTATTGACATTACAATATATTGTAGGATATCTTTGGTATGCTTTGGCGTTCATGAATGAAGAATATGGCGTGGCCGTGTAGTCCGCTTGTTGCATGAAAAAATGGGAAGGCTTGGTGAACTGAAACATCTGCTATACTTCGGCAAATATCATAATTTCGAAATCCTGAAATATTACTATAAATTTATCCTTTATTATATTCTCAAGTCTTCCACGTTAAATGTGGCATAGAGAGGGAAATGGTCTGAAGGGTAAAGTCCGTCAAAGGTATCATGGATGACCATCATGTCTTTTATAGCAATCTTGCCACGATAAAGAATCCAGTCTATGTGATCTCCGTTAGGATCCCCTGTAAAGTTGTGTTGAGTTCCAGGAAATGGCTTTTTAAAAGCGTTTATAAAACAACTTTCTTTTACCTTTAATTTCTGACTTTGTCCGGTGAATATATTATGGCAGGGACTTAAAGGGGGAGCATTAAAGTCTCCCATTAGAATTACAGGCACATCACATGGCAGATGCGATATCTGCTCAATAATAAGTTTTGCGCTTTTGATCTGGACCGAAACATCAAAGTCAAAATGGGTGTTGACACATATAAGTGTACGGTGGCCGTTTTTGAACATACCTATGGTGCATTGTCTCGGCCAGAGGCTTTCCCGGAATCGGCTCGGTATGGTTGGTGTTGGACTCAAGAAAAAGTGATCTCGATAAATGCATGTCCAGGTTTTTTTATAAAAAATAATGTTATTTTGCCAAAAGGACGGTGAAGGGCTACGTTTGCCGATAAAGTCGTATTCCGTCAGTATTTCATTTAAAAAATCTATCTGGAAATCATTCGCTTCCTGAAAACCAAAAAAATCCGCACGATATTTTTCAAAAAGATAAGGAAAGCATCTCTTGCGGTATTGCCAGCTGTTGGGCCCGTCGTCTGCCAATCCAAAACGCAGGTTTAATGTTAAAACAGAGAACATGGTTTTATTTTAGTTAAATAGGATGCCCCAGTACCATTTGCCGAAGCTACGGGGCAGGCAGATTTTCGCAGATGTACACAGATAATATTTTTTTATGAGCTAATGACGATTAACCTCAATAAGATCGAGATATTTCGCAAGGTCGAACCTGATATTTATAAAGTTGCTGAATGTGACGTCATAAAAAGGCAGGTTTGATTTCTGCTTGATGACATCAAATATTGCAAGGTAATTAAGGAGAATCCTTTTTTGCCATTTTAGTCCGATCCGGGATGCTAATTCTTTAATATCCTCCTTTTGTCCCTCGATCTCAAGAAAGTTGCCGTACGGCATGGTGTCCAAGCAGAGTTTGGTGTCTTTTAATACTAAGGTTTCACGCCATTTTTCGTATATCTGTTCTTCCTGAAACCCAATAGATTCCAAAATATGTTTCATGGTATCAAAGTCATTGACTTCAACTTCCAGCTCCCTCAATATTTTGAATTGATCGTCTTTGACATAAGGTTCGGATTTAAAGGTAAGGGTGGTTGTTTTATCCTTGCGGAGTCGCAGCAAAGATTTTGTTTGAATCAGGCTTTTATCAGCATCTTCAAACCGTATATTGGTTTCAAAAGCTCGCCCCATGGACTCAGCACCGAGTTCAATAATCCGGTTACGTATGCGGTCCATATCCGATAAAAAAAATTTTACTTCGATTTCCAAATGTTCCATAAAACCCCTTTTAAAACATTTTCTATTATAAGCATATGTGGCATAATACTATCTATTTGTCAATTCACGCTTTTTTCCTGCCTTTTATGCATATTTAAAAGACTGACTTAATTTCTAAATAGTTTTAATTATACCTAAAACTATTTGGGGGGCTATCTATAGATAAAAGAATATATTACCAGGCAAAATTATATTGACAGAATCAACAGGATATTTAGGATATATTAATCATATTAATTTTTTCCCTTGACACTAACACAATTTTTATTTAGATATTTAAGGTTCTATACTCAAGGGAGACAATCATAGTGAAAAAATATACATATAGCGCAAAAAATACCGACAATAAGGGAAAATGGTGTGTTGTTGATGCCCAAGATGAGATACTGGGGAGGCTTGCCAGTACAGTAGCTGCCCGTCTACGAGGAAAACACAGCCCTCTTTTTACACCCCATGTTGATACCGGTGATTGGGTTATAGTTATAAATGCGGATAAGGTTGTGTTAACGGGTAGAAAATGGGAGAAAAAACATTATTATCGGCACAGTGGTTACATCGGGAGTCTAAAGACTATTACTGCTCGGAAGCTTTTGGAAAAAAGGCCTGAAGATCTTGTCCGTTTTGCCGTTAAGGGTATGTTGCCGAAAAACAGACTGGGGAGAAAGCTTTTCAAAAAGTTGAAGGTTTATTCAGGCAGTCAGCATCCTCATGAAGCCCAGCAGCCCGAAACCATTGATCTTTAAAAGAGCAGGTTTAAATTGTTACAACATTTTCGCACTTTGAAAATATTTTCGCTTTTTAGAATAGTACGTTCAGTAGGTCAATCGGCACAACTTTTTTAATTATTGGGGAATTGTATGGATAAAGACAACCTTTATTATGCTACTGGAAAACGAAAGAATTCCATTGCAAGAACCTGGCTAAAGCCAGGAAATGGTGAATTTACCGTTAATGATCGGCCCATGGATGATTATTTCAAGATTGAGTCGGTGAAAACAATTGTGAAGCAGCCGCTTGTTTTGACAAATACTCTTGGATCATTTGACATAAAAACCATGGTTGCGGGTGGAGGTTTTTCAGGGCAAGCCGGAGCAATCCGGCATGGCATTACCAGGGCTCTTATATCGGCCAACCCTGATCTCAGGCAATCTTTAAAAAAGGCGGGCTTTGTTCGACGTGATGCCAGGGTCAAAGAAAGAAAGAAATACGGCCAGAAGGGTGCACGGGCTCGTTTTCAGTTTTCAAAACGTTAGAATTTATTATATCTGGCATTTTTGGAAGGGGACAGGCAATTACCTGTCTCCTTTGTTTATGCTTGGTCTAACCCGCATTTCACGAGCTAACGATCTTTCCACTCAGCCTTCCGCTTTTCCAGAAAAGCCAGCATACCTTCCTGGGCATCTGCGGCAAGACAATTCATAACTATTGCATTGGTGGCGTAATTGTAAGCTGATGTTGTGTCCAAATCTACCTGTTTATAAAAAGCCTGCTTGCCGAAAGCAAGCGTATACCGGCTGTATTGCCCTATTTCCATAGCCCAGTCTCTGGTCTGTTCGGCAAGCTTTTCCGGGGCAACTATCCTGTTGATGAGTCCGAACCTTTCCGCTTCCTCAGCCGAAACAAAACGACCAGTCATAAGCATATCCATAGCCCTTCGTCTCCCGACAACTCGGACCAGTGGAACCGCTGGAGTGGAACAAAAAAGACCTATTTTTACACCCGGAGTAGCGAACTGTGTCCCGGTTTCCGCAATAGCAAGGTCACAGGCGGCAACAAGCTGGCATCCAGCTGCCGTTGCTACGCCGTGAACCTGAGCGATGACAGGCTGGGGCAGTTCGCAAAGAGTCTGCATCATTTGTGCGCATACTGAAAAGATCTTGTGAAAATGCTGGATATCATAATCGGTACCGGTCATTTCCTTAAGATTATGTCCTGCGCAGAAAACCGGACCGTTTCCCCTGATAACTATTACACGGATATCCTGGTCTTGCGCAATAATTTCGAGCTTATTAAGCATATCCGTCATTAATTCCAAAGACAGTGCATTACGCTTTTCAGGCCGATTTAACGTTAGCCATCCAACGGGGCCGTCTTTATCCAGCAGTACAGGTTCCATCCTAATACCCCCTTGAAACATTCAGATTTTAGATTTTATTTCTCCGCAACTTTCCAGCATCTTACAATGTGTTTTTCTCCTACTTTTTTAAAACTGATCTCCTTTTTCCGGCAACGAGGTTCCTCAATGGGACATCTTCCCTGGAAATTACATCCCGCGAATGTAATCAGGGAATCAGAAAGGTCTGGCTCCAGAAGCTTCATTTCCTGCCTTTTGCCCGGTTCAGGTTCAGGAATCGCCGAGAGTAATGACATAGTATAGGGATGACACGGGTTTTCAAAAAGTTTCTCAGCAGGCGCAGACTCCATGATCTGGCCCTTGTACATAACAGAAATCGTGTTACATAGATAACCCACGACATTGAGATCATGAGAAATGAAAAGATAGCTTAAACCCAGCCGATCTTGCAGGTCTTTTAAAAGGTTAATGATCTGTGCCTGGATGGATACATCCAGAGCCGAAATAGGTTCATCGCATATAACCAGTGAGGGATCAACGCTCAGGGCGCGTGCGATGCAAATGCGCTGGCGCTGGCCACCACTGAATTCATGGGGATACCGATCTGCGCTGTCCGGAGACATGCCAACCATTTTCAGTAGTTTTTCAAGGCGCTCTTTACGACTGCTGCTGCTTTTAATTCCCAAAATCCGTAGCCCCTCTTCAATGGACAAGCCGATGGTCATACGGGGATTTAATGATCCGAACGGATCCTGAAAAACGATTTGAATCTCTTTTCGATGCGGCTTCATAGCTTTTTCTGTAAATTTACCAATATCACTCCCCTGAAAGACAATTTTCCCTTCATCCGGCTCCAAAAGTTTTAGAATAAGTCTTGCAACGGTTGTTTTTCCGCAGCCGCTCTCACCAACCAAACCTAGGGTTTCCCCCTGTTCGATCTCAAAGCTCACACCATCAACGGCTTTAACCCATCCGGCGACTTTCTGAAAAAATCCTCTGCGTATGGGAAAGTATTTTTTCAAGCTTTGGACACCTAGGATAATGTTATTTTGTCTCCTCACCGATTCCATTTGTTTGTATAATTCCCCAGAAAAAGTTTTTGGACTTATAAACCTCCACCTTCAAATAGAACAGGACAGCGTGCCAGGTGTTCTTGGCCATAATCACACATCTGCGGATATTCTTTCCTACAGGCTGGGATTGCATAAGAGCACCTGGGATGAAAGGGACAGCCCCCTGGCTTATGGGCCGGGTTTGGTACTGCACCAGGAATGCTGTAAAGCCTTGTCCCCCGTTTTGAGCGACTGGGGAGGGATGCCAGCAGACCCTTTGTATAAGGGTGCCGTGCATCATGAAAGATCTGAGCCGTATTCCCCTGTTCCGTAATTATACCAGCGTACATAACATAAACTCGATCGGCGATGTTAGCAACTACGCCAAGATCATGTGTGATATATAAAACCGACATGGATCGTGTTTTCTGGATAGACCTGAACAGCTGCAAAATTTGAGCCTGCACGGTTACATCCAGGGCTGTAGTTGGCTCGTCAGCAATAATCAAATCAGGATCGCATGCCAGAGCCATGGCAATCATAACCCGCTGTCTTTGCCCGCCACTGAGTTGGTGGGGATAGTCTTTGAGCCGTTGTGCCGGTGAGGAAATGCCTACATCTGTCAAGAGTTGAATACAGTTTTCACGCACCGCTTCGGCTTCTAGTTGTTTATGTATACTGATGGCTTCGCCGATTTGGTCACCGATGGTAAAAACCGGATTAAGTGACGTCAGTGGTTCCTGGAAGACCATGGCAATATGATTCCCGCGGATTTTCTGCATATCTGCTTCGTTGAGTTCCAACAAGTTTTGATCTGCAAACAGAATTTGGCCACCTGCTATTTCCCCTGGTGGTGTTGGGATAAGACCAAGTATGCCGAGTGCAGAGACTGTCTTTCCACATCCGGATTCACCGACAAGACAGATCGTCTCTTCTCGCCGAACCTCGAAACTAATGCCGTCCACGGCTCGAGCGTGATCACCGTTACTTCGAAAGTAAACTTTTAAATCATGTATAGATATCAGGCTATCATTTGTCATTTGTTATTTTTCAATCTTCAATCGACAATTTAGTGTCTCTCCCTGAGTCTGGGGTTCAGAACATCTCTAAGACCCTCACCAAAGAGGTTAAAGGAGAGCACAACGATCAGTATTGCGACGCCAGGTATGAAGGTAAGCCATGGCGCATCAAAAATGAAACGCTTGCCGTCTGAAAGTATATTTCCCCAAGTAGCATGGGGTGGCGGCACCCCGAATCCGAGAAAACTTAAACCGGCTTCTGTTAAAATGGCTGTAGCAATACCGATGGTGGCAGAGACCAGCACAGGCGCGACGGCATTCGGCATCATATGGCGAAAAATGATCCTAAAGTTGCTGACTCCAAGTGCCTTGACGGCTGCTACGAAATCCTGTTCTCTCAAGGATAGGAATTCAGCTCTGACAAAACGTGTTGTACCCATCCAACTGGTTAATCCGATGACGATCATAATATTGTATATGCTTGCAGGAAGCAGTGCCACTACTGTTAGAATTAGGAAAAAACTCGGAAAACAGAGCATGATATCTACTATTCGCATGATCAGAGTATCAACAGAAACAGCATTTTTACCGAGAAAGGCTGACCATGATGACACGGCTTTTTTTCCTGATCTTTTTTTCGTCAAGATAGAATACAAGATATGCCCCAGTCCAAGAAGTAAAAGCAATGCACCGAAATGGATAAGCTTGACTGCTACCAGGCCGGCTCCTGAAACCAAAATAAACGCCAATAGAATATGATCGACCTGAATATGATATTGGCCAAAGTAGCCTGCGATTCCTCCCATGAATATACCGATGAGCACAGCTATCCCGACAGCCACAAACCCTACGGTCAGGGAAACCCAGGCTCCCTGGAGCATTCTTGCAAAAACATCCCGTCCCAGATCATCGGTCCCCATCAGGTAGAAGTCCAGGGTAGGGACCTCCTCAGGTCGTAAAGAATCAAGAGTAGGTTTGGCAAGAGGTGGGCGTAGCTTTTCATGAAGACGGATCAGGGCTGGGTCGAGGATAGGTTCCGGACCGGAAGTCAGAAAGAGACCAATGAGGGCACTGCAGAAGAAAAGGATGAAAATAAAAAGTCCCAAAATGGCAAGCCGGTTTTGCTTAAAAAGAAACCAGAATTCTTGCAGCCTTGTTTGCTTCGGAGCCAGGGGGGCTTGGAATTGAAAATCCTGGTTAAATGTTTTTTCTTCTATGTTCATCATAAGCGTATCCTGGGGTCTACCATAAGGTAAAGGATGTCCGAAATAAATGTGCCGATCAGCACCAGCACGGCTGAAACAAAGTTTACTGTCAGAATAACAGGGTAATCCCTGGCCAGAATCGCCTCATAGGCCATCCGCCCCATGCCAGGCCAGGAAAAGATGGATTCGATGATGACAGAACCTCCGATCAGACCTGGCAAAATAAGACCGAACATGGTTACAAAGGGAAGTAAGGCATTCCGCAGAGCATGTTTATAGTGGACCTGCTCCGGCGGAAGTCCCTTGGCCCTGGCGGTACGGATATAATCCTGGCCTTCCACCTCAAGCATCTGACTTCGCACATACCTGGAAAGGACAGCAATACCGCCGGTGGCACCAAGGACGGAAGGAAGGAGCAGATGCCAGATCCTGTCCATGAATATGTAAGGCATGGAAGTTTTTCCGATCCCGAAAGTTTCCATGCCGATAACCGGTACATGAAAATGGGTCACCACAAAGATAATCAGGACGTAGGCGAAGAAAAAGCCGGGGATGGAGATCAGCAAATAAGATAAGAACGTAGCACTGCGATCGTAAAATCCACCCCTGAAAATGGCCGAACGAATCCCTACCGGGAAAGAGAGTGTCCAAGTTAGAATTGTTCCTACGATAAAAAGGGGCAAACTGTTTAAGAATCGTTCCCATATCTTTTTAAGGACCGATTGATTGTCCTTCCAAGAAACGGTTTTTCCTGTAAAGAGATCTTGATAAAAATAGAGGTACTGAACATGGAGGGGCTTATCCAGATGAAATTCTTTTCGAAATCGTTCCACTACTTCGGGAGTAAACTTTGGATTCATAGGATCCACCTGGCTCGGCTTGCCAGGCGCAAGATGAATGATCAAAAAAGATACTATTGAAACGAAAAAGAGGGTGATGATCTTTTGAACAATACTGCGGCCGATAAATGACAACATGGTTATTCCCCTTTACCTATCCTTCATCCATAAAGCTGGGCGCCTCCGGTAGCTTTATCCATTTATTAAAATAGAAACTATAATTCCCAGTCTTTGTAGGCTTTATCTTTTCATACGATACATTTCCGGCATCATCGACGCTCTTTTTAACGATGCGTTTATCTAAAACAGCGGTCCATTTGCCAACATAAAGAAACGTGTAAGGTTGCTCTCTGGCAATAATTTCGTGAAGCCTGTGGCAGTATTCTACCTGCCGGTTGTGATCATATTCCTGCCTGATCTTGATTATGAGATCGTCGGCTTCTTGGTTTTTGAAACTTACAAAATTGAGCTGATAAGGATTTGTCTGGCTCGAATGCCATATCTGATACAGATCAGGCTCAATCCCCATTTGCCAGCCCAAGATCAGGGCATCAAAATCTGCCTTGTCCACGCGTTCCTGGATAAATACTGACCACTCTAACAGATCTGTGCGAACATCAATTCCGATTTGTTTCCACGCGTTCTGGGCAATGGCCAGTATAGCTTTGCGAAGATCATTACCGCTGTTAGTGATGAGAGTAAATTCAAATTTTTCACCGTCCTTTTCAAGCCGGCCCGTGTTGTTGTATTTCCAGCCGGCTTCCTCCAACAGCTTTAAAGCCCCTTTTGGATTATATGGAATCGGTTCGATATTGTGGTTATAATAATCGGTCTGTTTTACAAAAGGGCCTGTGATTCGCTCTCCCTGGCCATGAAGCAAGTAGTTGATTATTTTATCTGTGTCAATGGCCATACTCAAGGCCCTCCGTACTCTGGGATCATCAAAGGGCTTTCGTCTAATATTGTAACCGATATAGGTATAGCCAAAAGCAGTGCCGGAAAATTTCTGAAACCTGGGATCTTTTTCAAGGCGTTTTACCTGGTGTGGTTGAACACCATAGCTATCAATAGTACCAGCATAAAATTCCATTTCCTGAGTCAGGAGGTCTGGAATAATCCGAAAGACATAGCGATTATAATTTGGTGGCCCTTCCCAATAATCATCAAAGCGATCTAGGATTATGTACTGATCTGATTTCCACTCATGGAACTTGAAAGGACCACATCCGATAGGATGCCGGTTGATAGTACTCTGGCGCATGGAATATTTTTCCGGGTCTTTTCCAAGACGAATGGCTTCCTTCTTAAGGCTTTGAGAATTGAGCAAATGCTCAGGAAGGATTCCCATAGCCCAGGTTCCGATAGCAGGAGAATAAAGTCGCTTGTAAACAATTTGTACGGTCAGCGGATCAATAACCGTAACAGCTTTTACCGGCTCGTAATCTGCTATACGCGGTGAAAGGTTTTTCGGATTCATGATCGATTCATAGGTAAACTTGACATCATTGGCATCAAGAAGATGGTCGTCATGAAATTTTACCCCGGCCCTTAAGTAAAACATAAGAATCGGATTGTGCTCTTTAGGAGGTAACAGTTCCGCAGCATATACAGCCAATCTTTCCTTTCCAAGCCTGGGGGCTGTGCTCATGTAGTCCTCACCGTGAAAAGATTTAAAATAATCCTTACCCAGAAGATTAGAAAGGTTTTGAAAAAGATCCTGATCCACTCGATTAAGAACCAGCTTTATTCTGGGAGGTGCCGCAATGCTAATCTTGATATCTTTTTTATGATCGCCTCTATTTGGATCTTTCTCCTGTCTGATCATTGAAAAATTGCTGGGAGGAATGACAAAAATTTCATTGATATTTACCAAAGAATCTCGTAGCCACGGCTCTGTTGCGTTCTTCTTTTTCTTTGCTTCTTTGATAAAATCTACAACCTCTTGGGGGCCTGCCTTACCCAATCCTGGTATGCTGGCGGATTTATTTACATAAAAAAAAGCCTCTTCATAAACCTCCCAGGAAGTGGCCAATCGCCCTCTAAAGTGTAATTGCTCATCCCGATCGATGAGTCCCTCGAAAACCAAGTTTTCTATATTGCTACTGGCCGAATCAGCCGAGAGGATAGGATTCAAAAGGCTGGCATCGCCGATTGATCCGGTAATATATTCATTGAGGCGTTGGGGATTTCCCCTTGTCTGCTCCTCGTAGGTGGGTACCCAGAAATATGACTGGAGCAAAACAAGTATTAGAAGCAAGGGTGCGAGTATGAGGACTCGTCTGATGGTCATAATGGTAGTTTGATTGTAGCAACCTGAACAATCGATTAGTTTGCTATAACTAAATGTTTTTAAAAGATAAACATGATTGAACTATAAACATAGGAAATTACAATTTGTGAGTCAAGAAAAAGTTCAAAGCAAAAGCGGATTATAGCATAAACTATAACCCGCTTTTCTTTTAGTTTGTTTACAACGATTTATTCGGCAGGTGGTGCCGGAGTTTTTGCTTCAGCCTCCTTTGCTTTTAGGTCTGCAATCAGATTATCCACAGTGTCAATTTTCTGACTTACTAAATCGATCTGAAGGTCGTCGAGATCAAGTCTGCCAGCCTCGGTAAGATAACTCTTTGCATCTTCAAGATCAGCAATCGTTGCTTCGCCGGCGGCCACATCAGCCTTGTACAGCAGAATCATCAGATCTATGTTGTTCAAACGGGCATAGGCCGCCTCGTTTAAATCAGGCGTGGTTGCATACGGCAGTGCCATGTTTAAATACGTTTCTATCCCTTCAAAATCAGGCATCCCCGGAACTTCCAGAAGTGTATCGGCCTTAGCCACATAATAGTTGAAAATAAGCGGAAAGGCGTCTGTTTCGGAATAAACATCTTTGATGGTTTCAGGTAGCTCAACTCCGGGCAGCGTGATCAGTAGCTCTTCGCCCATGGGAGCGAATCTTCCCTGCCAAATTTCAAGGGCTCCATCTGTGGCATTGATATAATATTTATTTTTGTTTATCATACTCGAACCGATAATAAGTGCGACAAGAACAACAAAAGCTGCAACCAGATATTTCATAGCTTTTTCCATGGGGTCAGAGAATGTGGTATCGCCATCATCTGGTGGTACGCATGTTACAGATACTTTCGGCTCAGCGGCTTTTTCAGCAGCAGCCTTCTCAGCAGCGGCCTTCTCAGCAGCAGCCTTAATCTCCGCTAAATCAAATTTTTTCAGCAGCAGTTTCTTAATCCGTTTGATTTCTTCTTCTTTGCCTGAAACAAAAGGAGGTGCAGCAAAACCTTTTTGATATTTTTCATCCGGGTCAACGGTAAAAACTTTCTCGGGTTTCCATTTATCAAATTTTTTCAGAATGAGATCTTGTACAGAAACCTCCTTCTTTTTTGTTTTAGGAACAATTTTTTTAGCTTGAACAGCGGCTGCCTTTTTGGCTTTGGGAGCAGCCTTTGGTTTTGGAGCGGCCTCAGCCTTTGGAGCAGCCTTGGCTTTTGGGGCGGCCTTGGCTTTTATGGCAGCCTTTGATTTTGGAGCGGCCTTTGGTTTTGGAGCAGCTTTGGTTTTGGCCGTTAATTCCTCATCTTTTTTTTTGGATGAACTTTTCTTACTTTTGGTGGTCGATTTGAGTAAACTGTTTTTTCCCATAAAAAACCTCTTTGAAATTATTTGTGATTCGGCGTATATAATGTTTTATTTTAAAAAAGGATTATATATAAGAATACATAGGTTTTGTAAACATTTTTTTATCGATGATGCTTTATTCATGATTTCTCACGGGCATGATTCGTTTATTTGTGAGGGATGAAGATGATTCATGATAGCTTAATCACAAAAAGAAAGCACCTGATTTCCATCCTAAAAGGATTCGATTCGCTGCTGGTCGCATATTCAGGTGGTGTTGACAGCACCTTACTTCTGGCCGTAGCCCGTGAAACTCTGAAAAAGAACCTGATCGCAATAACCGCAACATCCCCGATTCATCCATCAAGGGAAACTCAGGAAGCAAAAGCTTTTGCTAAAGGCCTGGGGGTTTATCATATGATTATGCAATCGAGGGAAATGAGCCTTCCAGACTTTAAGATCAACACAAAGAATCGGTGCTACATATGCAAAAAATCTCTTTTCGAAGATTTGCTAAAAATTGCTTCCAATAAGGGGATTAAGCATGTGGCTCATGGCGCCAACGTGGATGATCTTGAAGATTTCCGTCCCGGGTTTGTCGCTGCACAAGAGATGGGGATCAGGGCCCCACTGGTAGATGCGGGGCTGACAAAAAATGATATCCGCGCCCTTTCAAAGCATATGAAACTAAAAACCTGGAACAAGCCGCAAATGGCATGCCTTGCCACCAGAATCCCCTATGGAAGGCCAATAACAACTAAAAACCTTAAAATAATTGAAAAGGCCGAACAGTTCATATTGAGTCTCGGTTTTACCGCCTGCCGTGTTAGGCTGCATGGAAACGTAGCTAGAATAGAGGTTGATTCCTGGGATATTGAAAAAATGCTTGATCAAAAAGTCAGATCGAGTGTTGTCGGCAAATTAAGGGAAATTGGATTCTCCCATGTGGCGGTGGACCTGGAAGGTTATCGGCAGGGGAGTATGAACAGATCTCTTGAGCCCTGACACTTCTAAAAAATATCCAACAAATCAAGAGCGAGTTTTGGAATACTCCAAAGATGCTTTGATAAACCCCCTGAATAAGGGGTGAGGAGCCATGGGCCGCGACTTGAATTCCGGATGGAATTGGCATCCGAGAAACCAGGGATGGTCTTTGATCTCGACCATTTCAACCAATTCGCCATCCGGTGAAGCGCCGCTTATGACCAGTCCCTTTTCCTCGAGTCTCTCTTTATAGGCGTTGTTGAATTCATACCTGTGGCGGTGTCTTTCTGATATTTTTAAAATTCCGTATTCCTTATAGGCAAGCGTTCCTTCTTTTATATTACAGGGGTATGCACCAAGGCGCATGGTTCCTCCCTTGTCTGAAGTTATGTCCCGCCTCTGCACGGTTCCGGTCTTGTCATCATACCATTCAATCATCAGATATATAACCGGATAGGGTGTGCTCTCATCAAACTCCTGGCTGTGGGCACCCTCCATGCCCGCCACATTTCGTGCGAACTCCGCAACTGCGATTTGCATGCCGAGGCATATGCCAAAAAACGGAACTCTTTCTTCCCTGGCATATTTAGCAGCACAAATTTTACCTTCAATACCTCGTGATCCAAAACCGCCCGGTACCAATACGCCGTCTGCACGGGCAATAGTTTCTCTGCAGTTGTTTTCGTCTATCTTCTCTGAATCAACATATTCAAGGTTTATTCGGCAATCGCTGGAGATTCCTCCGTGACGGAGCGCCTCATTTAAACTCTTGTAAGATTCAATAAGATCGACATATTTCCCGACGATTGCAATGGTAACAGACCATTTAGGTTCTTTAAGCCTTTTGACAAGTTCCTCCCAGTCATCGAGCTGGGGCGCTCTTGTCCAGATATTTAGCAATTCCACAATTTTTTGATCCAGACCCTCTTTGTGGAATACCAGGGGAACTTCATAGATACACTCCACATCTTTCGCCGTAATAACCTCGTCCACCCCCACATTGCAGAAAAGAGCTATTTTGGACTTGATTTCCTTGGGCAGGTATTTGTTTGTACGACACATGAGAATATCAGGCTGAATACCGATACTGCGAAGCTCCTTCACGCTGTGCTGGGTCGGCTTTGTCTTCACTTCTCCTGCCGTTGCAATATAAGGCACCAGCGTAAGATGGATATACAGCACATTCTCTTTCCCCACGTCTGCCCTGAATTGCCTTATAGCCTCAAGAAAAGGTAAGCTCTCTATATCGCCAATGGTCCCGCCGATTTCAACTATTACGATATCCACTCCATTTGCCACAAGCTTTATACTTTGCTTAATCTCGTCTGTAATATGCGGAATAACCTGAACAGTACCCCCAAGATAATCTCCCCTCCGCTCCTTGGTAATTACGGCATGGTATATTTTCCCAGTAGTAAAGTTGTTGTCACGACCCAATTTGGCGGTGGTAAATCGTTCGTAATGCCCTAGATCCAGATCAGTTTCCGCACCATCATCAGTGACATAGACTTCCCCGTGTTGGAAAGGATTCATGGTCCCGGGGTCAACATTAATATAAGGATCGAGCTTTTGAATGGTTACGGTAAGCCCACGGCTCTCAAGAAGTGCTCCGATTGCCGCAGAAGCCAGTCCCTTGCCCAGGGATGAAAGAACTCCGCCCGTCACAAATATAAATTTGGTTTTATGCTCCATATTAGTTCTTTAGTACTCTAGTTCGTAAATTCGATTACGTATTTTTATCAAGACAATATCCCGTATAAGTTGAATTCTAAAAGTTTGAAGTGCCTTGCGAGCTCAAGTTGAGGAACGCGCTTGTGGATGGGCACTATTCATATAGTTTCTTAAAATCCTCGATGGTTTTTTGAACCTCATCCAGCCCCTCTGTTTTATCTTGATCCGGTACAGCTTGGGCAACCTGAGGATAGATTGATTTAAGATGCTCGATATCAAAAAGCTCGTCGGGAAAAGAAGGATTCACTTTGATGGTCTGCACATTAATTTCGCGTACCAAAACGCCATTTGTCAGAAACTCGATATGCATCGGGTACCAGGTATTACTCACCTGGCGCCACTCTTGATATCTTACTTCCATGCTATCTTCATAATCTTGCACCGCCTTG
>Ga0070722_10000259_pt1 | contig 14799 bp, 17 predicted proteins | sample tdAd001_FD_67276 | JGI IMG/M metagenome (GOLD analysis project Ga0070722, IMG submission 67276) | Marine sediment microbial communities from the Atlantic coast under amendment with organic carbon and nitrate - tdAd00.1 | ecosystem: Environmental > Aquatic > Marine > Coastal > Sediment | place...
TCTTTATTGACCCCAGCAATTTCAGCAAGAATAAGGATCTCGTCAGGAGTTTCATAAATATCCATCTGAGGCTTCCACTTCCGCTCTGCAAGTGTGAACGTGGGGCTTATCGATCTAAACATTTCATCAATGGTTTTTTCGAACTTGGAATCGAGCTGATCAAAATCGCTAATGAATCGAATTTTGATATAGTCCATTTTGGGCTCCTGTGTGTTATAGCTGATATCTTTTTTGATTTCGCCATCTTAAATAGTGCCTGAACGAAAACTGTCTTTTCCGCCAATATCTGCGTCAGACTCAAATTTTAATCCTCGAAATACTTAATGTACTCCTGCCTGCCCCGTAGGTCCGGCAGATCGTACTGGGGTGGTTAAAATTTTCGTTTTCCTTGATCTTAAAGAAAAATCCTAGTTTTCGTTTGGGCACTAAATATTTAATTAATTCTCTCAATAGCCAAATCCATATTTAACTTCTTATAATCAGACAAAAATGATAATATTGTCAAGAAAAAGATAACTCCACTTATTGATGCCTATTCAATTTTCTTGTTATACAAAAAGAGGCTGTTTGTTACCACGGAAATACTACTTAAGGCCATTGCAAGGGCAGCAAGTATCGGATGAAGCTGTCTCATAAAGCCTGGGAAAATATCAAAAGGGTATAAAATTCCTGCTGCAACGGGAATGAGCAAAATGTTGTAACAAAACGCCCAGAAAAGATTTTGCCTAATAGTCTTCATGGTTGCACTGCTAAGGGTGATAGCCCTGGATACGCCGGTTAAACTGCCACTGGAAAGAATTATATCTGCTGTTTCAATTGCCACATCCGTTCCGGTTCCGATAGCCATACCAACATCCGCCTGAGCTAGTGCCGGTGCATCATTTATTCCATCCCCTACCATTCCAATCTTTTCTCCCATTTCCTGGAGTTTTTTAATTTTGGATGATTTTTCTTCGGGACGCACTTCTGCAAAAATGTCATCAATATTTACTTGAGAAGCAATAGCTTGAGCTGTCTGAAGATTATCTCCTGTAAGCATGACTACTTTAAGATTCTGGTTGCGAAGCTGTTCGATGGCCTCTTTAGATTCCGGCTTCAATGTATCAGATACCGAAATCAGGCCTGACAGCTCATTATCCAATGCCAGGACCATGACTGTTTTCCCTTCGGACTGTAAGTGACTTATCTTATCTTTGGCGTTATCTATTTCGATTCCAAGTTCATGAAACCATTTGGGCTTTCCCAGTCTTACAAAATGGCTGTTTACATATGCTTCAACCCCAAAGCCGCTCGAAGCTTTAAAATTTTCAGGCTCCCAAAGGCCAATATCTCTTATCTTTGCCTCATTAACAATCGCTTTTCCAATCGGATGTTCCGATCCTCTTTCAACCGATGCCGCGAGCTTTAAGAGCTGATCTTCGGTCTTAATGGCCGGATCAAAAGGTATGATGTCGACCACGGCGGGTTTTCCTATTGTGATAGTTCCGGTTTTGTCCAGCACAATTGTATCGAGCTTTGTAGCATTCTCAAGGGCTTCACTTTTCTTGAACAGGATACCTTTTTCAGCACCTTTCCCTGTGCCGGCCATTATTGCCGTGGGGGTTGCAAGCCCTAAAGCACACGGGCATGCAATTACAAGCACGGCTACAAGCCTTATCATGGAAGGTACAAATTCGCCGGTGATTCCCCACCAGATTGCAAAGGTAATGATGGCTATAGCAATGACAGATGGAACAAATATTGTCGCCACGCGATCTGCAAGCGCCTGTATGGGAGCCTTGCTTCCCTGGGCTTCCTGGACAAGCTTAATAATCTGGGCAAGGGCTGTCTCCTTGCCAACTCGTGTTGCTTTGAACTTTAAAAGACCTTCTCCGTTTATTGTTCCGCCAACAACTGTGTCGTTCGTATACTTGTCAACAGGTAGGGATTCACCACTGAGCATGGATTCATCTACTGCTGATTCTCCTTCGAGTACGATGCCGTCGACTGGAATCCGTTCGCCAGGGCGGACAACAACGATATCACCCTTTTTGACCCGGGTTAGAGGGATTTCGTTTTCGATGCCGTTTTCCAGGATAGTTGCGGTTTTTGGCTGAAGGCCGATAAGTTTGCGGATTGCTCCGCCGGTTTTGCCTTTAGTTCGGGCTTCAAGCAGTTTGCCCAGTTTGATAAGGGTAATAATTACAGCAGATGTTTCAAAATATACATGTTCGCCCAGGAATGGAAAAAGTAAGACGGCTAAAGAATAAAAATAAGCTACGGATGATCCCATGGCAACAAGAACATCCATATTTGCGCTCTTGTTTTTAAGGCTTTTTAATCCTCCTACATAATAATCCCATCCTGTGTAAAACTGGACAGGCGTGGCCAGTGCTAAGAAAAGCCAATTGACCCAGGATTCATGGCTCCACAAGCCTGTGATGTTAAAATCCCGCCCCATACTAAGAAGAAAAAGAGGGAGGGCAAACAACACCCCTACTGTAAATTTGAGAGTCTGATCCTTAATTTCAGCCTTACGAGCTACCAGCTCAGGATCTTCACCTTCAAGAACTTCATCAGGAGGTATAGCACCATACCCTGCTTTTTTTATGATTGATACTATTTCATCAATATTAGAAATCGAAGGGACATATTCAACGTATACCCGTTCCGTGGCAAAATTTACTGAGGCATTAATAACACCTGGGATCTTTCTATTTAATGCTCTTTCGATGTTCATTGCACAGTTGGCGCAGGTCATACCGGTGACCGGCAATTCAACCTTCGCTGTGACAACAGTATAACCTGAGCCGTGGATATTTTCGACCACGTCTCTGACATGGAGGATCTTAGGATCAAAAGCAACGGCTGCCTGCTCTGCAGCAAAATTAACATTTGCCTCCTTTACGCCATTAAGCTTATTCACAGCCCGTTCAATATTCATGGCACAGTTTACACATGTCATTCCTGTAATCGGCAATGTAACTTTCTGATCAGCCATAACTTCTCCATTTTTTATTCTGCCGGATAATTGATCTCTTTTAATGTGTCTTTAATCTTATCCAGAGTGACCGGTGATTCCCATTCAACAGTAATACTTTTGTTTTCAGGATCACCATCTACTTTTGTAATCCCTTCCAATTCACTTAATTCATTTTTTATAGACATTACGCAATGCCCGCAAGTAATATTCGGTACTGTCAAGGTCTGTTTTTCCATTGTTTGATCCCTCCTTTATTGAGTCTTGTACTTTACTAAAAGTGCCACATCGTATCTTTTAAATATATAATACCACTTTATGGCATTGTCCATCAGTCAAAAGATAAAATTAGAAAATATTCGAGTCAAACACATGTAAACATAGGTCGCAGTGCATTGAGTTATAGTTAAAAGTTGTGTTTAGAGGATTAGGTGGTATATCCTCCGGGTTATTGTTTTCCCGACGATTACCCGGCACTTTGAATAATCAAAATGAAAGGATACACACACCATGGCCAAAGATAACGTAATCGATTTAAAAAAGCGAGTTAGATTACCCTTAGTTACAACGAAAGGAGTTTTTATAGCCGCTCATCAGTTAAATATCGTTTGCAGATTCTGGTTTATGATTATATAACAAAGACAAGAGAGCATAGCTATTCAAGCAATGATCAATGACAATTATTGTTGGATATCAAAAAAAATATTGACAGGATTTCTCAACAATTCAATATTCAATTTTTTAATTTAAAAGAACCTTAATATGCATTTATTTTCATGGATTCTGGCTTGTCCAGGCTGGAGATTTTGAGTGTGATTGACATACGGTTTCGACTAATAATTTTCACAGGAGTTCTGACTGTCATAATAGTTGTTGGGACACTGGGTTTTATGTTCACGGAAGGGCTTTCACTGGTTGATGCCTTTTATTTCAGTATTATTACCATTACCACGGTGGGCTACGGTGACATTCACCCGTCCACTGAACCTGGCAAATTTCTTGCCATGTTCCTGATCTTCTGTGGAGTGGGTACTTTTTTGGGCGTGGTTGCCAATGCAACCGAAATGATAGTGAATCAACGTGAAAAACAGATTAGGCTGCAAAAGACAAACGTAGTGATGGGAACATTTTTTAGTGAAATCGGAACCCGGCTGCTGAACATTTTTACGGCATTCGATCAGCAGTTCGGCACCATCGGCAAAACCCTTAAGATGACGGGAAACTGGTCGCAAAAAGAATTCTCTGAGGCAAAAAGGCGTATCGAATCATATGATTTTTCAGTTGATATCCATAGCAGCGACCTGGAATCTCTGAGTCGTTTTCTGGAAGAAAAAGGAGATAGCATGTTGCGGCATATGGAAAACCCTGCATTGCTGGAGCATGAATCCTTTACCGATCTACTCCGGGCGATTATACATTTAAGGGATGAATTTCTATACAGGACAGACCTCAGACAACTGCCTGGTTCTGATTACAGACACCTATCAGGAGACATGAAGAGAGCATACCGCCGACTTGTTTATCAGTGGCTTGATTATATGAACTATTTGAAAGGCAATTATCCCTACCTGTTTCACCTCGCCGTTCGCACCAACCCTTTTGATCCGGATGCATCTCCTATTGTTACATAAAGTGGTATTTTACCATTTCATTAGTAATTAGCATCCAGCTTCAGGTCCCAGACAGCAAAGCCTGCAGCCTTCCGGGGTCGTATTTTTGTGAGATCAAAGGGCCTTGATTAAACATTTCAATTCGGTCGGTGAAGGTTGGCTTCTCTTTTTGATAGATTATTCCGATGGGTATTTTTTCGTCCCATTGCCTGGCAAGATTCATGGCATTTTCGAAATCGTCCGGATCGTAATTTTCTTCAAACAGGTCATATACCCGTTTCTTATACCAGTCGTAGGTGTTGATCCGGTTGAAGGATACACATGGCTGCAAGATATCGATCAGGCTAAATCCTTTATGTTTCATTCCTTCCTGGATCAATCTGCTAAGATGCTCCATATTGCCTGAAAATCCGCGAGCAACAAATCCGGCGCCCAGAGAAAGTGCAACCGCCAATCCGTTAAAGGGCTCCGAAATGACCCCATGAGGCTGTAGGGGTGTGACCATACCAAAATCTGATGTGGGTGAAGCCTGGCCCTTTGTAAGACCGTAGGTCTTGTTGTTGTGGACTAAAAGGCTAAGATCCATATTCCGCCGGATGGCATGCATGAAATGGTTGCCACCTTCACCATAACAGTCGCCGTCGCCGGAATTAACAAGTATTTTCAGATCGTGATTTGCCATTTTGGCACCGGTGGCGAGGGGGAGGGCGCGACCGTGCAGGGCATGAAACATGTTACATTTTAAAAAATGCGGCGTTTTGGCTGCCTGGCCGATACCGGATATTATAAGCAGCTGTTCCGGCGGGATTCCCAAGTTGACAAGGGCATCCTTCATTGCTGTTAAAATTCCGAAATTTCCGCATCCAGGGCACCAATGATTTTTATAAGAAGATTCATAATCCTTGATACTTACCATATCATTACCTCTCATATTGTTTGAAGCTTTCAACAATTTCGTTCGGGTAAAACGGTCTGCCGTCATATTTCAAGATAGCCTCTGAAAAGGAAAATCCAACCTGCTCCTTTATGAGCTGTCCCAACTGGGCTGTAGAATTCTGTTCAACCATGAAAAATCTTTTTTCCTTATTAAGAGCTGTTTTTGCTTTATCGTATGGAAACGGCCATAAATCCATAAAATTCAGGCATCCAACATCTATTCCTTCTCCTCTTAACCGGTCAACAGCTTCTTTTATGGCTCCTTCAGTGGAGCCCCAACCCACGAGGAGTATTTCAGACTCACCATGATATTCTTTTGGAGGATTCATCTCCTTGATCATGTATGGTACCTTTGCGTTACGTTTGTCGACCATGCTTATCCTGTCATCAATGGCTTCGCTGATATGCCCGTCTTCTCTGTGCTCATCACTTGATATCACAACCATGGCTTTGCCAGCACAGGGCAGGGCCCGTGGTGAAATTCCGGTAGGTGTGATGGCAAACCGTTTATATTCTGCAGGGTTTTCAATATCATCATCTTGCACTATGAATCGTTCGATATATTCCGGTGCTGCTAACCGTTTTTCCATAATAAAAAGAGAGTCAGCAAGATATTGATCCATAAGAATAATTGAAGGCACCTGGTACTTTTCTGCAAGATGAAACGCCCTGACAGTTATTTTAAAGGCTTCATCCGGTGTTCCGGGGGCAAAAACAAATCTCGGGAACTCGTCTTGGGAAGCCCTTATTACAAAGTGTAAATCTCCCTGGGCTGTCCGTGTGGGAAGACCGGTTGCCGGTCCAGGCCTTTGAGCATTGACAATTACAATAGGGGTTTCCGTAATACCGGCGAGCCCCAAGCCTTCAGTCATCAGGCAGAAGCCTCCTCCAGATGTGGATGTCATGGCCCTTACGCCTGCAAAAGCCGCCCCAATTATCATATTCACGGCGGCGATTTCATCTTCCGCCTGTTCAACTACAAGGGGAAAACGATCTGAAAATGAGGCAAGGTGCGCCATGATGCCGGTGGCCGGAGACATTGGATAAAAAGCCGCAAGACGGCAATCACCGGTAAGAGCACCCAGAGCAATGGCTTTGGAACCGTCAATGAGCGATCCTTTGGGAGTATCCGGTTTCCAATCGAATGCCCATTTAACTGATACATCTTTAACAGCCCGGTATCCTAACTCGGCTGCACGAAAATTTTTTTCAAGAACATCCGGTCCTTTTCCTCCGAACTGTTGTGATAGAACAGTTTTGCAAAGCTCGAAAGGAGTTCCCAAAAGTGCAAGGCAAACGCCGGCCGCAACTGTATTTGAAAAGAGCTTGCCTCCGGCCTCCTTTGCAAGATTGCCAAATGGAACCATCAGGATGTTTTCTTCCGCAGGTTTTCCCTTTTCGTCCATAACGGCAAGCCCGTCAGAATTGAGCTCCTCTCCGTGTAAATCATAAGTCTCCTGATTTAATGCTACAAGAAGATGTACTTTGTGATGCGGTGCGTGTACGGGTTTATTGCAGATACGTATCTGGAAAAAACTGTGCCCCCCTCTTATCCTGGACTCAAAATCGTTAATAGCCATTATATACAGACCGGCCTCCTGGCAAACCAAAGCCAAAAGGTGCCCAACCGTCTGTATTCCCTGGCCGGCTTCACCACCAATTTTAATTGTTATATCTATACCCATGCTCTAATCCCCCTGATCAGCCATATAGTCATCATAAAGGGTCTCAAGAAAATTTTTATGCTTAGCCTCTTCCTGGCAGAGAATCTTGAAAACCTTAATATGCTCAGGATTATCAGCTCTATTTTGCAGTTCATTATACAATGTCAGGGCATATTCTTCCCGCTTCATGGCAATCCGTAAAATATCCGTATAATGCATCCCTTGTTCGTATTGCAATTCGACCATATAATCGCTTCGCTTCATATCAGGGATCCATTTGAATTTATACCCTTCTATAATCTCCTTGTTTTCTCCCAGATTTTCCAACATGGCCTGATGCTTTTTCTCTTCTGCAGCCATCTCTTCCAGTGCCTCTCTTGCTCCTGAAAATGGCTCCTGGGTGGCTGCATCGGCATAAAACTCGGCAGCTTCCTTTTCTTTTTCTATGGAAAAACTGATAATTTCCTCAAAAGATTCAAAGCTCATAATATTCTCCTTTTGGTATTAGTTTAGTTCTTTGAAAAAAATCGATTTCAAACGAGCTTCAAGTATGATTAAATTTTATACTGGAAACTGTTTGAGTGGATTATGGATCGTTATGAAAGAACCATAAGCGATTTGATTTAAAGATGAATCATCCTCGCAAAACAAAAACCTTTATTAATAGTCTGGGTGGGTTCTTTCATTACGAGCCGTTATCCACGAGTTTTTTCAGTAAAAATTTAATTATACCTGAAGCGGTAATATTTTCAAAAAGCTTAAGTGTTACTCCTTTTGCAATGTTGATTACCCGATAGAAAGTTCAGCCATAACAAATTCCTTATGTTAATATAATATCCGGCATTCTTACTATCATTAGAGACCTCTACTTTGCTCTTCTTATAAATATATTATCGACTTACGCTTATAACCTTGGATCAATATGTCCGGGTCCTCCACATTCCGGCGTATAGCAAGTAACATTAAGGAAATCACACTTCTCATTACATTGAGAGCATATTTCAGGCGGTATTGCAGCAGTGATGAGAAATCCGCATTTAGCACATTTCCAGTAAGTTTGGTTGCATTCAGGACAGATATCTCCTTTGAATTTCCCATCAGCAGTATAACCGCAGTGAGCACACGCATATTCTTCTTGTTTGCTTCCCATTTTCCTTAACCTCCTTTTACAATTCACTTTCAAAAAATATAAAACTTACAAGATGGCCTTATCAAGACCGGGCCAAAAACATCTGGTCATAAATCAACCCAGATATCCGCCTCGTTTCCACACTGGCTGCAAACCGAATGCCCTTTGGTTTGTTGTTTCATTGCTTGCGGAGCCGGTTTCGATTCAATCTGGGGGATCTCTTCTTCAGGCTCCAGAGAGCAGGTAATCATCATTTCGGCTTCGTTTCCACAATTTTTGCAATGACAAACTTGTTCAAACTTTTTTTCTGTCATATTCTTCCTCCTTATCACTATATCAATATTAAAAAATAGGTGCCGGTCTCTTCCAGTACCTTCAAATATCTAATTTGTTTTGTTGCGACGTTGCCTTGACTCCCTCCTCCTGTGACATCTCCGCTATGCAATTTTGAAAAAAATAAAGTTTATACTTATAGCATCCAAAGGTAAGTGGTTCAAGGAGATACGTTATGACTGTTAATGCTGGATTCATACAATCGCAGGCACATTTATTCTTGTCAGCCTGGTCCTGGACGTTTGGGTTCATCCCTATTGGTTCTTTTTCACCGCCTTTGTAGGTGCTAATCTTTTCCAGTACGGACTTAGCAAATTCTGTCCTTTAGGCACCATTAACACAGGTGCCAGAACTTAATCAATTACCTAAATTTATATCTATTCAAAAAGTTTTTTGTATTCGCCATATCCTTCTTTTCCTAAATCTTCTTTTGGTATAAACAGAAGGGCTGCCGAGTTTATGCAATAACGAAGTCCTGTCGGTTCAGGTCCATCCGGGAAGACATGGCCAAGGTGGGAATCCGCGTATTTACTTTTTACTTCTGTTCTTTTCATTAAAAGACTTTTGTCTTCCACCTCGATAATGTGATCTTGTTCGATGGGTCTTATAAAGCTTGGCCAGCCTGTGCCGGAATTGTACTTGTCAAAAGAGCTGAAAAGGGGCTCACCGGAAACGATATCGACATAAATGCCATCGGCTTTATTGTTCCAATATTCATTATCAAATGGCCTTTCGGTACCATTTTTTTGCGTTACCTCGTATTGTAAAGGAGCTAATTTTTTCTTTAGCTCCGCTTCACTCAATTTTTTATATTTCTGGTGACGATCTTTTTGACTTTCGCTCCTTATCTTATCCTCCCATATTTTTTTTAAATACTGATCACGGCCGGAATTGAATCTGTAATATTTATAACGTATGGGATTTTTCTTATGGTAATCCTGATGATAATCTTCAGCTTTATAAAATTTTGAAGCTTTTTGAATTTTTGTTACAATAGGTTTATTAAACATCCCGGTTTTTTCTAATTCTTCTATAGATTTTTTAGCTGATACTCTTTGCTCTTCGCTATGATAAAAAATTGCAGTTGTATATTGATCTCCCCTGTCGACAAATTGTCCGCCAAGATCTGTCGGGTCGATTTGCCTCCATAAAACGTCAAGAAGCTCTGAATAAGATATTTTAGACGGATCATATAGGATCTGAATTGCTTCCAAATGACCGGTTCCACCGGCGGAGACCTCTTTATAATTCGGGTTTTCTTTGTGCCCGCCTGTATAGCCAGAGACAACATCTACAACACCTTCCAGTTTTTCAAAAGGATGTTCCATACACCAAAAGCATCCTCCAGCAAAAGTCGCTTTGGAATAATTGTTTTGAGCAAATGAGCTCAGGGGCGCCAACAGTAAGAAGATAAATAAGCATACAACAAAAATATCTTTTCCAATCATTGCGTTACCTCCTATTATTTATTGCTTTCTGAACAGAATATCCCCATAAAAGGCCGTGGCGGACTCTTTTGTATTGTCCGAATCAGTCATGATGGCAATCCCCGATATCATGGGTGGTTTTACGCCAAAAACCGTGACATAGTCATCGAACAGATTCCGTTCTTCGGTGATCCAGGTATTCAATGAATCTTTTCCGCTTTCAACAACAATCATCTTTACGCGATCAGTATAGGGATTCGATACAATGGCACCGACTTGGGCTTTACTTGCCCAAATATAGGTGATTGCCCTACTGGGAGGATATTCACCATACACTAGTTTGGCCAACTTGAATTTGCCCCTCTCTACAATTGACATTTTGTTGGGATCATATTCAAAGGTTATATATATCCTGGCAGGATAATCATCCCCGTCTTTTTTAGTTACATCTCCATTCCTGTAAATATTTAATGCTTTCCATTGCCACTGAACAATGGGGTATTTTTCAGGATTAATCCTGATTTTACGAGTTAATCCCGAGGCCGATGCTTTGCTTACAGCTTTAATGACTAAAGCATCCTCGTCTTTTACCATAACATAACTGGTATGCGATTTGATCTTATTAAATGTCAGCTGATTCCAACCTGCTGGCAACTTATCACCAGGATTTGCATCCGAAAATTTACCAACATAAAAAATCTCTCCGGTCTGCGAACTGGCTGGGGTAAATGCTATAAATATAACTGTTAAAAATATTGTACCTCGTTGTAATTGTCTGAAGATAGTTTCCATCAAGAAATGGCCATTTCTCCGATTAAAGATCTTCCATGTCAAACTCTTTAAAATCAAACCAGTAGCCGCTTTTTGTAAGGTAGTCCAATTCAAACTGAACGGCAGCGATGTGCTTTTCTTCAATCTCTAGAAAGCGAGCAAACAACCGTTGACCTTCATCTGGCAATTCAGCAACCATTTTCTCATAAAAGTTGCTTGTCTCAATTTCAGCCTTAAGTGCTTTACTGAGGATCTCAATTTCACCTCTGCGATCTTTCTTTGACAAATGCGTCTCGATTTTTTCCGTTTCCCTTGAAATAGTTTCAATGGAAGGAATCGTCGATTTCAGTTTTTCAGGAGACAATTCCCCTGTCTTTTTCCACGATTCGAGCCTATCCATTAGGTATTCAACATGGTGCTGCTCGTCATCTCTAAGCATTTGAAAGATTCGCTTCCCAGCCGGATCGGAAACTACTTCAGCAGCATTCCTGTAAATATCACGTATTCTTGTTTCATAATCAAGAGCTGTCTTGATTGCTTCTTCCATTGTCATTGTCTTTCTCCTGTTTTGTGTTCCATTTTGACATCTTGTTTTATTGCTCCATTAATCACATTCTGTACATGCTCTCATTTTGCGATTCGGATCAATAGATAGTGAAGATGAAAAACGCTTTGCTCCAGGTTTTATTATGGGGTAACCTTATGATTATAGAGAAAAATTTCTTTCTTTTTTAAAGAACGCAGGTGAAAGCGAATAATATGGATCGGCGCTCGCTGAGGATATTAGAATGTCTGTAACCAACCTTTCGTTTGGTTTATACTCACAATCCAAACATGCCCAATATTCCCAGTGATTTTTGACGGCATGATCCAGACAGTCGCTGTAATATGGACACAAAACGTTTCTATCGCCTTTGGTGTAAATCGGATTTCTATTTTGCTCCATAGTTTAACTCCTTGGTTTAGCTTTATGAGTTTATATGAAAAAGATTTTCCGATAATTATACGGGCTTATATTTGAACGTATGTAATTATTCTGTGATTCCATGTGCACAATAATGCCACTATGTGGTAGTGCCAACTTTTTTTAAAAAACACTCATAGGCTAGCCACATTATTGCATGATCAGGGAAAAACAGGTGGTTAATGAGAGAAAGAATAAATGGTAAAATTATTTATTAGATTTAATTGATCATTTAAAATCGATATAGTGATTCAAATCACGAATAAAACTTTTAATGATCAATATTGATACATTATTTTAATGAATCAAATTTCATAAGCTAAAGAGCTCTCGTCTTGCGGCTACAGCAGGCTCGGCACATGAAAAATTAGAGCTATCTACTTTTCTTCTGTATAGTTAATGGCCCCATAAGGACAGGCTGGAATACATATCCCGTCCAGATCGCATTTGGCTTCATCAATTTTAGCGATGCCATCTATTATAGAGATAGCGTTCTCGGGGCAGGCCAGCACGCACTCCCCTGAAGCACGACATTTTTCCGGATCAACCACTATTTTCATATTTCCATAACCTAACCCGGACAAACCGGAACTAATGTTAGCAATTAATATTTATTCGTTATTTGTGGTGTGTTATCCATCTACAATATCGCGAATAACAATTAACGAATAACACCTAATTGAATTTTGACTCAATTCATAAGAAGAATTTTAGTAATATTTTATAATGATATTCTGTGTTCAAGAATCTCGATCAACTTTTAATTCGAAACCATAAGCAGCTTTCTTAAAAAGTTATCGTCTTACTATATCCTTTTTAATTCAAATTTCATGCCAATTTCGTACGCAAATCCATTGCAAATAAAAATTGCAATGATATCAACCAGCTATGAGGGGGGATGAAAAAGTAAATTCTTCAGATAAAATGTAGGGCCTAGGATCTTGAGACAATGTGTCTCATATTGTGGGAAAAATCGCAGGCACGTTATTTGCAGTTAAACACAAGTCAAGTAATGGCGAATACTAAATTAGGAGTTTTGAAATGCAGAAAATGGATAAATGGAAATGTTCTGTTTGTGGATACATTTATGATCCAGCTAAGGGAGATCCTTTTAAAGCTTCACCAGGAACTGATTTCGCAGATCTCCCAGATGATTGGACCTGTCCAATTTGTGGGGTAACCAAAGATAAGTATGTACCGGCACCTCCTGATATAGATATTAGAAAGCGCAGGGCGCGAAAAAGAAAACAGGGCAATTAATTAAATCTAAATTATTGTAAACAAATGATAGTCTATTTCAGGGTAACTCGATATTTCTTGAGGAAATCGATTGGATTATATGATAATTTTGCTTTGCGAAGGCCCTCGTCACCAAGGTCCTGTTCACGATTTACAAATTCGAATTTTTTTTCTGAATGCTCAAGGAGCATCTGATTGATAGCCTGATAAACTCCTTTATATTCATGGTTGCCTTTTTCAAAATGGATCACAAGTGTATCTTCTCCGAGGCTTTCTGCAATTGTGTAAGCTACCATTTTTTGATCTACTATGATTGCACCACCTGTGAGGTCTTGTAGCTTTTTCCAACTCCTTAAAATTCTTGGAATCGCTCGGTTTTCAGCAGACAGCGCATCGGACGATTCACAGTCTCGCCAGGTACACCAGTCTTCCTGCATTTCCATGGCTTGATCGATCATAAGTGCTCCAAAAGGAACATATTCAAAGTTATATTTTTTCCTGAATTGATTCAAAAGGTTCTTTTTTTTATGATACCGTTTGCCTTTGAGTTCAATAAGTTCAGGCACAGAGTAGAGATAATCCCAGTGGTCTCTTGATTCCTCAATAGTAATAAGATGCTGAAAACTGTCTCTCCATAACCGGAGCAGGTTTTCGGGAATACGTGTGAATATAGTCTGCCTGCTAAAATATTCATTAAAGAGCCTCTTCCAGTCAACTCCCTCCCATAAGCCAACGGGAGCCCAGTACAATTCTTCTGGAATAGTCTGTTTTACCCAGACAAGCTTATTTGACCATGCCCAGTGAAGTCCGTATTCCTCAGCCCACCCCCACAGGTTTACAAAGGTGTAATCAGAAGCCTTTTGCGAACACACAGTAAAATGCTCTGAATACTCTTTTTGTTTATCCGGGTTTATCGGTTCAAAAGTTAAAGACATGTCTTATCAAACCTCCTAATAGATATTCTCACAATTATATTATATGCATATAAAGCAAACTTTATGCCAACATATTTTTGTTCAGTGTGCCAATTTTATATTAAGAATAGGCTGGCACAGAAATTGCTGTTGTTATAAAAAAAATCTACTTGCACCTTGATTACCACAACTGAAATTTGAGATCTATGAGAGGTAACAATGCGCTGGAAACAATTTTTAACCCCTGTAAAATCCTTTGATACAGACCAGGCCAGAAAATACATGGGAGATAAGTCTTCTGAAAAATGTACAATTTTAGATGTACGTCAACCAAGTGAGTATGAAGCAGGCCATATTCCTGGAGCCAAGCTTATTCCGCTGCCGGAACTTACCGAAAGACTGGATGAAATTGATCCAAAAAAACCGACTATGGTTTACTGAGCAATGGGAGGACGCAGTCGGGTTGCTGCTCAGATGCTGGCAGGAAAGGGTTTCGATAATGTATATAATGTTACCGGTGGATTCAAGGCCTGGAAAGGTGAGGCTGCTTTAGGTAAAGAAGAAGTGGGATTCGACCTTTTCACAGGGGATGAGTCTCCAGAAAAAACACTTGTTGTTGCATATTCACTTGAGGATGGTCTTCAAGATTTTTATTTATCTATGATACCCAAAGTAAAAAACAATGATACTAAAGATCTTTTTCGAAAATTGTCCCAAATAGAAATAAAACACCAGGATCGTATTTTCAACGAATACGTTGCATTAATAGGAAAATCGATAACTCGTGAAGAATTTGAGAAAAACATTGTAATTAAGGTTGTGGAAGGGGGCCTTACTACTGAAGAGTATGCGA
>Ga0070722_10000262_pt1 | contig 14608 bp, 9 predicted proteins | sample tdAd001_FD_67276 | JGI IMG/M metagenome (GOLD analysis project Ga0070722, IMG submission 67276) | Marine sediment microbial communities from the Atlantic coast under amendment with organic carbon and nitrate - tdAd00.1 | ecosystem: Environmental > Aquatic > Marine > Coastal > Sediment | place...
AGAAATCTGGTGGAGTGGGCTTGCGCGCTACCGACCACCTCAGAATCTGTGCTAGCGAAAACTGCCCCGGCCCTGATCGCCTCCCTACTGGCATTACTGGCATTACTGGCGTTCTGGTCGACGCCAGCACTTGCAGATAGCGCCGAGCTCGCCGCACTGCGACACCAGTTGACGGAACAACGTGCTCTACTACAACAACAGCAGGCGCAGCTGAATCGACAGCTGGAGAAGCTGGACGCCCAACAAAGTCGAATTGATGCCCTGACTGCCAGCGCTGACGAATCGCTAACGGTGGCCGCGGACGCGGGTATTGCCGAGGCCGCGCGTTACACCAGCCAAACCATCAGCCGCGACCCCGTCGGAGACCTGAATCCACTGCGGGGAAAAAAGGGTGACCTTCCCGGCTTCGTACTCACCCAGCGGGAGAATATCTCGGTGGCCCTGGGGGGCCTCATAAAGAATGTGGCGTACGTGGATACGGACGCTGAGTCGCAGGGGGCCGATCTGCTTCCGGCAACCTTTGGCACAGGGCGCGGTGACAACGATGGGCAGTTTGCCATGGACGCGACCATGAGCCGCCTGTTCCTGGATGGCTGGGGCAAGGCGCCCTTCGGTGACCTGAATGCATACGTAGAGGTTGATTACAACGGTGGTAACGACGGCCAACTGGACTTCAAACTGCGCCATGTCTATGGCAGCTGGACCTCGGGTGACAGCACACTCACCATCGGCCATACCTGGTCAACGGTCATGCACATGGATGCACTGCCAATTGGCCTGACTGAACCCACGGTGAGCGGCGCGCTGTTCTCGCGCCAGCCTATGATTCGCTGGCAACAGAAAGTCAACGAGGCCTTCACGTGGCGCGCGGCAATCGAGGATGCAAGCAGCAATGACGTGTTCACTAATCAGGCTTCGGAGCTGGGTACGACCAAGTACCCGGACGGCATCGTCGCACTGGACTTCTATCACGGCAAGGCCCACTTCAGCGCCTCTGGCGTGGTGCGCGACATACGAGTAGACCTGAGCGACGGCTCAAACCGGGACACGACCGGTTGGGGAGGGGCCGTGTCAGTCGCCTATCGTCCAACCGAGTCGGACAAGCTCGCATTCTACGGCAGCTACGGTGAGGCCCTGGGTCGCTACCTGCTGGGCATCCTGCCCGCCGATGGCGCCGCCATAGACCCCATTGGCGACGACCTTGAGACACGCGACAACTGGGGCGGCTACTTCGCCTACAGCCACGACTGGAATGATCGGTGGCGCGCTTCGCTGACTGCAGGCTACGCGGAATCCAGGCCGCTTGGCTTCCAGCCCGCTTCCACGCTGGATAACACGCAATACGCGGCAGCCAACGTATTCTGGACCGTGCTGCCCTACCTGACGATCGGTGCTGAATACGGCTACGGGCGCCGGGAGAACAAGGACGGCTCAGACGTCGACAACCATCGCATCATGTTCGGCGTGCAGGTGTTTTAGGCTGACTCCTGGCCCGCCAAAACGCTATATCTGGAAACCGCGGCCGCAGATCACGGTCTGGTCGCTGATGTAATTTGATTCTGGAGGGCAGCAGAGGTAAGCCACGTCGGGGGCTTCCGTGGGCGTACCCCGGCGGACAAGGCGAACCACGGCCCTGGACTTGGCTGGAACCTGTAGTCCCTGCCTTGAGTCGCCGGTTCCGGAGTGAATCCACCATGGTTGAGGCTCAATGTGTTTTTGTTCGCGCTGGGTAGCATTGATCGTGTTGGAGGAACTTGGAGTTGCGGGGCGAAATTTCTCGGTTCGATAACAACATGCTATGTTGTTGTTAAGCTTCTGCACTCCGAGGCAGGTTACATTGTTCCAACTTCCATTTCGTCGGTGACATTCCGTGAGTGTCATTGAAGGCGCGGGAAAACGCGCTCAGATTTCGATATCCCAGCAATTCGCATAAGTCTGATAATGGTATGTTGGAGTCCCGCAAATACCTCTCGGCCAACTCCATACGGGTTTCCAGCAGTAATTGCTGGAAGCCGCTATTGTTCTTGGCCAAAGTGCGCTGTAAGGCCCTGGGATGCACACCCATAAATTCGGCACAGCTATCCAGATTACACAGATTAGAACCGATCTTGCGTCGTATATAGTTTCTCACCACGCTATCGACGCCATCCTTCTGCGAAGAAGTCTGATCTGCAAGCACGTAATCAAGATGCTCCATCACAATAGCCAGTAAGTCGGCATCCGCCGTCGCGATAGGGCTGTAAAGTTCTCTCTCTGGGAAAACGATGCCGTCAAACTCCGAATCAAAAAGCACCGGGCAGCCAAAAAATCGTGCGTACTGTTTCCGTTCTCTCGGCGCGGTGTGCGCAAAACAAACTGAGACAGGCTGCCAGTGGTTGCCGCCAAGGGCCTTGAGTAATTTAAATGCCTGAACAATGCCTAATGTGTGCAGCTGCACCAGATTGCCCTGAAAGGGTATCCTGTCCCACCGGATGAAACTCGCATAGCCGCCTTCAATATCCAATTCATGCCTGGGCATCTCGCTGTAGAGTTGTTGGTACCGGATAGCGTTCTCGAGAGCCATGTGGAGGTTCGGTGACAGCTTGAGTATTTGCGTAACCAGGCCGATCTGCATGGCAGGCTGATGTTTTCCAATGAGAAACCCGAAATGTTCGCAATCAAAGCCCTCGGCGACTGCCTCCAGGAAGTTGATGACTTGATGGTGCGAAAGATAGCCTTCAGGGGACTGAAGTATACCGGCGTCAATCCGGTGCTGCAGGAGGAGTGGCAGCAGGTTTATTCCGAGTTCATCCGCCGCCTCAGCACATCCCAAGAGTACTTGGCTGTCGACCAGGTAGGGACGATCAGCGTTGCTCGATTGAGTCATAATGCCAGTCAGATACCAGGTAAAAAACACACATTGCTGTCGGATAATGGTAAGCGATCGTCGCTTTAAGATAAACCCTCTGCGATCAAATATATTAGCCTGTGCCGCTATAAAAATAACCTCGTCAATGAGCCGACGCCCATTGATTGTTTCGAATTCATAGCGATGAAGGCAGAGCCAAACAGCATGACCCACTACCGAATCCGCATTGGCGGCCCGGTCCTTATGTTCGCAGGCCTGGCCGTGGCACTCTTGTCGTGGGCAGTCGCCGCAAGCTCCGCGGAGATAGATTCGACGATCAAGTCAATCGTCGCAGACGAAGCCCCCGAATTGATTTCCACTTTCAGGCAGTTCCACCAGAATCCTGAACTCGGCTTTCAGGAATTCGAAACCTCAGCGACCATCGCGGCCCATTTGCGCCAGTTAGGCTATCCCGTGGTGACCGGGGTCGGCGGCACGGGCGTGGTCAGTGTGTTTGAGAACGGGCCTGGCCCGGTTGTGCTGTTTCGCTCAGATATGGATGCACTTCCCATTGAGGAGCAGGTGGACATCAGCTACGCGAGCACCAAAACGGTGAAGAATGCCTCAGGTGAAACCGTGCCTGTCATGCACGCCTGTGGGCACGATGCACACGCCGCATGGTTGATGGGTGTCGCCTCGGTAATGATGACGCTGAAGGATAGCTGGTCCGGGACCCTGGTCCTGATAGCGCAACCGGCAGAGGAGCCCATGACGGGTGCAAAGGCAATGGTGAATGATGGCCTTGAGGATATCGCGCCAACGCCTGACTACGTCATCGCTGGACATCAATTCCCCTTCTGGCCGGTAGGTGCAGTCGCCGTGGCGCCAGGCTTTCGCATGGCCGGGTCTGTGCAGATGGACGTCTTGCTGAAAGGCAAGGGAGGGCATGGGTCAACACCGCATGTTGCCATCGACCCGGTAGTAATGGGCAGCCAGGCAGTCATGGATTATCAAACCGTGGTCAGCAGATTTGTGGACCAGAGTAAGAGCGCAGTACTCACGGTAGGCGCATTCAATGCGGGAACAGCAAATAACATTATCCCGGACACCGCCACACTCAAACTGAATCTTCGCTGGTACGACGATCCTGTACTGACTGGAATGATGAATGGTATCAGGTCGGTTACTGACAATATTGCACACATGTGGAGCGTTCCCACGGATGACATGCCGACGTATACCGTCAAGTCCAGGGTGCCTCCTGTATTTAATGACCCGGCGCTGGTCCAGCGCGCTACCGTGTCTATGAAAAAAGTGCTCGGTGATCAGCACGTACATGTGGCCGGCAGCCCGCACATGGGCTCTGAGGATTTTCATCTGCTGGCCGGCACGGCAGCGAACGCCAGGGTGCTGATGGTCGAAGTGGGTAGTGGGCCACCTGACGTGCTTGCCCGGATTAAGGCAGGCAACTTCCCTGCATACCCACACAACCCGTTGTTTTATATGGAACCTGAAACCGTGCTCTACGGTACACAGGCGTTGAGTGCCGTGTTGCTGGAGCTATTAGGTGGCGATGTGTAAGAGCTTAGGCGCTGAAAAATCGACCAGGCTAGAACAATTGATAATGAAAATTGAATTCCCAAGTTAAATAACCACATATTTCCGTAGGAGGAAACACCATGTACAAAAAACTCATAAGTGCCGCAGTAAGTGCCGTATTGCTTGCCGGTGCCAGTGCCGCCTCGGCACAATTGGAAGAGGTGATAGTTACCGCCCAGAAGCGTGAGCAGGGCGCCAATGATATCGGCATGGCGATTTCCACCTTGTCGGGGGATGCCATGCAGGAGCTACGTGTACTTGACAGTACCGACCTTGCAATAGCTATCCCCGGCCTCACCTACGCGGACACGGGCCTGTCCGTGCCGGTCTATACCTTGCGCGGCGTTGGCTTCAACGAGGAGAGCGTGCAGGCCGCCGCTACGGTAGGTGTGTACAACGACCAGATCGGCGTACCCTTCCCCATTATGACCAGGGGCCTGCTGATGGACAACGAGCGCGTCGAGGTTCTCAAAGGCCCCCAGGGCACGCTGTTCGGCCGCAACAGCACCGGCGGCGCGATCAACTTTATCGCCAACAAGCCGACAGACGAGTTCGAAGCGTCTATAACGGCGGGCTACTCCCGTTTCGAGACCGCGGACCTCGAAGGTTTCGTCAGCGGCCCGATAACGGATAGCATTCGTGGCCGCATCGCCGCCCGCACCATCCAATCTGGAGAGGGCTGGCAGAAGAGTGTATCCCGCGACGACGACCATGGCGAATACGACAAATACTCGCTGCGTGGCTTGCTGGCTGTCGACGTCACCGACTCAATTGACCTGCTGCTACGCGCCGACTACTGGAATGATAAGTCCGATTCCATGGTCCCAAGCTTCCAGTCACCGGCTTACCAGGGCCTGTTTGGCAATGCCAACCCCATCGCTGAAGGCCTGTTGGACTCAGGCGATAATGCGCGAATCTCTACGCTGAACGAGGACGACAACCGCGACGCGGACTGGGCAGGTGGTAATAACCGGCTCGGTGGCGCGCCGGAACTGGACATGAACACACGGTCGTTCTCGGCCACTCTCAACTGGGCTGTCAACGACACGCTGATCCTGACGTCCCTGACCTCGTACAGCAAGTTCGAGAACGATTCCAGCTACCAGAATGACGGCTTCGGTGGCATGCCAACTGACAAAACTTTTGGTGGGCTCACTGCGCAGGATACCATCGCTGCCATCGTTCGAGACCAGTATGACGCCTACGACGAGTTGGGCCACTCTCACTTCACCAATGATTCAGAAATAGAATCCTGGTTCCAGGAACTGCGTATCCAGGGCGAGTATGACAATCTGATCTGGATCGTCGGCGCCAATTATGCCGATGACGACGTGAACACCCGCACCCTGCAGGTGGTCGACATGTCGACCAATACGAATATCTCCTTCTTCCCGTTTCCAGGGGAAATCGGCCTGCAGACCGTTGACAATATTTCACAGCAGGATGGCACGACCTGGGCAGTATTCGGTCATACCGAATGGCAGTTTGCCGACGCCTGGAAACTGACCCTGGGCTTGCGTTATGACGAAGACGAGAAGGATTTCAAGGGGTGTACGGGGGACAATGGTGATGGTGACACGACCCAGTATATTGCAACGCTAGTCGAGACTTCCGCTGGCGTTGTGCCAGACGTAGAACCCGGGGGATGCATCACCTTCCCGGAGGGAAGCTTCACCGGCTCCCTCATCGAAAAAGAACTCGACGAGGACTCTACCTCCGGCAAGGTGGCACTCGACTGGAATGTCACCGAAGACATTCTCACCTACGCCAGCTACAGCCGTGGTTACAAGTCCGGCTCTTTCCCAACCCTCTCTACCAATGCCGAGTCGCAGCTTGACCCGGTGGTGCAGGAAAAGGTCGACGCTTACGAGATTGGCATGAAAGCGCGTCTCGCTGACGGCGCGGTGCAACTGAACGCAGCTGCGTTCTACTACGACTACACTGACAAGCAGCTGCTGGGTCGCGTTCCGACCATCTTCGGCGCCCTGGGCGCGCTGGTGAATGTGCCTGAATCCGAGGTCACCGGCGCGGAGTTCGATCTGCAATGGGCGCCCGTGGACGGCCTTGTGCTGGGACTGGCCGCCACTTACCTCGACACGGAAGTCAAAGACTTTGAGAACTTCAACCAGCTTGGTCAACCACAGAATTTCGATGGATCCGATTTCCCGCTCACACCCGAATGGCAGGGTACGGCGATGGCCCGTTACGAATGGTCCCTGGCTAACGGTATGACGGCGCATGTGGGTGGCGACGTATCCTACAGCGACGACTTCATATCCGATTACGAGGGCCAGAACGGCCTCGCCGACCCGGCGTTTGATCTGGACGGTGCTACTCTTTACGGCGCCAGGGCTGGAATCAGCAGTGCCGACGAACGCTGGAGCGCCGCCCTCTGGGGCAGGAACCTCAGCGATGAGTTCCAGCCGCTCAATACCCGCAAGATCACCGACGGCCTTGTCCGGTATACGGGGCAGCCGCGGACCTACGGCGTGAGCTTTACCTACAACTGGTTCTAAATCCCCTTTTCTCTGAGGGCTTGGCGTTGGGTTTCGACCCAGCGCCTTTTTTTTTGCATTGCCTTCGTAATTTTTTCAGTCAAAGGTATTGTTATGCTTGATTCCAAACCACTCTGGCAACACAGCGCGACCGACCTTGCAGAAGTAGTTTCAACAGGACGGGTGAGCTCAAGAGACTGTGTAGAAAGTGTTGTTGAGCGCGTGCGGGCCACTAATGGGAGCATCAATGCCATAGTGGACGACCTGGGCGAAGACGCGCTGAGACAGGCGGATGAACATGATCGCGTCCTGAAATCGTCAGGCCCTATTGGGCCGCTGCACGGAATCCCTGTCACGCTTAAGGAAAACGTTGACCAGAAAGGCTGCATGACACCTAATGGCGTCGCTGCGATGGCAAATCTCATTGCACCTGATGATTCGCCTTCTGCCCGCAGCTTGAAAGCTGCCGGTGCCATTATCATCGGACGCACCAATACGCCTGAATTCTCGCTGCGCGTTACTACAGATAATTTGCTGCACGGGCGTACTTTCAACCCCTGGAATAACCGGGCCTCTGCCGGGGGCTCTTCGGGTGGGGCGGCGGCTGCAACCATGATGGGTTACGGGCCCCTGGCTCATGGTAATGATATCGGCGGGTCGCTGCGGATCCCTAGCTTCTGTTGTGGCGCGGCAACGGTAAAACCCGGCCTTGGCCGCACCCCGGCCTATAACCCGTCGGCGGAGGCGGAAAGGGGTATTCTGGCCCAGATGATGTCGGTTCAAGGTGTTATTGCCAGGGAAGTGAAGGATGTGCGGCTGGGGATGAAAAGCATGCTGAGCTACGACCCTCACGATCCCTGGATGATCGAGTGTCCTTTTGATGGGCCGGCGCTCGAATCCCCCATCAGGGTGGCTTTCACCAAGAATGCCTTCGAGTACTCCCTGCACCCGGCTGTCAACGAGGCTCTTGATGTCGCCGCAGACGCGCTCTCCGATGCCGGCTATGAAGTCGTGGAAGCAGAGCCGCCGGATACCCGGGAGATTGGCGAGTTGGCCATCAAGTGCCTGCTCGGGGAGGTGAAGTCCCTGCAGGAAGACGCCTTACGCCAATACGGCAGCCCGACATTCAACGCCATTCTCGATAATTATTACGATGCCTGCCCACCGCTGCTAGGTAACGAATTACTACTGGGCATGGCCCAGCGAGCCCACCACCTTCGTGAGTGGACCCTGTTCCTGCAGCATTACCCGCTGGTGCTGACCCCCCTGCTGTTGTCACCGACCTATGACTGGGATGAAGACACCAGGGGCCAGCAAGGGATTGATCGCGTGCTCGGCGAATCTTTCTACGCCCGGGCTTTCAATTTTATGGGGTTACCTGCAGGCTGTGTGCCAGCTATTTATAATGGCGGACTACCGCTTGGCGTGCAAATTGTAGGCAGGCTCATGCGCGAAGACCTGATACTGGACGCCTGCGAAGCGATAGAAAATTCAACCGGTGTTATGGCCCATAAATTGTGGGCCGGGGAGTATGGAGTATGAAGTTTTTGGCTGGCTTGACCGCCTTTTGCATGAGCGCGCTAGTGCTGGCAGCCCAGGCGGCAGGCCCGACAAAGTCCAGCGCGGCCAACCCGCAGGTTGTGCTCGACACCGGCCTCGGTCGAATCGTCATCGAGGTGCTCGAGGACAGGGCCCCGAGGAACGCCGCCTACTTCCTGGCATTGGTCGACAACGGCGACTACGACGGCGGCAGCTTCTATCGCGCCGGAGGCTCGGTCTCTGCCAGTGCTAAATCCTCCCGGATCATCCAGGGCGGGTTCCTGTGGAACGCCGCGAGCGGCGAGTTCTCCCTGGAGCATGACGGCGCCCGGGTGAAGACGCTGCCGGCCTTCGACACGACGGACGATTCGGGCATCAGGCACGTCTACGGCGCAGTGTCCCTGGCCCGCGACATCCTCGCCAGCGGTGACGGTATTCCGGAGTTTTTCATCTGTACCGGGGACTCCCCGGTGTTTGATGTCGACGGCCGCACTGAGCCGGATACCCAGGGGTTCCCGGCCTTCGGCATAATCGTTGAAGGGATGGGCGTGGTGGAGCAGATCGCCGCGCAACCGACCGACGGCATCAGCAAGGCAGAGGTCGTGAAAGGCCAGATCCTGACGGCACCCGTTGCCATTGAAAATGGCGTACCGCCGCTGATCAAAAAGACGCGAAACCCACACAGTCCATTAAAGCGAACACTGTAAATTGAGGTAAAAAACCATGGGCTCAAGAAGAAGCATTCTGCTGATCCTCGTCGCCGGCATGGTTGCATGCGCGCCCGCACCGGAGGTGGCAGCGGACTACGACCTGGTGATCCTTAACGGTCGGGTGATGGATCCGGAAACCGAATTCGATGCCGTCAGCAACGTGGGCGTCAAGGGCGGCAAAATCGTCAAAATCACCAAAGACGAGATCAGCGGCAAGGAAACCATCGACGCCCCGGACATGTCGTGGCGCCGGGCTTCATCGACACCCACTTTCACGCCATCGATCCGCTGGGCGAAAAACTGGCACTGCGGGACGGCGTCACCACGGCCATGGACCTCGAGCTGGGCGCGATGAACATCGCCAGGTGGTATGCGGCAGAGGAGGGCAGGCGCGCGACCAACTACGGCACCACGGTGAGCCAGATGCTGGCCCGGATGCTGGTACACGACGCGAAAGATATCGAGGCCCAGGGCCAGTATGACTTCGATGGCCCGGTCGACGCGCTGCAGGCGTCGCAGCTGATGACCCTCGTGGCCGCTGACGGTAAGCCGGGCTGGTCGGTGAGCCGCAGCAACCCGGAGCAGCTCAACCGTATCAACGCGATCTACGACGAGGGCCTGCGCCAGGGCGCCATCGGATTTGGCAGCACGGTGGGTTACATGCGCACGGGTGTCACCACCTACGAAATGTACCTGGGGCAGAAAACCGCGGCACGCTACGGCCGGCTGACGGGTATTCACGCCCGTTTCTATCCCAGCGCGCTGACCCCGATCGAGCACCCCACGGGCTTCAACGAGGTTTTCACCAATGCCTCGACCCTGGGCGCGCCGCTGATCTACCAGCACAACTGCGACTACGGCTGGTGGGAGATCGAGCAGAAGCTGGCCGCGGCCCGTGAAATGGGCATGAACATGTGGTCCGAGTGTTACCCCTACGTGGGCGCCAGCACCGCGATTTCCGCCGCATAGGCGGAATACGTTTCTGACATACCAGCCGTCATCTTGTCCGGCGCGGCAACAGTGAGGTCGATGATGGCCGGCCGGATGATAAGCACACCTTCGCCTCCCTTTGTCGCCATCTCGTGACCGCCCTGTTCGGACAGAACCTCAGTGAAGACCTTCTGGAATTCATCCGATATCTCGTCACGTATGCGCTGCATGTCTTTGTCACTCATTCGGTGCTCGAGATCTGGCTCCTGTTCGTTGTAGTCTCGCTGCCAGTTCTTTTTGAATGCGACATAGGCCTTGAGAAGAGCAATCCTCTTGTAACTAGCGAGATCGGCGCCAGGTCTCGCGTAGACTAATGCCGCTTCGCTATGCTTCTGGAGTACGAGGCCGTCGTGGGTGGTCTCCGGGGGGGCACTTTCAGCCGCGCTGCCATCGGGTATCAGTGCTGACGAAAACAGAATTAGCAGTGTCGCGAATACATTCTTCATGAAATGCACTCCATTAAAATTCAATTCTTGCGCGAAGTTTTGAGTGGGCGCTTGGGACGCTTTCACTTGAAACTCCAGCCGGTAGCTTGAGACAGTACGCGAAACGCCCTAGCATCCACCCTCCACAGCCTTTCGCATCTGCACTCCTAATGTACGCGAAATGAGCTCACCGCCTCTTGACAGTTTGCGCCAGTACTCGATTATCGCCGGCCGCGCTGTTGGTTGGCAGGGTTGCCGCGGTACCCTGCCAGTCAATCTATCTGTAGCATCAGGCGGGTGTTCAATCCATGGCTCTCTCCATTCTCGCCGAACCGGTCCAGTTCTACATAGCGATAATTGACGCCAAGGGTCATATCCCGGGTGAGCCACCAGTTAAACCCAAGCGACCAGATATCCATCTCGCCGCCGTCGACACCGCCATCGCTCAGGTCCAGATGGCTGAAGCGCGTGGCCAGTTCCAGGGTGCCCCAGCCGCCAAGATCCACACCTTTCGACACTGGCAATCGGCCAAAGGTCCCTGTGCCCTGTTGGTACGGCCTGAGTTCGCCGGTCAATGTCCAGGCGCCGGTGAGCTGGTAGCCCGTAAAGTCCAGGTCGCCATACTGAGTCCCCTGCAGTTCGGTTCCCAGGTATTCGCTGTGGAAGAACCAGGGCCCGCTGCGAAAGGATAACTCCCCCTGGAACTGGCCCATACCGTCGGCATCAAGCTGCGGCGTTTCGACAAACACTGGCGCTTCGATGAACTCGGGGGTTTCCGCAGCGGAGACACCGCCACGGGCGTTGCTGTATCGCAGTGATCCTCCCAGGTGCAGCGTCGTGGTCCGGTTCTCTGACTCGAAGGGCATCCAGGTGGCCCGCCCGGTGAAGCTGGACGGATTGTCGTCCAACCCGCCACTGTTGTCTTTGTCCAGCCAACTGTTAAAGGCGCCGCCCGCCACGGTAACACGCTGATTGAACAGATTGCTGGACAGGGCCACCCCAACCTTTCTCGCGGGTAGCAGCGCGTCGAGAAATGCCGGGCGTTCCTGCAGGGGGAGGTATTGCAATGACATGAGCCGCTCCATTGAGATCGGCTCCTTTTGCTTGCCCACGGACAGGGTGACTTGATCCGCCAGCGGAATATCCAGCCTTGCGTCGTATACCCGAAAGTCGTCGATGTCCTCGACATCGATACCTTTGTCGAAGGCATTGGAAGCAAGAAACAGCGTCCATATCCAGGGCCGATCGAACTTGATGCGACCTACGCCGCCAAATCGCAGTGCGCGTACTTCGCCGCCATCGAAACTGTTGAGGTTGCCGACCTGGGCCCGGCTGGCATCATTCTGGTCAAGCCAGTTGGTTCGGTCCATGCCCATCGCCCCGATGAGAACCCCCGAGACATGCCTGGTGTCGAACTGGTTCCACCGGCTGCGCTCCCCGGTGCCAGGCATGGCGACGGGGGGGGGCGTATATGACAGCCAGCCCTGCTCCGCGCGCCTGCGCGCTGCCATCTCGGTGCCGTATTGGCGTGAGAGGTGATTGCGGACTACGCGCCCTCGGGAAGCGGCAAAACTGGCATACCGGCGGGTATCCAGCAGCAAGTAGGGGTGTTCGGTTGGGTCGCCGTTGATGATAAGAAACGTAGCGGGTTGGTTCAGCGTGAGGCCGCCGACGACGTAACCGCCTTTCGCGTCGAAGACCCTGGTTTCCTTGTCCGGTTCTAAGGAGTCCTCCGTGACAAGGTCCAGGGAGCCATCCTTGATGCGCAGGGTAACTTTCTTCGGCTCACTGTCCTCCCTGCCCGCGGGCAGCATCACGTTTTGCAGTATCAGGACTTCCCCGGTGGGCTCCGCGGATACCGGAGCCGTCAGTGATAGCAGCAAAAAAAGGGTAGGGCGCCAATGGTCAATTATGCACTGCATTGCGGATCGGCTGCCCAGGGTAAACTTTCAGCACCTTCGAGTCCTTGACCACGACCGTGCCATTGACGATCACGTAGGGAATGCCAGTCGATGGCAAACTGAACTTTCCTTCTTCGAAAACCGCATTATCAGTGACCGTTGCAGGATCGAAAATGGTGACATCGGCGATCGCACCGGACTTCAGTCGCCCGCGCAGTTTCATATCTGGCACCATATCTTCGAGGAATTTGGCCTGAAGGTAGGTCAGTTTGGCAATAGCGTCCATGAGTGAAATGTCTTTGTTCTCACGAACCATCTTCAGGACCTTGGCATGCGTTCCCGCACCACGGGGGTGACCCATAGGTACGCCGTAAGGTGCATCCCAAGAAGGTATAGCACCCTTGTCGTCGGAAAAAGGCACACCATCAGAGCCAAAAAAGACACCGTCTCTTCTGAATGCCGCCAGCATGTCTTCTTTTTTGATGTGGTTCATGATCATCATGCCGCCTGGATCTTCTTTACGATACTTGGCAAGAAGCTCTTTGGTCATTGTTTCACCGGTCTTCACATAGGTGATGTCCTTGTAATCCATTCCGGTGCGCTCCTGAAAACCCGGCCCGAGATAGTCGGCACCGATGATAGAGGAGCCAAACGTATAGGGGTAGAGTTCCCCGGCAACCTTATGCCCCGCCTTTTTTGCCTGATCTATAAGGTCAAGACACTCTGAGGTCAGCGAGAGACAATTGCTAGGAACATGGTGCATGATTAATGGCACATTGTTGGCCGTCGCCACCGACAGCACTTCCTCCAAACCGAGGTACCCACTGGGCGGGATCTGTGCAAGGTAACGTACATGAGAGGTAATGAATGTATTGTAGCGCTTGGCAAGCCCAGCGACCTTATTCACCTCGGGACTGCCGACTGCCGTGTAATAACCGATAGGAAAGCTAAGCCCAATACCGCCTTCGCGCAGCCCTTGTTCGACATTGGCGAGGATTTTTTTCATGTCTTTAGGCGTAGACAGCTCTCTTGACCACTTTGAGCCATCTTTCGCTGTCGCGTTGATCGCCCCTGAATAAAGACCGAGCCCTTGAGGGTCTACACCATCCATCGCCTCAAGACGAGCCCATACATGCCCAACAGAAGCTCCGTAGTTGGCTTGCGACTTACCCTTGCGTTCGTTGTAATAATCGGAGACCGGAAAGGCGCCCGCCTCAATCTCCAGCGGCGAGGTAACGCCGTCTCGCAGCATCAGCTTTACCGCGAAAGGGTCTTGCCCGTGGACATGCAGATCGATGAACCCCGGTGCTACGACGTGCCCCTTGGCATCTATGGTTTCTTTGCCGCTGATCTTGTCCTTCGTGATCTTGGAGATCTTGCCACCTTTGATGCCGACATTGCGCACGGCGTCCAGATTGCTTTCCGGGTCCATGACTCGACCGTCCAGGATCACCAGATCGTAATCCTGTGCCTGAACGGGGCCCATAATCAATATGCTGCAGAAAACTACTACTAAATACTTTTTCACTGGATCAATTCCTCAATACTGAATTTTTTTAACCGGGGTTACCGTGAATTTCAGCATCCTATCTACCCCGAACGTATCCGGCTGCTCGACGTATTTCATCAGCAGCCCTCTCATTCACGCTATCAATTCACCACGGGTCTACGAATTGGCTGACCAGGATAGACGCCTTTCAGCACCTTGGAGTCCTTAACAACAACCGTGCCATTGACGATCACGTAGGGTATGCCGGTGGAAGGTAGTGCTCCCATCGCATTGGTCGAGTTGTCCTTGACCTTGTCGGGATCAAAAATAGTGATGTCGGCATCCATGCCCACCTGCATACGCCCTTTGGTAGCCATCTGATCAATGCCATTGTCCGCGAGGAACTTCGCGGGCATGTAGCTCATCTTGGAGACGGCCAGCATCAGCGGCATGAGATCATCTTCGCGCACGAGTCTCAGGAGCCTTCCGCGTGTGCCGGCGCCTCTGGGGTGACCATTCATCTGGTCATAGGGCGTGTCCCAGGCCCGGGCCAGCTTGCCGTCCGATTTGTTGGAGTATTGCATCGCGTCACTGGCAATGATCGCGGTCGGATGCGCCAGAGCCACGTACATG
>Ga0070722_10000268_pt1 | contig 14234 bp, 29 predicted proteins | sample tdAd001_FD_67276 | JGI IMG/M metagenome (GOLD analysis project Ga0070722, IMG submission 67276) | Marine sediment microbial communities from the Atlantic coast under amendment with organic carbon and nitrate - tdAd00.1 | ecosystem: Environmental > Aquatic > Marine > Coastal > Sediment | place...
TTTAATGATCCCGCGAGGGATTACCTTAGCGGCAGAAACCGGATATTCCCAGAACTTGCCATTCCCATCTGTGCAGCGATAAAAACTCCCATTATTCATACGGCCAGTACGCTTTATTGTTTCGACGTAGTAGCCATATTGTTTCGGATTACTGTTACTCGCATGAATTCCTTTTATCACGTCACCGAATCTTGGTTTAGTCATATCCCCTCCTATTCATCTTGGTACGTCAACTTATATCCGCCTTCGATAAGTTGCTCTTTTAAATCCTCAACAGCACCTGTTTCTGTAGATCCCCATCCAGTAGGGTGAGACTCTTCATATCCGTCTATCCATGCCCTCCAGGAAAACTGCCTTATCGGGATTGGCGGATAGGCATGCTCAGTTACTATTGAATCAAATATATGGGACATATCCCCTCCTATTTATCATGGTTACGCAAGTTCGTTTTACCATCTTTCCTGTATCGCTTATTTATCGCTCGCTTGGAAGTAGTGCTATCTTTAGAGAGTCGATCTCTATTTTGATCTGTTCGTTTATATTCATTTTTCTGACTATGTTCATTCTGTCACCTCCAGCTCAGCAATTATCAACATTAATTTCCTATTCTGTGTCTCCAAGAAATCTATCTCACTTCTAAGTCTGGCTATCAGACAATTCTTACGCCTATGCCCTTTCTGAGATTCTTGAAGGGCCTTGTTCCAGTACATTATCTGTTTAATGCAGGCATTTGACATGGTTATAGTACCCTTATTCCTCTAGTTACACCCTTGTCAATCTCGATGGCTCCTTTAATCTCCAGGAACTTAAGATGAGCAGAGGCAGAGTTTGGTGAGCTCCATCCGAATTCATCACAGATCTCCATTAGAGTAGGTGGCCTACCGAGATCGCTAACATGCTCTTTTATAAAGGCGAGCACTTCTTCTTGCTTCTCTGTCAAGTCTTCCATCTGTGTTCCTTTGTTTAAGTGTGAAATTATTTTACTGCAAGTGTTGACAACTGTCAATGGTTATTATATTGTTTAGTCTCACTTAACAGGGGGATAGAATGCAAAACGATAAATTCATACTATTAAACGAAAGAATTATTACTCCATATGGAGGTACTCTTTATAGAATTGAAGCGATCAAATCATTTCCAGGTGTTGAATCTGGCCAGCTTGGTGGCTTTATTGAAACTGAATCAAATTTGAGTACAGATGATAATTCCTGGGTATCCGGTGATGCTCGTGTATCCGGTAATGCTCAGGTATCCGGGAATGCTCAGGTATCCCGGGATGCTCAGGTATCCGATTATGCTCAGGTATTCGGTAATGCTCGTGTATTCGGTAATGCTCAGGTATCCGGGAATGCTCAGGTATCCGGGAATGCTCGTGTATTCGGTAATGCTCAGGTACCCGATTATGCTCAGGTATTCGGTAATGCTTATGTATCCGATTATGCTCAGGTATCCGGTAATGCTCAGGTATCCGGGAATGCTCAGGTATTCGATAATGCTTATGTATCCGATTATGCTCAGGTATCCGATTATGCTCAGGTATCCGGGAATGCTTGGGTATTCGGTGATGCTCAGGTATCCCGGGATGCTCAGGTATCCGGGGATGCTAAGGTATCCTATTATGCTCAGGTATCCGGTAATGCTTGGGTATCCGGTAATGCTCAGGTATTCGGGAATGCTCAGGTATTCGGTAATGCTCAGGTATCCGGGAATGCTCGTGTATTCGGTAATGCTTGGGTATCCGATGATGCTTGGGTATCCGGGGATGCTTCAATAACCCCAACTGTAGTAACTGGTATGCATTATCCTATAACGATAACCGACACTGAGATCAAAATAGGATGCGAATTCCATAGTATAAAAGACTGGGAGTCTTTTACTGACCCTCGAATCCGGTTAATGGATGGAGAGAATGCTATAGAATTTTGGAAAGCTAATAAGTCAATAATTATTGGATTAGCAATAAACCATATGGCTAAGGTCGGTGAATAACATGAAACGCTATTTCAAAACAGACAAAACAGGTTTGGAAGATGCCGCTAACCGTCTTGGCTGGGCTGTATTCTTCATTATTCTGGTTTGTTTATTTTTATCCTAAAGGTTTCGATATTCGGGCCGATAAGATAATCAAACCAACAGGGGATGATAATGAACGAGACTATTAAAGATTCACCAGAGTTTGACGACACTGCAACCAGCATTTTCGAAGGCAGAGTTAAAGATATTAACGGATGGTTTGTTGAATCTTTTACTGAAGCCGATGACGGTGCTCTGGCTGCTCTTGCTTACCTTATTATTGAGCTAAGGAATAAGCCCGCTGATAAGCATCACGACCTGGAATTGCGTATCGGTAAACAGATTACAGCTATGGTTGCAGACTATTGCGAACCTGAAGATGTCGAAGTAATGGAGGCTATGCAGTAATGAACATAATACAGTTCCCAGTATGGCTTACACGTCCATCCATGGCGCCTAATCATTCATGGTTGGAATCGTTCATGAACGATCCACGCATGGACAGAATACCACCAGTTGAAATGTGTGACTGTGTAGGACGTGGAAACGGTCTTGCTTGCCTAGACTGCGATGATAGCCCTTTAGGACAAAAATAATGAGAAAAGAATACATACACTTACGAACGAACGTGGATAGAGCTAAGCAAGAGCGGAAATATCGAGAGGATTTTAAAGGGGATCTGATCGTTATGTGTGTTGCTCTTGTGGCTATCTTCACAGTTATTGTTGTTATTTAAGGTTCCAGGAGCAGAGTCAATGGCGACTTGATGAGAGTAGTTTAATAAATCTGGGGAACCAGAGCCAGGGTACTGGCTGGAAAAACAGACTCGACAGAGGAAGACGTCAGGTTCGTATCCTGACCTTTTATCAAGTTGCCTCCATTTTAACAGGGGAACAATATGAGCAACCAAGACAGACACGAATACGAAGTAGAGAGAGAGCTTTATGAACACATGGAAGAAGAACAGCATTGGGCTGAGCATGAAAAGATGATTGAACTAGAGAATGGAGAAGAAAATGAGCATTGATACAGACCATGAAAAAAAGATCGATAATATAATTGGCGGCGCATTAAGAGGCTCTGGGGAAGCTGTCGGAAGGGCAGCAAATCTGGACTTTGAATTCCAGTGCTCACCAGACATAGCAGAGCTGTCTACGGCTCTGTGTAAGGCTCAGGGGGCTATGCAAGGTGCAGTCAAGGACAGCACTAACCCTTTTTTTAAATCCAAGTACGCGGACCTGAGCGCAGTCTGGGACGATATTAGGGGCCCATTTACAGAAAATGGTATCTCTGTTGTTCAAATGCCTATTGGTGGTGTTGGTAGTGTTGGCCTAGTTACTCAGCTAACACATACATCCGGGCAGTGGATGCGCTCTAAGTTGACAATGGTTCCGATGAAATCAGATCCTCAAGGGATCGGTAGCTGTATCACATATGCTAGGCGTTATGCATTGGCTGCAATGGCTGGGGTTTATCAGATCGATGATGACGGGAATACAGCGTCACAGCCAAATCAATCTCAGTCTGTTGATGACTCTGTAAAGGTTGATGTAAAGAAAATACAAGGATTATCAAAAGATGCGAAAGACATCGTTGATCTAGATGATGAGGAGAATGGGCCAGCTAATGCCCGTGAGCTATATGAGCCGTTATCAAGTGATGAGCGGATTCACCTTCAAAAGATAATGAAGTCCTCGGCTCCTGAAGGATGCAAAAAAACATACTGGGCAATTTTCCATGATCACTTAAAAAGGGCTGCGCAATGAAAGAGTTAACCGTTAATGAACGAGCTAAAGCAGCGTTATCTATAGACCACACAGAGCAAGAATTAACCTCGTTATCTAAAAAGTTTTCTGATGTTACTGAAATCTCGAACTCTGATGATTATTCGTTGGTTAAGGGTGCGTGCAGGGAGTTCCAAAAAGTAAGGGTGTCAATAGAAAAGGCAGGGAAAGCTGCAAGGAATGATGCAAATAAGTTTTCTAAAGCCGTTCTTTCAGAGCAGAAAAGACTGCTGGATATCGTAGTGCCTGAAGAGGATAGGTTAAAAGCGCTAAGAAAAGAAGTTGATGATAAGGCAGTGCGGGAAGCCGCAGAAAAGCTTAAAAGGGAAGAAGAGCGGAAAGAAAACATAAATCACAAGATAGAATACGACATTAGAGGCCCTGCTAATAATATGTTTGGTAAGGATTCAGCAGAGCTAAAAATCTACTTATCAGATCTAACTAAAATCGAGATAACGGAAGAAGAATATCAAGAGTTTTTTGATGATGCTGTAATTGCAAAAAATGCTGGAGTTAAAAAACTCTCTGTAGCAATAGAAGAAAAGGAAGAATTAGAGCGGCTTCGTGTTCTCCAGGAAGAGCAAGAGAAGAAGCAGGCAGAAGAGCAGGCTAGGATAGATGCAGAGAACGAAAAAATACGGCTTGCTCAAGAAGCTATCGAGAAGGAGAAAAGAGAGATTGAGGCAAAGAAACTTGCAGAAGCAGAATCTACAGCAAGGAAGTTAAAGGAAGAGAACGAACAGCTAGAGCTGGAGAAAAGAGAGAAGGAACTTGCAGAGCAGAAGAAGGAAGAGGAAGAGGCAGAGAAGGCTAGGCAAGAGAAATTACGGCCAGAGAAAGAAAGGCTTCAAGATTGGGTTAAGAAGCTCAGATTTATTGATGGCGTTTCCATTGAAGATGAGGAGTTAAGCGAAATACAACATGAAGTCTTAGAAGATCTTTCTAGCCTTTCAATTAAATATCTCGAAAAGATAAGCAGGCTCTGATGATTGATCTAGAGCGCAGAGATAAAGCCCTTCAGTACCTAATTGATACTGATGAGAGAGCAGCAAGGGCCAAATCTTACATGATGGGCTTAGCCCACAAGGAAAAGACGATACTTGGCCAGCTTGTCCTCGATCAGAGGAGTCTTGATGGGACCGTCGGAGAGAAGGAAGGTAGAGCGAGGAATAGTGAAGAGTACACCGAATGGCGAGGGAAGTATGAGAACGCCGTAGCGGATTATGAAATCTACAGGAACCGGAGGAACACAGCCGAGTTGATTATCGAGTTATGGCGTAGCGAGAATGCAAATAAGCGACAGGGGAATATTACATAGGGGAGATAATATGGGTAAGTGCAAAGCAACTACAAATAAAGTATGGGTATATATGGATGATGACCTGAAAGACCATCTTCATAAGATGGCGAATGAAGACAAAATATCAATGAGCCGTTTTGTAAGAAAGCTGATTATTCAAGAGATTAAGTGCAGGGAATGGTGGGATGAATTCGCTGATAATTTCCCTGTATTAGCAGGGATTACGCGAGGGGAGATGTTTTCAAATGATGATTCCAAAGCAGAAGCCGATTAGGCTGCAGAAGCTAAGGGATTCTGCTAGAGGGGCTCCATGCATGATACAAGGCCCGACCTGCAACAATAATCCTGAAACCTCAGTACTTGCTCATTACAGAAGTCATGACTCTAATGCTGGAATGGGCATGAAACCAGACGATACAGCTGCTGCTATCGCCTGTAGTGCATGCCATGAATACATCGGAGATGGGGTAGGTAAATGCAATGAAAGAGATAGGCAGTTCTATTGGCTTAGGGGAATTCTAAGAACTTTTCGTTATTGGATTGAAGAAGGAGTATTGAAATGAAAAGACGGTCATTCCTACAAATGATTTCCGCATCACCGCTTATTGGTACATTCGCAGAAGCTAAAACTATAGAAGAGACTACTTCAGAAAGCACTGAAGGAAAAGAGGTTGATGCGGAGACTAAGGAGAGGAGGAAGGAAATGGAAACCCTGGCTCAAAGTATAGCGATGAGTAATTTTAGATCTATGAGTGGATATTGAAGTGAGAATAGCAACAAGATTTAAATCTATAGATCCTGATGTCCATGATGAGGTGGGATTATTTCATTTTGAGCCACTACAAGACATAACGCCATATGAGCTAGCAGTGATAACACAGAAGACCAGCAGTAATGAGTATGATATTGACTGGCTTGCCAATGCGCCTACTGGAGTATTCAGGCATTTCAAGAGGGCGAAAGTATGAGTGAAAACAATATCCCGTGGGCGTTAAATCAAGCATATGCGCAACTTTGCAGTCTTGGAGAAAGCCCGGAGAAGGCATACATGAAGACGATCAGGAATGCCTCGCAATCGTTTTATGGACTTGGTTCTACTCGGGAGAGATGCGAACAACTGACAGAAAGGAATGCTAAATTAGTCTCGACTGTCGCCTCTTTAAGCAAAGAGTTGCAAGCGGCAAAAGATGAAATACAAGATTTGGAGCTTGCCTTAAAACTGAAATCTATGTAGATGTTTACATGCTCTTTAAGTCATTCTCCAAGTCATGCACCTCATTTTGCAAGTCATGCAATCGCTTGGCTTCCAGATCTGTCAGAGAACGCTGCTCCTTTACACGCAACAGTTCGAAAATATCTCGCTTAATCTGTCTGATCTCACTCCGAGTACTGCGCTGATCAAATGTAGCAATCTTTAGATATGTTTTATCAGCCCAGTTTATGATTTGGTCCTGCTTTGCTTGCACAAACTCAGAGCCAAACCAGCTGAACCCACTAAGAACAGTAGCAAAGACAGCAGTAAGAATCGCATTCTTTAAGTTAAACATGACTAAAACCCAAACCTTAAGCCAGCACTGACTATAATATCGTCAGTCTGGAAGCTATTATCATCAACGCGGTTATTAAGGTCGTGGTAGTCGAATTTCAGCACGCCCATAAGCTGTTTGCGTAGATTCAAAAGGACAGAGCCTCCTAGAACATACGTAATTTCATCATCCCGAAACTTTTCCTTAATCCGCCAGTTGATAGTCTCTCCCTTCTGCCTCTTTTCATCGATCTGACCATCAATAACTTTCTTCTCAGCACCGCCTCTAAGCTGTATCCACATGAAATTACCTAATTTAAGCCTGGCTCCAATCGTTGTTTGATACAGATCAGTGCTGTATTTCGGGATGTACTTTTTTAGCTCCTGCCCGTTTATCCTTATGCCTTCAGGAGCACCTTTCACAGAGCGAGCCAGAAGTTTTCCAGGGAGAGCTAGATCAATAGGAACATCTATCACAAGGATTGGCTTATCGTTTTCTGTCTCAGGCTCAGGCTCAGCAAGTTCTGGCGGAGGAGTTTCAATCTTAACTTGAGCAGGAGGCCCTATAGGCTTAGCGGGCTCAGAAATGATTGGTAGCGGCTCTGTTGGCTCTGGTCTTTCTGTTGGAACTGGAACAACAGGAATCGGCTCATACCAAACAGTATGTTCTACTTTTGGAGTTGCCTTTACAGTGCCGATACGTGTGTATCCAGCCTCTAAGTCTATGCCAAATCGCTCTGTTTCATAAACAGCTGCACCGATGGCAATACTTGCTGTTGGATGCTCAGGCCCTCTCTCGAAGCTGCCAGCCCCGCCTAGAGTCGTTTGAAAATAGAAAGGGCTAGCGTCTGCTACCCCCATAAATAGCGAAGCAACAAGCATAAGTTTCATTGTACTACCTAATGATTATATTAAGCCTCCACTGCACATTACCATTCAAGACCAAAAGTAGGAGCCTTGATACATGATTCCCTAGGTTTATCCAAAACCTTCCTTTTTACTGCTGGGCGCCGTTATAGCATTCCAGCTTGTATGTGATTCTATGCAATGCAGGTTTTGCAGGCGTTATCAAAGCGCCGGGATGAGCTATACAGGTAGTCCCGTTGCAAGTCGTTATAGATTGTGCATATTTAGCAGGCTGCGCTTTCCGGTTTACGACCCGGTAGTTACTTGCCCAATCTTGGGTCGCATAGGTTGTTCCGTTACTGTCAACCATAACGCAAGCTATCCCAGTGTCAGCTCCATTCGTCTTGAAATGCGCCGTAAAAGGCATAGATTTAAGTGAAGGATATGTAACCGCCATAACATAAGAACCTTCGCCAGTAGCATTAGCTTTCTGCCGAATAGACGATATACAGTTAGAGATAAAGACCTCATTATCATCATTCGCTGTAGCAAATCCCTCCGGTGTTACGGCATGACAAAAGCCGCCTACTGTTTCCATGCGTTGATCAGCAAATACAACTCCGCTCAACATAATTCCAATAATTACCATCAATGTCTTCATGAGTATCCCTTCCTATTTAGTTAGTCGTGTATTCCACTTCTTGATCCCGTAGATTGCAAAGAATATCGTCACAATCATTACCTGATACCATACAGGAGTATCAGACAAATTAGTAAATCCAGCTTGGACATGTTCTCCCATCCCTGGAATAAAACCAAGAATGAACGGCAAGGATACCACAATCAACACAAATTCATCTTTCCAACCGGAATTCTGAATCTGCAATAACGACCATTCATGATCATTGCTGTCAGCTTGAATGGCCCTTGCTTCCTTCGCTCGTTCACCAGCAACCTTTGCTCGCAATTTTGCAAGTTTGTACTCGCTTTTGAGCCGCTGCTTCTCTTTGAAAAACTCTGCCACCTGCTCTGCTGGAGCACCTAGCAATGCACCTACTATTTTCCCAATCATTTACATATCCACGCAAAGTTACAGGTTATACGTATAACAAAAGTACCACCACCAAAACACAACATTCAAAATGGCAACGATAAAAAGCGCCAGCCACTCTATTGCATCTTGTTTGTCTAAATCAACATGTAGAAATTTATATTTCATTTTAGAATAGCGGGGGAATTACCCCCGCATATCCTGCCTTACTATACTGTCGGCGGAGTCGTTGGCGGAATATTGCCAACTATCTTACTAAGTGCCTGCAGTCCTGCTACATCAACGCCACCTTCGCCAGGAGATGTTGAAATGATTGCTTCTGCAACCTTGCCTACAATCGCCTGATTAACCGTTCGCCAACCAGCTTGCGCGTCAAGTGCCTGCTGGTATGCGAGGTTGGTATAAAACGATGGACCATCACCAAGAACTTTCAGGTTTGTAGCCGCTACGCTTTCAGATTGTTCGCGTACAATTTCACTGCTATCTTCAGCCATAATAGGCTCCTTAATATAAAACAATCACAGCCCCATAAACTGCAATTTCCTTTCAGATGCTATGGCAGCTCTTTTTATGGGAAAGAGTGTTCAGTCCTTAAACCTAGCCATAGCAATTCTTTCAGACATCCCAGTTATCTAATCTCATAGCCTCCGATAAGCGGATTGCCCTTTGGCCTACTTGTCCAGACCATTTACTATCAAGCATCTCTCTAGCTTGCTTTCGAGCTTGATCTTACTATACCCAATCAACCAAGCCTGATTTATATTCCACCCCGCTAGAGGTATTAATTGCCGTCAACATTTGACCTCTAGGCTTCTCTGAAACAGAGACATGAACCCATTTCCCGAATTCCAATATCAATTGATCGAATTCTAAATCTAACGCGGCAATTATTTCAGCAAGCTCCGCTGGCGTCCCGTAAGATGGGGAGATGATATCTGCAGCATGTCCAGATATATGAGCACTTGCTTTACTCCCGCCGATCCTTTTATTTAACTCGCTACTTCTGTAGCCAGAAGTTATATAAATCGGCCTTTTTATTTTCTCCCTGATAACTTCTAAAAAATTAGAGAGCCCTCTTAAATTAGAGAGGATTTCTGCATCTGGAGTGTTATCTATTCCATGCCTGGACGCAGTTTGAGAGAATGTTAATTCTTCTAGTGTAAAATGCTTTGAAAGATTCATTGTCTTTCCCCCCAGCCCTTCAGATCACCAAAAAACCAAGAATGCTCATTCTGAATTTTCATTATTTCTCGTTCCATTTGCTTGATCTTAATATGGTTTTCGCTAACCTTCTCCTTGAGCCAATCAGGGGGAAGTGCATATACGGTTCTTTCTAGGTCGGTTACTCGTTTGTTAAGCTCTTTACCTTCTGCACCAGTGAATTTATCAACCCTGAAATAACCTGCTCCACCGCCAATTCCAGTGCCTATAACAGTACCAATAAGGCCGAGGATAATCCTATCCTTGGTCTTTTCTGATACAAATGATGACTCATCATCAACCATAAACTTTTACGTCACTTCTGTATATCCTGATGGAGTATATTTGGGATCGTCTGCCTGTAGTATTGCATTATCCGATTGACAGCAACTATATAAGATTACCTCATTATCTGGATTTAAAATATCCCATCCATTGCCATCGGCTGGGGCACCACCGCTTGCCCCTCCACCTGTAGTTAACCAAGTGCCATTATAACTAAGATAAAGCTTTTCAGCTGAACAATCTAATGCAACTCCAAATACCTGCCCTCTAGCTGGCGTTGGTGGCGACGCATCAAAGGTTATCCCAGCAGTACTATTTAAATTATTGTTATATCTCCATTCAAGTCCAGTGTGATACCACCATATTCCAGCTGTAAATGCCTGATTCAAATTAGCTAGTTGGTCTGATCGTTTCCATCCGAATACAAACAAATCATGGTATGGCGTAACGAAATTACAGATAGAGAATTCTGCATAAAGTTTGCTAGATGATGACAAAACAGTGTTAATAGTGCTTGCGGTTGGATCATTAACAGCTGCATCTGAAACGTTCGCTCTCCACACGGAGCCATCAATTGTTGGAGAGCCTGCGCCTGCTATCCAACTTACACTAGATGATGGGGTGTGCGCAGGAGGGCAAAGACCTGCTGTCGCATCTCCTGAACTTGTAGCAGTTTCTGCCTGTGGCGTACCTGATACAGTTATATTTTGGCTTGCATCGACTGAGCCTGAACTTGTAGCTGTCTCAGCTTGCGGCGTACCTGCTACAGTTATATTTTGATTGCTAAGGACTGAACCTGAGCCTGTAGCTGTTTCAGCTTGCGGAGATCCTGATACCGTTATATTTTGAAGAACAGAAACAGAGCCAGAACTTGTCGCTGTCTCCGCCTGTGGACTCCCAGATGCCGTTATAAATGGTACGACATAGCCACTACCACTCGGCGGAGGCTCGCATGGGTCTACAACACAACCGAATTGCTCTGGCTGTACAAGGCACCCGACTACCTCAGATCTTACAATGCAGCCAAAGTTCTCAGCTGCTACGTTGTAGCTAAATGTTTCGGGCGCAATAGTATTTGTTCTATCGTATTTCCCGAATATCGGCAGCGGGTTGCTAGCAGAACCTGAAGATGTTGCTGTATCTGATTGTGGAGTGCCAGATACAGTTACTGTTGCCATTTACGCACTAGAAGAATAAGTAAACGATGTGATTGAAACGGTATCACCGGCTCCAACAGATAGAGTGGACATTTCCATATCTCCACCACCGGCAACCGCTGTTACCGTTCCACCGAATATTCGTGTATTCGCCCCAGTCTCAAACTTGAACTTGGATACAGTGCCACCTGTTGCGCTTGTGTCGTCTGTAGTTGATGCTAGCGTGATCGTTCCACTGGATGCTGCACCAAAGGCTGTAGCTGACAAGACAATTGTCGCAACTTCCGCATCACCAGATGTCTGGAATACACAATTACCTGTTCCAGCAGCATTTACAGCTGCATCTATAGCATCTGCAAGCGTATTGCGGACAGCTGTTTCGTGGTCTAGCGCCATGATTGCAATTCCTCATATTTCGTTTTCATATATGCCTTGTCTTCCTTTGATAGATAAGGCCAGAATTTCTTAATAGAGGGCTTATCTATTTTCGGGTTTCCATCCTTATCTCTAACAAGAGCGCATCCCTTTATTTCGGTATTTCTGGCTTTTACATCTGTCATTTTTCTTGGATCTTTATCGTTATTGTTCTGTCTTCAGTAAAGTCTGAAGGCGTTAGGGCTGATGGATCGTAAGTGATCCGATTCATTACGCTATATGTCTGACCAGCTGTTCCACCACTACCATATAGAAACGTTTTATAGTTGTCATCAACGGTAGGTGTACCAGCTTCTTCTACTAGTCCGGTATCAAGGAACCATTGAGAATTAGTGATATCTACAGTTCCGCCGATATCTCCAATAATTCCTGTAATCCACTCGGACCAGTCTATATAGATGAACCATTTATCTGAAGGATCTTTTATTAACTTACAACATGTAGCCATTATATTTACCCATATCCAACGAGAGTCATAGCAACTATATAGGCTTCCCCCGTTCCTGTGGAAGTCTCCTGAAAATAGACATCAAACCATCCATCATCTGCCGATGAATCTACAGCTATTTTAAAAGTGACTACATTTGAAGTTGATAGAGTTGTATTGCCAGTATCATCTCTGACCGTCGCTGCTGCAACAATATTGCCTGAACCTGCTGCTTCTGAACTGCCAAATTCCCGCACATATGTCTGTGCTGCAGCTAGAGTCCCTGACGATATAGTAGCAATTGAATAAATTCGTACTTCTATCCAGGAGACCGTATTTGGAACCGAATCCAAGGCAGTCCAAACATTATCAGCTGAACTTCCAGTTTGCCCGACTGATTCCCATGCTGCCGCAATATCAGTTGATACAGCTAAGGCTGTATCGCTAACATTCGGGTTGCCGTTTGCATTATCAGCGAAAACTTGTGGCCTGTTAGTCTGACCTACTGTTGCCGCATCATCGTCTGCAACACCATCACCAAGATTAGTGATCAGATTGCCACCTATGTCTAGATCCCCTGTTGCAGCATTTTCACCATTCTTGGCAAGGCAAGAATTAATTCCAGTAGTAACATCGGCGGTATATGTGTTCATATCCGCCGAATCTATTGTTGTTCCAGTAGTCGCTGGAGATACGCTTGTTGATATACGTGAGAATGTCCCGCTCGCGTTCCAGGCCATTATCTATTCTCCTTGTTGCTGTGTTTTAACGGATGTCATAATGGCTATTTCCTTAGCGATATCTTTTGCCATTTTTGCTTTTGCGCTTTCAGCTGGTAGCTGCAATGCTTTTTCCAGGCTTCCAGGATCTTTTAGGATATTAGCCAACATTTCTTTGTATTGAGGCGTCTTATCCTTTCCAATCATCGACAATATGTGATTTGTAACAACTACTGGCCGAGAGAGAATATGAGGGAGTGACAAACTAACCTCACCAGGAAGATCAGACATTATTGATTTCGTGCCAGCAGCGGCCGCTTTGGTTTTTGCTTGATTAACAAGTTCCTCAGAAACAGACTTTGCAGCAGCTGTTTGTTCTGGTGTCAGAACATCACCCAAATCCTCATATCTCTTAAATCCCGTTGCTCTCTTTAGCGTTCTTGGTGCTTCTCTCATAGCACCTAAGAAGCTTGTAGCTCTTTCCTGCTCAGCAGGGCTAACCAATGCCCTTCTCAACTCCTGACCAACCTGCATCCTATTTATCGGACGTGATTGACGCTTATATTGAGCCTGAGCCACCTTAAATGCTCTTTCAGACTTCCCGATTTGGTCATCGAGCAATGATTTAATATCGTTCAATACTCCGACGTTATACTCTTTCTGGCCTCCTGGAGTTATACGGCCCATCATATTCTTGATCTCTTTTGATAGAGACATGAGTGCTTGCGGATTATCCTCTAGTCCACCTTCTGTCAGTTTTGCCTTGAGCGAGGATAGTGGAGTTGTTATTGCTGTCTCGTTCTTATTCTTGGCAATAACATCATCTATTTTGTCAAGCACTGGTTTAGCATCAACACGCGCCGCTGATTCTTCTACACGTTTATATAGTGGCTCTGTTGCTGCGCGTCTTTTTGCTACTGCTGCTGCCATACCCTCGTCAGTTCCTGCAATAGCATTTATTATGTCCTCTCGCCTTGCCGCCTGTTCACCATAGACATTCTTTAATTTAGTGCCAACAATTGGTGTTCTTGCTAATTCACTTTCAAGCTTTGCAAACTGCCCTCCAAATTCATCCCCTGGCCGTGTTGCTTGCGCTATTGCCTGTCCAGCTGTTGGCCTACTTCCTGGAACCATCTCTTTTGCTTGTTGCAACGCTCGGATAATTTTCTCTCTCTCAGGGCCAGCTTTTTCAATAAGGAATTTCCTAACATCTCTAGCAATACCGCTCTCATACATCGGCTTTGTCAGTTCATCAAGATAGCTCACTCCTTTCCCGGCAGCAGCCCCAACACCTGGAAGAGCGCCTCCAAATGCTGCGCCTATACCGGCTTGCCCTGCTTTTGCAGGCCAGAAATCCTCTTCTTGAGTCGGTGTAAGTGTGCCATAAGCAGCCCCCGTACCTACGCCTGTTGCAATCTTTCCTAATGTGCTCGCTGGCGCAACAGCTCTTGCTGCACCAACACCAGGAACTGCTGTCGAAAGTACGTTACCC
>Ga0070722_10000270_pt1 | contig 14126 bp, 11 predicted proteins | sample tdAd001_FD_67276 | JGI IMG/M metagenome (GOLD analysis project Ga0070722, IMG submission 67276) | Marine sediment microbial communities from the Atlantic coast under amendment with organic carbon and nitrate - tdAd00.1 | ecosystem: Environmental > Aquatic > Marine > Coastal > Sediment | place...
TCTATGCCGAAGCAATTCTCAACCAGACCCCGTGGAAGATGTGGGACATCTGGAACAACTCACCCGCCAAGGGCGCCGGCACGATAGAGGCGCAGAAGGTGCTGGAAAGGTTTGTCGATACCCCCGAGGGTCGTGCCCACCCCGGCATCCTCCACCTCTATGTCCACCTGATGGAAATGTCGCCGACCCCGGAAAAGGCACTCACAGTTGGTGACCGCCTGCGCGAGCTGGTGCCTGACGCCGGCCACTTGATCCACATGGCGACCCATATCGACATTCAGTGTGGTGAATACCGTGACACACTGTACTGGAACCAGAAGGGGATCGAGGCTGACCTGAAGATCGCTGAGCGCGAGGGGCGGATGAACTTCTACACCGGCTATCGCGCCCACAATTATCATTTCGCCATCTACGGCGCGATGTTTCTCGGCCAGTACGAACCGGCCATGGCTGCAGCAGAAGAGATGATCACTGAGATTCCGGTAGAGTTGTTGAAACAGGAGAGCCCGCCCATGGCCGATTTTCTGGAGAGCTATATCTCCATGAAGACCCATGTGCAGATTCGCTTCGGCCGTTGGCGCGACATTATCGCTGAGCCGCTGCCCCAAGATCAGAGCCTTTACTGCCACACCACTGCGTCGCTGCACTACGCAAAAGCCGTGGCCCACGCCGCATTAAGTGAAGTGGCGGAGTCGGAAGCGGAGCGAGTGAAGTTCTTTGAGGCACGTGCCAACGTGGCCGACAGCCGCTATCTCCACAATATCCGCTGTATCGACCTGCTCGATGTAGCCGAACAGATGCTGGACGGCGAACTCGAGTACCGGAAGGGGAACTACGATATCGCCTTCTCCCATCTCCAAAAAGGGGTTGAGCTGGAAGATGCGCTGCCCTATGACGAGCCTTGGGGCTGGATACAGCCCGTCCGCCATGCGCTCGGCGCCTTGACGCTGGAACAAGGCCGAGTCGAGCAGGCCGAACAGGCCTATCGTGAGGATCTCGGCCTCGCCGGCGATCTACCTCGCGCCTGCATCCATCCGAACAACATCTGGAGTCTCAAGGGCCTCGACGAATGCCTCCGCCGTCGCGGAGCCGGCGACACTGCTGAGGCGAAGATGATCCGCCAGCGCCTCGAACTAGCCGCAGCCCGCTCCGACCTGCCGGTGGGCGCCTCCTGTCATTGCGCCCGGGCCGCGATGCAGGCGGTCGTGGCAGAATAGGCGCGCGGCCCGCCGGCCAGGCACTGCCCTCGCTGAATGCGCTGCCTGGTTATTGTACCCTGAAGTGTCAGTCCGCTTCGGCTTGGTTTCGTTTCCTGACTCTGAAATTTTGATTCCAGGCGTCTGTTTCCTCCATAGGAGACGCTCATAAGCGCCAGCTGGGCTTCCGAGTTCGGCCAGGAGCAGATACTTGTTGTGCCGAAATTCTAATCTATTTTGCAACCGCCTATTACTGCTGAAAGCAGGCTAATCTTTGACGTTGGATATTGCACCTACCCAGAGATTGGGAGGACCACGAGGTTAATGTATGACCAGTACTCCCAATCATTCCATAAGCATTGGGTATAGGGTCCATCCAGCCGGTGCATGTGCGAAATGGCTGGGCGGTCGTGCCATCTTCGTTTGTGCCCGTCCAAAAAGGATTTTGTGCTACAGTTTTGCCGGTGGGATCGATGTTGATAAAGTGTTGGATGGATCCGTCCGTTAGATCGGTATAATTTTCGGCGATCTTGGTTCCATCGGGCAGCACGTAAGGATGGGAAGACTTAGTGAAGCGAGTATTAGGGCTATCGGTTCCGTCGGATAGCCAGGCTAAATAAGTGCCGGATGGAACAATTGATGCTGGGTCGTTCGCTTGCGCCTGACATTTGGCGTCGGCTCCCTTTAGACCGCCAAGATTGCCCTTGAAACTCACACTGGTGACGAAAATGGTCTTTTCATTGCCGTCGTTAGGTGCAGGCACAGCACAGGCTGCGAGTAACGCAGCGGCGAAAGTCGTGGTTATCAGCTTTTTCATGAGGCCCCATTGTTAGTTCTTAGTCTAAGAGATACAAACACTATGTTACTCGCGTGCTAACCACAGACTATCGTTTCTCTTTATACCTATCGTGCCGAAATAAAAGGAATGTATTCCATTTAGCCATCGCCGAGTGTCTTAGTTGGGGTCGCTCTCCGCCGCCCACCTCATCGTTCTGAGTGTCCGCTCCGAAGAAATAGTTGCGAGTGACCGCGGCGAACCCGAAGTTCGAGGAATTTTCCTCGAACGAGCGGGCGATTTCTCCGAAGGGGTCGCTCGGGCGCGCAATCCGAGCTTCGCGTTTCGGCCAGGAACGGACCCTCAAAACTTACTATTTAGTTTGGTTGCTGCGCGACTTCCTTCTGGCATTCAGATCCAACTCGGACTCCCGCAGGTCGGTTGGTTTGAAAGAGTATCGTTCAGAGGCCATGAATCTGCTCAAACAATGCTGGGATTATCTGAAAATCGTTGATTTCGCAAACCTAATTTAACTCACGTTCCAGCATTCTCTGTGGAGCAGCAATGAACCATCACTTTGGCGTTGAAGCAGATCGAGCGCACTACCGGATTCATCTTCAGTTTCCCAAGCACTGACTGCGTAGGCAGTATCTCCGAGATCCTGGAAGTCTAGAACTTTGATAATTATCTTGTAGCCGTCGCCCAATTCCCTTCTATAGTTTTCCTGGATCGCTTGTTGTCCACTGATCGGGGGATTATCAGGTGCCAGGAGTATTGCATCCGCGGTGTACAAACTGGATATTGCTTCTGCGTCACCGGCCTCGGTGGCGCTAGCGTAAACTTCGACGAGTCGGTCAAACTGATCGCGCATACTCATAAAAATCTCCTAATAGAAGGTTTAGAACGAGAAAGAATACAAACCACTACTTTTGAAGTCCAGCGTCAAGATGGCTCCGTCCAACAACGGTGTCAGATATTCAAGCATAGGTGTTTAAAATTCCATTATAAAAATGGAGCGGTCACGGATTTGCACCTCAATTGGATATATGGTCAGTTCAGATTGCCATTTAACTATTTCAACATTCTGCATTAATATATAGGCAAACTTGAAATTAAGACCATAGTAATGGCTATTCAATACACCCAGTCCGAAGGCGTATCCCTTGGCTACACTTTGTCAGGGGAAGGCGAGCAGACAGTTATCTACGTGCCAGGCGCGTTTTCCAACCTAGCAATCGAAAGATATATTCCGGAAAGTGTGGCATGGGAAAAATTTCTCGGCCGCTTTGGCCGAGTGATTAATTTCGACAAGCGCGCAACCGGTGTATCCGATCGAAGTGCGCGTCCTCTCAATCTCGATCAGCAGGTCGTCGATGTAGAGGCTATTCGAGTTGCGACTAACAGTAAGGAACTCATTGTATGCGGCCTGTCCCAAGGCGCCCCGCTCGCTGTTCTCTATGCGCTTGCCTATCCGGAACGGGTAAGAGCGTTAATCCTGGTGGAGGGAGTGTGCTGTGATGCGAAAGATCCATACTCCAGCCTGTCTGATAGCAACACGCTTTTCGACTGGGAGCGGTCACTGGCAGATATCGATTCCGATTTTGCAAAGTGGTGCCTGGACTTCTCTAAAATGATGTCCCCCGATTGGGAGTTGGAGGAACTCGATTTGGATGTCGAGTATATGCAAGCCACTGCCTCACCATCATCACACCGGTTTATCTGGTGTTGCCTGATGGGATTCGACCTGCGGCCCATGTTACGTCACGTCAGACACCCGACCCTGGTAATTCACACGAAAGATGATCAATTATACCCGGTTCAACACGGCAAGTATTTTGCCGAACATATCCCGGGTGCTAAGTATCTAGAACTCGCATCAAATTACCACATGCCCATGTACGATGCGAAAGCACTTCCTGATTTACAGGAAGGCATAGAGCAATTCATTAGCGGTCTTCCCCCTAGTCAGTTCGAGGAATCTTCTGCGCGGGTTATCTCCACCGTATTGTTTACCGACATCGTCGGTTCAACCGAGCAACAACGCGATTTAGGCGATCGCATCTGGACCGAGAAAATCAGTGCATTCGAGGCGAAGTCAACGGCCATTGTCGAGCAATGTCGGGGCAAGGTGATTCGATTCACAGGCGATGGTGTCAAAGCAGCGTTCGAAGTCCCGGGTGATGGACTACGTGCCGCGCGGTTGCTGGTACAAGATGCGAGCGAGTTGGGACACCCAATTCGGGTTGGACTACATACAGGCGAAGTTCAGTGGTCAGACGAGGATTTGCATGGTATGGCTGTGAACATCGCTTCGCGTGTCGCTGATCAGGCGGATGCAGGAGAAGTGCTTACAACGACCGTGACCCAAGGAATTGTCGAGGGTGGAGATTATGCATTTTCCGACTGGGGGGAGGCAGATCTAAAGGGAATTGGAACACGAAAGCTGGTTCGATTATTACAGGATTAATTCTTCTTAGGCTAGTATTTAACGTTTAACCATTAAGGCAATTTCTTTAGTCGAAGCGCCAAAATTGATTATCTAGTAGAGATCCGCTTCGGGTCGCCGGTCGCCCCTCACCTCGAACTCCCGGCCGCGTCACTTTCGATGAACTTCGCGTCGCATCCGGTGAGGTCCGCCCGCCCCGAACCCCGCATAATGGCCCCCGGCGCCGCGAAAGATACATTATGATAACCGCAGCAATTTAAACCTGATTAGCTGAACTGTCTCTTAAATCAAGACACCATCCGTCCAAATTGGTTTGACGGCGTACAGGAAGGACCTGGTTCCCATATTCCGCTACAATGCCGCGATGGTGACTTATCGAAAAGGGCTGGTCATCTGTCTGATCGCTCTGACAGCGATTGGCACTGTGACCTACAGCCTGCCAACGCATCATCAACCCCCCACGCAACTGCTAAGTCCAGTCATCGCCATCAAGGCAAAACCCGTCGCTGAAGAATCGGACGGCGGCGTAAACCTCGCGGCTACCGATACCGAAACATCGATCAACAGCATCGAAACAACAACCGACCAGACGACAGCAAAACCAGTAGTGGCCGATGTACCGGTCACGCTGAGCGGCTGGGTCGGTACCGAGTTTGGAGATTATGTTATCGGTGAATTGGTGATGTTGTATTCGCCAGACTTGCAACGACATTATTCGACCTTCACTGACGATAAAGGCAGCTATCGATTAACCGAAATAAAACCTGGTCGGGACTACATACTCAAACTCACGCCCACTGGACCATTCAAACCCTATTACCGGTCACCGATCAATTTACGCGATAACGAGGAAGTCCATAACATAGTGCTTGAAGCGGTCCCACATGGTCTGCTGAGCGGCACCATCACCGACCCCTATGATAGCCCGGTAGCTAGTGTCGAACTGTTGATTTACACCAACGACACGGATAGCTGGACCAGTCGAGTCGTCTCGGATGCGGCCGGCACATTCAACCTCTATGATTTTCCGCAAGGCATGTTTCACATCAAATCCAGGCACCAGCAGAATCTGCGGATTAACGGACTGAATTTCGACCCAGGAAGTTCTCAGCCACTCTGGTTGGTCATCGATCTCGGCCCGCACTCCGTTTTCGGTCGAGTCCACGACGAATCTGGGCGAGCTTTCGATGGTGTCGAGCTGTCGTTATACTGGGAGCAGCACGATAACGATATCAAATTTTACTCGACCCGTATCCAAAGTGCCGATGCCGATGGAGGGTTTGAATTCACCGACATTGGGCCTGGAGCACATGTAATTATAATATCGGCCTGGCGCGGGAAAACCTTTAAACGAACGGTAATACGGCAGATTAATGTCGGTGTTGATTCCGGAGAGTTGACCGTCGTGCTCGATACGCAGAAAGGTCATTAGCGCCCGCCTCAACGTCACCTTCGATGAACTTCGCGTCGCCTCCGGTGAGGTCCGCCCGCCCCGAACCCCGGATAATCGGCGTAAATCGGCGTCTCGGGCTTGACTCCGACCGCGCACAACTATTTAGTACGCGCTTCCGCATTTCCCGCCCAGGTAGCTCAGTCGGTAGAGCAGAGGACTGAAAATACGAGGGACCGCTCGTCTCCGTCCCCATAAGTTCAAGAACCGTAACGGATTTGTTCGACGGTGTTTTCCGATCGGCGCCTCTCCCGAACCATGCCCGAAACCGATTCCCGGGGACCGATCGTCGTTCCTGCGCAATTGCATTTCAAAAGTCGAGCACGATCAATCGGTTACTAAAACCACAACCGAAAAATTCCCGAACCGTACCCGAACCAAATTCCGGGATGCGTGCGACCGGCGCGGCCCCGGAGAACTGGGAAACTGCGAAAACTGAATTTCTGAAAATTCTGAGTGTTCGAGAGTCGCCCGGAGTGCCGCGGTTCGAACCGGGCAAGGGGGTTGAATGCCGACCGAGAAACGGGGCCAGAGACGACGAATCTCGCGGCCTGGGGTGGCGATTCGGGTCGGGGCCCTGCGCGCGGTGAGGGAGATCCCGGGCGTCGGGGGTGGAGCGGCAGGATTTCAGAGAGCGGACACTCAGAAATCTTCGGTGAGCGGCAATTTACGACCCAAAGCCGACCCCGTAGGCTCCTCGTTAAGTGTCATGCCAGCCATCGTCGAAAAAGCGGTGTAAAAGAGAGCCAGAGAATTCAGGCGTATCTATCTCCCGTTTTCATCTGGCTCTCGATACGACATTCAGGGAACAGCCCTAGTATAAATCGGCGTCCACTGTTTGATCGCTGAAAGGAACAATTTCGAAACCCGGATCGAATTGGACCAGCGAACTTATGAGCTTGTTTAAAGCTTCAGCATCCCCCTCCAGTGTAGCCTCTCCATCTTCAATTAAATTGACGAGCCTGGCTTTACCGAGCACGATTTTATTAAATCCGTCCGAGTCAAGTGTAATCGTGGCATCAGTTTTGCGTTTTTTATCTACCTTGCCATTATTCAAGTTGCCATTAGACATTTCAACGAAATAAATTTCATTGCTGTCTCTCATCACAATATTCATAGTGAACGGCGTATGTTGAGCTTTAATCGAGTCCACTTGCACAGCTAAATAATCCAACAACATGGCTACATCCATTTCTGAAATCACATCCTCTGATGCGGTTTTGGGCGCTCCCGGGCTTAGCTGTCCGTTACGCAACTCCTGGGCCCCGGTTAGATAGGTATTTCTCCACCCGGCGGATTCGGCTTGATAACCCATTTGTTCATAGGCATCCGCCAGTAAGGCACGCGCCTTCAGATTGTCTGGCTCTACTTGCACGATCTTATTGACAGCCGTTGCAACAAAGCGATAGTTGCCTTGGTCAAAGTCCTTTTGAGCCTTGTTCAGGATATTTTCGGATCCGCCCATGTATTCAACAAATTTTGCAGATTCAGCCTTGATCGGCAACGGGTTAAGATTAGCCGGATTCATATCGAAATAACCGAGATACAGGTTATACACAGCACGTGCGTTATGAGAGTAGCTACCGTGATAACCATTGGTGTGCCAGGCTTGTTGTATACTATCGGGCATGACCTCGTAAATCTTGTCGCCCAGATCCTGCATTACAACACCATTATTGGCCAGTCGTAAGGTTTGATTATGCGTAAACCCGTATGCGTCACGTTGCATTTTCAAATACTCTACAATCTCTTCGTTACCCCAGATGGGCGCTGAATGCGAAGCAAACAGGACCTCTACCGGCTCACCCCATAAATTGATCATTTTATTGATCGTTTTTGACCACTTGAAGGAGTCGCGCACCTTGGCGCCCCGCAAGGTGTATACATTGTGCATACCCTGGTAAGTGACTTCGCCTGTCCACAGCGCCTTCATCGAAGGAATATATGTCACCATCTCGGAGGGTGCTTCTGTACCCGATGCGTCAAGAAAAATCATTTCCAGGCCATCAATAGTTAAGGTTTCTATTTCATCCTCGAGATTGAGCTCGTGATGGGGCCTAACATAGGTGATTTCACCCGTAGATAACCCCTTGGCCAGGGCGGCATCGACGATACCGAATTCACTTCTACCCAGGGTTGCGCCATATTGAAAAGCTGCCCGGCGAGACATGGCGTTACCGGCAAGAACGTTTTCATCAACGGTTTGCTTGGTAATGTCCCTGGAACCATACACCTTGACATCGGGATATTTCTCCTCAATTGCCCTGGCGCCACCAAAGTGGTCCGCGTGTGAATGCGAGTAAAGCATGGCTACAATGGGAAGGTCACCACCTTCGGGCACATTTGCAAGGAAGAATTTAAGCGATTGCGCTGCAGACTCTTTAGTCAGCAAAACATCGTAGGCAAGCCAGCCTGTATCACCACGAATAAAGGAAATCGAGGCCAGATCCGTGCCACGAATCTGGTATATTTTCCCGGGGATAACTTCGTATAAACCCCTGGCGCCCTGGTTAAGCACCGCCTGCCTCCACAATGAGGGATTGACCGTATCCGGAGCCTTGGCAGCAGACTCGAGATCGATGAAATTGAAGCTGTTCCTGATAATATCGCCCGTGACTTGATCGAACTCGGCGACAAGTCCGACTTCATCGTTTTCAAATGCCCGTACATCCTCGAAATTCAGAGTCTCGGCAAATTTTTTATTGAACTGGATAGTTTGTTCGGTGGCCGGTTTCCCGCCTTTCTTTATATTCAGGTTGTGCTCTTCGGCGTAAGAACTGCTAACTATCGTGATCGCAGCCAGGGCAATATATTGTAATCTCATTATTCGAGTTCCATAGTTTATTTGATTTTGTCCAAATAGCAGGGTCCAAGTCAAAATCTGCATATCCGAAGGAGGTTATACAGAAAATAGTAATTAAACTCAATTTCACTTTATATAAACCAGGAGTCGTAACGTTTTGATACTTCAGGCCAGGATTGATTGATTTTCATCATTGGGCGTCGGCTGTTAGTCCTGCGATTACGTTTACGAACACGAGCACAGTTAGCTCTGATGGCCCTGTCACCACTGGCGGTACATTGGCAATATGAGTATTTTCGTTCTAGTGCTGGGCGTCCGAAAATGGCCGAACTCAGAAGCCCAGGTATCAGTTTTCAGCGTCTGCTATCGGGAAAGTAACAGCACAGCGAGTAGTTTGGTTCGACTGCATGCGCGTTGTTAGACGATAAATTGTTCATTAACAATTTCCTGTTGTTATCAATTAGGTAAACCGGCCAGTCTCAGTCCATCGGCAAGTTGATTCCAACTCGAAGGATCTCGCCACATAACTTTATAGGCACCGGCTAAGGCACTAACCGTATCATCGTCAATTTCGATTCCTCGGCTATTGAATTCGTTTCTCCGTTCCGAGATAAATGATTGCAAAGCAAGTTGCGTAGACTCCTGATGCCCGAGATATGCGTGAGCCGCGGTTACAAACGCAAATGCAAGTGAGTTCAAGAGTGCTTTTCCATACATCAGGTCCAAGACTTCTTCGTACTTGCCTTCAAAGAAGTAAATTTGCCCTAAAATCCAGTCTATTGTCGGCGGGTGCAGTGGATCCAGGCGCATTGCTTCAATTACTATCGCACGGGCTTTCTCTAATTTACCCATTAACACATACGCATAGCCACACCAGGCCATGGACTCTGCTTCGTTGACGATATTTGACAGAGTCTTCCCAAACTGTACTTCCGCTTCACGCCACAAACCGCAACTAAGATGCGCAAATCCAAGGTGGTCCTGGATGTAGACATCATTGCTATCCAGATGGGCTGCCTCGCGGGCGTATTGCATGGCAAGGTCTTGCTCATCGCTTGCAGCGAGACCCAGCCATCCATCGACGATGTAACTGTCGGATAAATACATGTACGCCCTGGCATAGCGGGGATCGAGCTCTATGGCTTTTTGACAACAACGTCTCGCCGCCGCATTGCCCTCTGCGCTGAGCAGGTCGCGGTAGGCTTTGCCCTGGAGCATAAGTTCATAGGCTTTCATATTTTCGGTTGGCTTACGTGCGGCCCGATCAACAACATCTTCCTGTATTCTGCCGGGCAGTACCGCGACAATACTACGTGTTACCTCGTCTTGAACTTCGAAGATGTCTTCCAGGTCTCGATCATAACGCTCAGCCCAGATTTGGTTTTCGGTTTCCGCTTCTATCAGTTGCGCGATTATCCGCACGCGGTTTCCAGCCCGCCTTACACTACCTTCGACAACATATTGAACTCCGAGTTGACGCCCGATTTCCTGGATGCCTGCGTCGCTTCCCCTGAAACGAAACGAAGAATTTCGGGCAATGATAAATAATGCGTGAAATCGGGATAACTCCGAGATGATGTCTTCCGATATGCCATCGCTGAAAAACTCCTGCTCTGGATCACTACTCATGTTGGTAAACGGCAGCACGGCAATCGATGGTTTATCCGGAACCTGGAGGCGCTTTGATTCTACAGTTTCTAGAGTAGCGTCTGTCTCCGGTTCAGGTAACTCTTCGCCAGGTCGGAGTCGCGCTACAAAGGCTCTAACGGGGTGATCGAAGCCCTTCAAGGTCATTTCACCCAGACTCTCAAACTCAAATGGCATTCGAGTTGGGACTGTCTCCGACACGGACCCTTGCACTACAATGCCACCTGAGTCCGCCAACTGTTCTAGTCGCTGCGCTAACACAACACCCGCTCCGGTTATCGTATTGTCTGCAATCACTACCTCACCAAGACTAATACCCATTCGCAATTGTGGTTGTATACCATCGTCGAGTGTGGCGTTAAGCTCTCCGTTTGAGACCTGAAAGGCGAGAGCAGCAGCAACGGCATCTGATGCCCGATCAAACTCCGCGACGAGCGCATCACCGCGTAATTCGCGCGTTATCCCTCCATAGGATTTGATGGTTTCTGAAAATTGGTGGAATGCAGTTTGAATGCGTTCATGTGCAAGCGTTTCATTCTTCTGGACAAGCGAGGTCGACCCGACTACATCGGCATGCAGTAGGACGGCCAACTTACGCGATAAATGATCCTTTGACATCGATAGGCCAAATGGAAATAAGGTCGGCAAATATTATCACATACAGTACTTTGAATATTGACCGCCGGGAATAGACGCGAGTGTCTGTAACTGGCCGTTTCGAGAAGCCCAGCAAGCTCATCTGAGCGTCAGCTTTAGAGAAAACAGACCCTCAAACTTGATACATCAGCGGCGATAGACGACCCTTAGTCAAGAGGCATGAAATGCTTGAATCTGCTTGACTGAATACCTCAGGGCGTGAAAGAGACCCTCGACAATCGTTTAGTAACAACATATATCTCCTCCTGTATCCTGAAAAACTGACCCGCATCAAGAGGGCGAGCAATAATCGTGGTAGTAATACTAGCCTGTTATTGTCGTACCTGTGATTTTCTTAAAGGGGAAGGGCTAATGAATACATTTAACTTAGGCAGAGCGTTTTACCAGCTATCACTGCAATTACTGCTTGTCACGATTGGACTGGCAGGCTCATCGCAGGTTATGGCCGCAGGGGGAGTAGTGAAGTCGCCCACAGGGGTAGCACCAGATCGTTACGTTTATTTCCCCGGCACCGAAGCATTGAAGAAAGACGAAATTCGTTTGATAGCCTGCGGCACGGGCTTACCCGCCGCCAGGCGTGACCAGGCCGCTACCTGTTTCCTGGCAGAAATCGGTAATGGAGATAAGTTCCTGTTCGATGTCGGTACCGGTTCGATGACTAATGTGGCAGCCTTATTAATTCCATATGATTTTCTCGACAAGGTATTCCTGACGCATCTTCACACCGATCATTGGGGTGATCTGGCAACCTTATGGGCGGGCGGTTGGACAGCCGGTCGTACCAAACCGCTGCAAGTGTGGGGACCTAAGGGCTCCTCGCCTGAAATGGGTACTGCCTATGCCGTTGATCATTTTCTCAAGGCTTATAACTGGGATGCAATAACTCGAAACTTTGTGCTGAGTCCTAAGCCAGGGGAGATCACTGTTACCGAGTTTGATTACAAAGCGGTCAATGCCGTGGTTTACCAGAAAAACGGGATCACCATCCGTTCTATTCCTGCCATTCATGCTGGTGACGGCCCCGTCAGTTTTATCCTGGAATACGCGGGACTTAAAGTGGTTATCGGTGGTGACACTTTCCCAAACAATTGGTTTATCGAACATGCTGCCAAAGCTGACCTCGCAATTCACGAAACCTTTCTGGTTCCTTCCGACCTGGTGAAGTTCTACGGCCAGTCGGCGGCTCAGGCCATTGGGGTGGGCACTCGCATCCATACCTCCCCACCTGCCTTTGGCAAAGTCATGAGTACCATAAAACCCCGTCATGCAGTGGGCTACCACTTTTTCAATGAGCAGGGTACTCACGACAATATATTAGCCGGCATCCGGGAAACCTATTCCGGTCCCTTATCCCTTGCTGTCGATAACATGGTGTGGAATATTAGTAAGGATAAAATTGTCGAGCGGATGATTGTCTCTCCCGATCAAGCCTGGTCAGTGAACGGTCCCAATAAACCGCCACCACCACCCAAGAAAGGTACTGTGGCTGATCCCATCAGTGACTTTATCAAAGCAGGTCGCTGGCAGCCGGCTGAAAAGGCGCAGGCTCCGATGGTTGAAAAATTCAAGAAAGAAAATAATCTGGAGTAAGAGCAGCAAAGGATCGATCAAGCACTCCGCTTCGGTAGCGGGGTTCCTGATAATTTCAGAAGTCTTGACCCGAGGGTCCGAAACTGGCCGAAGATTGCCGCCTATCCCTGCGAATCGAGAGTCTCCTTTGGAGAAAATGTCAGCGCAGAGAGTGCTTAGTCCGCCTGCATGCGCTTGTATGGCATATTCATCCCGTGCTCCATGCGCGTGGTCTTTTCATTCCGGCTATCTTGCATGCCTGTTTCACATAGCCATACGGAAACAGATTAAAAATAATCTTCTTCGCCTCCGTTTTGCTACTTTTTTTAACGATTGCTAGATGTCTTATTAGGTGGCGAACATCTGGTGCAATATTATGCTCACCATAGTATTCCCTCATAAAGTTTAGTATTAACCAATAGGTGTCATTCAACTCGATCCCTTCTTCTTTGGCGAGTTCGTTTGCGATTGCGATGTCCCAATCGGCTGGATTGAACAAGTATCCCTCAGTGTCTCTTTCAACCGGTATGTTCATATCCCCAATTTACCAGTTTCTTCCGCTGATATGCCTAACGCCTCGCATCAGCGGCGCATTGCTGTGAGCGAAGCGAGCAGTAATGCGTCCGACTGCATGCGTTTGCTATAAGAGAATATCTTTATTCATCAATACCAATTTGAATTACAAGGAGGTCGATGTTTTCACTGGAATTGTTAACGAGTCCATGGTGTCCTCCCATTGGGTTTAAGATCATGTCACCTTTACTTACAGGGATTTCTTCATTCTCGATGTTCATCAGCCCTTTCCCTTCCAGCACTATATACATCTCTTCGTTTTCACCATGCTTGTGGAAACCAATTGTTGAGTCTGGTGGCACCACTACCCGATCAATAAAATCGACATCGCTTCTAAAGTCTGATTTCCCCCAAATTTCATATAAATCAACCGCACCTGTTCCTCCGTGAGAACTTTCTTGACGCTGCTTTACTGCTGTGAGGTAATTTTTAATCATAGACTTATTTCGAAATGCTTATACCAGCTGAATTATAAGGTAATTGACTCGGTAACATATTATCGATTCATTGTTGAGTGCCTGAATGTAGCCGGAGATTGCCTTCTCCTAAAGATTTTTGAGGGTCTTCTTTCGAGAAAGCTACCGCTCAAATCTCATTTCTCAGTAGCCTGGTTCGACCCTTTAGAAGGTCCTTGCTTACCGCACAAAATTGTAAATACCTCTTTTATTCAACATTACAAAGTAGATCTATTCTTCCATAGTGCGCGACGATGGGTTCTTTTGTATCGTCGTTGTCGGTGAAGATAGCAATACCGTAAATCCCATCTTTACGAGCTTCGCCGAACGCGTTTATATAGTCATCGCTTAAGTTTGCACGATCTATTACCAATTCCTGATCAACGGAACTACCCGTACGGACGATAACAGTGCGTATGTATTTCTTGTGATACGGGCCGGCAATTATTTCGCCCTTTCGATGTTTGTTATTTGCCCATACGTATTTCAATGTAGGAACGGGTTTATCATAGAAAATTCCGGGGTCTCCAAACAATACAAAAACGGAAGCGGCGA
>Ga0070722_10000271_pt1 | contig 14125 bp, 12 predicted proteins | sample tdAd001_FD_67276 | JGI IMG/M metagenome (GOLD analysis project Ga0070722, IMG submission 67276) | Marine sediment microbial communities from the Atlantic coast under amendment with organic carbon and nitrate - tdAd00.1 | ecosystem: Environmental > Aquatic > Marine > Coastal > Sediment | place...
CCAAACAACAAACATAGACAACACAAAGTCCAGGTTGCTTACAGATGTTGTTGAAACGCACATCGGCATTCTTTGTGTGAAAAAAATCTTTGGAACTGTTTTCGAATTCTGATCGTCTGGAAAGCGAAGGTGTACCTGAACGAGCTTGCGAAAAGTTTAAAAAGGGACATTTAACTTTGCGTACTGTCTCCGTTTTTCGACATTACATCGGCTGCAACACGTCACCTATACTGAGGTGCGGACTGTGATCGCGTTAACGGTATGACAAGAGCTACGCGTACAGACTAACGTATTCCTCGCGGCTAGCCAGGAAGACTCGAGGTAAAAGGACTATGAACAGCCAATCGCGACAGACTAAGGAAGGATTTGCCCGCAGGGCATTCCGAAGTGCGGCGCTGATATCGATGATATCGGCGACGGCGATTATTGCTGCGTGCAGTCAGGGTGACGGGGTCAGCATCGGTACCGGACAGGACGCAGATCCTGTCGTCATCGATTTTCCGATTGCATACATTCGTGCACCCATTCCTACAGACGATAACGGTGACTTCGAACAAACCGATTTGCGTGAACAGATCACATTCGATTTCGGTGCGGATCTCTACTACCGTGATCGCGCATCGCCAAGTGCTGAGGCGATCAACATCACCGGCGAAATGACGCAAGGACTGGCGGCGATTCGCGATGTCGAGATCGACTACGACGGTAGCAAGTTACTATTCGCAATGCGCTTCCCGTTCGATCCGGACCTCGACGAAGAAGATCTCCCGACCTGGAATCTCTGGGAATACACATTTGAAACCGCTGAACTTCGGCGCGTCATTCCCAATAACCTGACCGCGGAAATCGGCCACGACATCATGCCGAAATACCTGGCGGACGGCCGCATCGTATTTTCGTCCACACGACAATTTCGTTCCCAGGCTGTGTTGCTCGATGAGGATAAGCAAAACAAAGCTGCGTTCGTCGCAGTCGATGAAGACCAGAACGAATTCGCTTTCAATTTACACGTGATCAATTCTGACGGTACCGGCGTAGACCAGGTTACGTTTAACCAGAGTCACGATCTTGATCCTGCTGTCCTGGCAAATGGTCAGATCGTGTTTAGTCGCTGGGACCACGCTGGCCCCAACAATAACGCCGTCGACCTGTACCGGATGAATCCGGACGGCTCGGGCCTCGAGCTCTTCTATGGTAAAGAGAGCCACGCGACCGGCACAAATGAGGCCGGGACGAATGATGAGATCATCCAGTTCATGCAGCCGCGCGAACTTGAAGATGGCCGCATCATGTCATTGATTCGGCCGTTCGCCGATACTGAGGCCGGTGGTGAACTCATCGCAATCGACGCACAACAGTATGTCGAAGTTACACAGCCAACGGCAGTCAACCGTGGTGTATTGACGGGCCCAGCGCAGGAAGATGCGACTGTCAACGAGATTTCGACGGTCCCGGGTGAACCATCGCGGGGCGGACGTTACAGCTCGGTTTATCCGATACTTGATGGCAGCAGCCGCCTGCTCGTGAGCTGGAGCCAGTGCCGGTTGCTGGAAATTCTCCCGGATGATGGCGACATGGCTACGGATGATGTCGCGATCACTCCATGTACGGACGATCGAATTGCGCTTCTGTTTGTGCAGCCTGATCCCGACAATCCGGTCGCGCCGACGGTCGGATCGTTTGTTGTTGCGCCGCCGTTGTATGGCGTCTGGATGTACGATCCGCGCGACGATACGCAGTTGCCTGTCGTACCGGGCGAGGAAGGGTTCATTTTCACCGAAGTTGTTGCGGCCGACCCGAAGGTCGCACCGATGGTTGTGCCCGATGGCACCGACGTATTTGTGCTGGATCCGTCAATAGCGGATACAGGCGAGGCGGTACTGAACATTCGTAGTGTCTACGACTTCGACGGCGTAGCGCTCGTCGATATTCCGGCTGTAGCAGATCCGGTACAGACACCCGCCGCAAATCGGCTTGCCCGCTTCTTGCGCGTTGAGAAAGCCGTATCGATTCCCGACGACGACCTGGTCGATCTCGATGACACCGACTTTGGTGTGAGCACGGCGCAAGGCATGCGAGAGATCGTTGCAAACGCCATGGTCGAGCCCGATGGCTCTGTCATGGTCAAAGTGCCCGCGGATACCGCACTTGCGATCAGCGTGCTCGATGCAAACGGCAAGAGAATCACGGCTCGCCACCAAAACTGGATCTCTTTACGTCCCGGACAGGAGCTCAAGTGCAATGGCTGTCACATCGCGAATAGCGGTGAGTCACATGGCCGTGCCGAGGCGTATGATGCAGCCTACGCTGGCGCGCCGGCTGGCGCACTCCAGTTCCCGAACACCGATCCGGCCTGGTTCATCGGCGAACCGGGCGAGACGATGGCTGAAGTTCGCGCGCGAATTACTTGCGCTTCCGATGGTTGCTCATCGGTCGAGCCATCGATGAACGTAATCTACAGGGATGTTTGGACCGAAGACCCCGTGCTCGCAGCGGCGAATGTCGACATCGATTATCTGTACACGGCCCAGGGGCTCGTGCCGGGCTTGACTACGCAGCCGCCGACAACGTTTGCGTGTGAGCAGAACTGGCAGGCGCGGTGCCGCACCGTGATTAACTATATCTCGAACATTCATCCGCTATGGAGCGTGCCACGGCTACAGTTTGATGATTTGGGTGCCCCGATTCTGGACGCGACAGGGGCGCAGATCGACATGCGGTGCACACTTTGCCACACACAGATCGATCCGGCAGATGGTGCCACAGTCATAGAGCCCGCTGGTCAGCTCGAGCTGACGGACGGGCTGTCGCCCGATGAACCGGATCACTATCATGCCTATCGCGAGCTGTTAGTTACTGATAACCTTCAGGAAGTCGTCAATGGGGCATTGGTCGACGTCCTACAACCGACTGGCCAGGTCGATATCGATGGGAACCCGATACTCGACGTAGTACCGATAGCATCCCCGGCAAGTACTGCGGGCGCGATTGCCTCGAGTGGGTTTTTCGATCGATTTGAAGATCCGGCTAATAACTTGACGGTTAATCACTACAACATATTGTCTAGCGCGGAGAGACGCTTAATTGCGGAATGGTTAGATGTCGGAGCTCAGTACTTCAACAATCCCTTCGACGTCCCGCAGTAGTTCGTCCGCGTGGTGCGCTTGCCTGATAGCCCTTGTGCTGCTGGCAATCACACCCGGACACGCAGAGGCCGCCGACGACGAACTTCGTAGAGTGGCGGTCGCCGACCCGTATCTCGAGATGCATACGGGGCCCGGACGTGGCTACCCGATATTTCATGTCGTTGATCGCGGCGAATCCGTTGAAATCGTGATGCAGCGCACCGACTGGTACCAGGTGCGTGCGGCGAACGGTGTTGAGGGCTGGGTCGATCAGGCGCAAATGGAGCTCACACTCAAGCCCGATGGTTCCGAGGTCGATTTTGCTCGTGCCACGCTGGAAGATTTCACCAATGCCAAATGGGAGGCTGGACTTCTGGCTGGGGACTTTGGTGGCGCCAACATCATCTCGCTCTATGGTGGGTATTCGCTCAACCCGCATGTCTCCGTAGAGGTATGGGGTTCACAGATTTTGGGAAATTTTTCGAACGGCTGGATGGGCAGTGTTAACGTCGTTCATGAAACCTGGCCGGATTGGCGGTTTTCACCGTTTTTTACACTGGGCGTTGGCGTTATACATACGTCGCCCAAGTCGACGATTGTCCAGGGTGAAGACCGCACCGACGAGGTTGGACATGTGGGTGTGGGCCTTCGGGTTTACGCGACACGACGATTTTTGTTTCGTGTCGAGTACAAGAGCTACGTGGTATTCACGAGCCGTGACGAGAATGAGGAAGTAGAAGAATGGAAAGCCGGTTTCGCGTTCTTTTTCTGATCACTTTGGTGATCATGCTCTCGGGCTGTGCAGCCACGAAGAACCTGTTTGGCATCGGGGATGAAGAGGCGCCACCGCCATCTTCGGAGCCGCCCGGTCAGGTTGTCGATCCGCAGGTAGAACGCCGCGAGATCAAGGAACCCAAGATCGATCGCGAGGATTTCGAGGTCAGCGCCTTCGCCGGCCTGATGAATATCGAGGATTTTGGCTCCGACCTGGTCTACGGTCTGAGGTTTGCGTATCACATTACGGAAGGTTTCTTTATCGAGGCCAGTGCCGGCCAGTCCGAGGCCGGGCTGACGAGTTTCGAGGCTCTCTCAGGTGGTGCGTTGTTGTTTGAAGACCGGACACTGACGTATTACAACCTCAATCTTGGCTACAACATCCTGCCGGGCGAAGTATTTCTCGGTGAAGGCCGAGCCTACAACACACAGTTCTATCTGATCGCGGGGCTGGGGTCGACGGAATTTGCAGAGGACGATCGCTTCACGGTCAATTTCGGAGCGGGGTTCCGCTTTCTAATAACCGACTCGGTTGCACTGCACGCCGACTTTCGTGACCACTTGTTCGACATCGATATTCTGGGTCGGGAGAAGACGACTCACAATCTCGAGGGAACCATCGGCGTTTCGGTGTTCTTCTGAGGCAGGGATCACGGATATGGCCACAGCAGTAGAGATACATTAGGAATATGCTTATGGGAATCAACAATCTAAGCCGATTTTTTCTGCTTTTCGCCGTGCTTGCGGGCACTGCAGCTTGCAGTGATTTCGAGCCTTGGGTGAAGCCCTACGAGCGTGACCGACTCGCAGATCCGATCATGGCGCTTGATACAGACCCGGTGTCCAGTGCGTACATTCAGCATGTCTTCGAGGCTCGTGAGGGTGCTCGTGGTGGCGAAGGCGCCGCAGGTGGCGGCTGCGGTTGCAACTAGGATCGTTTGATTAAATCATGAATCTTTGGCGTGGCATTTTAGTTTCGGTTTTGGGCTTGCTGTTTTTCGGCAATGCGCTGGCCGGCATATTGCCCGAAGATCGTGGTGACGTTCTTTACCATCTCTACGATGGCGGTGGCGTTGAAATCAGTGGGCCGTCTGTCCTCGTTCGTAAACAAGTTGGCAAGAGCACATCATTTGTAGGTAACTACTATGTCGACATGATCAGCTCGGCTTCGATAGACGTCATCACGCAAGCGAGTCCTTATAAGGAGGAACGCACTCAGTGGTCTCTCGGGATGGACTACCTCCGCGGCAACACAACGATGAGTGTTGGCTATACGACCAGTACCGAGTCCGACTTCGACGCCAAGACCTACAGCTTCTCGGTAAGCCAGGATCTGTTCGGCGACCTGACGACGCTGACACTGAGTTACGCGCTTGGTGATGACCTTGTTGGCCGTTCCGACGATCCGACGTTTGAGCGGGAAGTCGATCGCCAGCACTACGGCGTAGGCATTACGCAGATTTTGACGCGCAACATGATTGCGTCTCTCAATATCGAGACGATTACCGACGAAGGATTCCTGAATAATCCATACCGCTCGGTACGCTATGCCGATGCCGGTTCGGCAATCGGATATAGTTATGAGCCGGAGCTGTATCCAAACACGCGTACAAGCAACGCGGTCGGACTCCGGGCGAAATATTTTCTGCCTTATCGTGCTGCGCTTGAAGGCGAATATCGGTACTTCACGGATACCTGGGACATCAAGTCACATACGGCATCCATCGCCTACACGCATCCACTGGGCCCGTGGACATTCAGCGCAAAGTACCGTTATCACGATCAGACCGGCGCGCATTTCTACGCCGATTTGTTTCCGTATTCCGAGGCCACCAATTTCCGTGGTCGCGATAAGGAACTCAGTGCGCTGACAAGTCATACGTTCAAGGTGGGCGCCAGTTACGAATTCCTCAGCGATCCCGATGGCTGGGGCTTTATCAAAAGGGGCACCGCCAACTTCTCCTATTCCTTGCTGTCTGTCGATTATGATGAGTTCTCAGACCTCAGCGTTGGCGCACCACTAGGCAGCGAACCCTTGTATCAACTCGAAGCAGACATCATCCAGATATTCGTCTCCTTCTGGTATTAGAATTGTCGCGGCTGAAGCCGCTCCTACAAGTCTAAATTCGCTCCGTGCAAGTCTAAATTCGCTCCGTGGGAGCGGCTTCAGCCGCGACACTGATGGTAGGATTGCATCCCATGTATACCCTCCTTGTTCTGCTTATCGCTGTGCTCGCCATCGGAGTCGTTCTCTACAACCGGCTCATCCGCAGCCGAAATCGGGTCGATACGGCCTGGAGCGACATCGACGTCCAGTTGCAGCGTCGTCATGATCTGGTGCCGCGACTGGTTACTGCCGTGGAGCAATACGCCAGTTACGAACGGGCAACGCTCGAGGCCGTTACAGAGCTGCGTGCCGAGGCAATGCGTGTCACGGACATCGATGCACGGAGCACGGCTGAAGAAGAGCTGAGTACAGGCGTGCAGCGCCTGATTGCCCTGGCGGAAAGTTACCCCGACCTCAAGGCGAATGAGAATTTTCTGAACCTGCAGAACGAGCTTGTCGAAACGGAGGATTATCTGCAGTTCGCGCGGCGGTATTACAATGGCTCGGTTCGCGACTACAACACAATGACAGAAACGGTGCCCAGCAACTTTGTTGCGGGTGCATTCGGATTCGAAGGTCGCAGCTTTTTTCAGAAATCATCGGATGACGCGGCTAATGTTCCGCTAATCAAGTTCGGTTCCGTCGAATGAAAACGGTCGCAGCGTGCTTGTTGCTGTTGTCTTTTTCAGTCTTTGCTGACGAGCGTATCCTCGAGTTCCACAGCGACATTCTGATCATGCAGGATGGCTGGATCGACGTCACCGAAACGATCCGTGTGCGTGCAGAGGGCCATCGTATTCGTCGCGGTATCTACCGCGATTTTCCGACAGAGTACGCAGATAAGCTCGGCAACGACTACGCTGTGGGCTTCGAACCGCTGTCAGTGTTGCGCAACAACGCGCGCGAAGATTTTCATACGCAGAGCATTCGCGATGGAGTACGCGTCTACTTTGGCAGCTCGAACCGCTACGTCAATACCGGCGAGCACACCTACACATTCCGCTATCGCGCCAGTCGTATGCTCGGCTTCTTCGAAGATCACGATGAGTTGTACTGGAACGTAACCGGCGTGAATTGGGAGTTTCCGATCGATCGCGCGAGTGCGACCGTATCCTTCAGCTTCGACGTATCATCGAATGACATTAGCGCTGAGGCTTACACAGGTTCGTTTGGCAGTTCGAATCGGGAGTACACTTCACGAATAGATCCCTCCGGACGTATCGAGTTTCAAACCACCAAACCGCTACCGGCGCTAAACGGAATCACTGTCGTAGTAGCTTGGCCAAAAGGGTACATCGTCGAACCGGGCGACATGCAGCGGCTTGGCTGGCTACTCAAAGACAATTCCAATCTTCTTGTTGCACTAGTTGGCTTTGTGCTGCTACTGCTTTACTACATTCTGGTATGGCAGCGTTTTGGCAAGGATCCCGATGAGGGCGTGCTCGTGACACGCTACAAGCCACCGGGTGGATTCTCTCCGGCGTCGCTGCGCTACGTGCGCCAGATGTACTACGACGACAAAGTGATGACCGCCGCGGTAGTCAATCTCGCCGTCAAAGGATACCTACGGATCGACCTGGAGGAAGGTGCGGATGGATTCCTCGGCATTGGCAAGGAAGAGGACAAGTACTCACTGGTCAAGACGAGCCCGGGGTCGAACGCCGCCCCGATGGCCGCAGGGGAGCAGGAACTCTATGACGGCTTGTTTGAATCCGGGTCGGTCGTTGTACTTGAAAACGAGAACCACGAGATGCTGGGCGAGGCTAAAGACGCGCACCGGGGTTCGCTCAAGAAAGATTACAAACAGAATTACTTCCAGACAAACGGCTTGTTGAATATTCCTGCAATCCTGATTTTCATTGCGACCGCAGTTGTTGCCCTTGTGGCCGGGCCCTCACCGTTGGTCATTGTCACAATTATTGCGATGGCAGTGACGACGATTTTTTTCGCCATCATCATGAAACGGCCGACGCTGCGTGGCCGAAAATTGCTCGACGAAATTCTCGGCTTCAAGGACTACCTCGAGATTGCCGAGAAAGACGAGATGAATCTGCGTAACCCACCGGAAAAAACACCGGAGCTGTTCGAGACCTACCTGCCATTCGCACTGGCGCTTGGTGTCGATCAGTTATGGGCGGAGAAGTTCGCAGCCGTTCTTTCGGCTGTACAACAAACTGACGGCACAACCTATCAGCCGGCTTGGTACAACGGCTCGCTGAACACAATGGATTTGAGCGGCGCAACGAGCCAGCTCTCGAGCAGCTTGAATACGGCCATAACGAGTTCAGTGTCGCCGCCAGGATCGTCATCGGGCGGAGGAGGCGGTGGTTTCTCCGGCGGAGGTGGCGGAGGCGGCGGAGGTGGCGGATGGTGACTACGGACGCAACAATGGGCACCATTGATGGTCGAACAATGAATCGCGATCCTGAGTAGGCAATGAACTCACCGATTTACAGCATGCGGCCACGAAGCCAAAGCGCAATTCCAAACGCAATCTTTGTTTTGCTGGTTGCCAACGGTATCGTTTTCGTCTTGCAGCAGCTCAACCCGCAGTTTCTTTACATCAATTTCGCGTTGTGGCCCGCGACTGTGTCCGGGTCGCCGTTCATGCCGTGGCAACTGGTGACCTACGGTTTCCTGCATGGCAACCTGACCCATATCGCCTTCAATATGTTCGGCCTGTGGATGTTCGGCAGAGAACTCGAACGGATGATGGGCCAGAAGCGCTTCCTCACTTACTATTTCACCTGCGTGATTGGGGCCGGGCTTGTACAACTTATTGTGGCCGGAACACAGGGTGGTCTCTATCCGACCGTCGGCGCGTCGGGCGGCGTGTTCGGAATTCTCCTCGCCTACGGCATGACATTTCCAAATCGCATGGTCGTGCTGATGTTCCCGCCGATACCTATGAAGGCCAAGTACTTCGTTTTGTTTTACGGCTTGCTCGAGTTGTATCTCGGCGTGAGCGGCAATGCGCCCGGTGTCGCTAACTTCGCACATCTTGGTGGCATGCTTTTCGGCTTCCTGCTGCTATATCGTTGGAGAAATCCGAGACGACGTGGCTAATCTGATTGCCCTTACTGTCGCAACAGCGATCCTGGTGATGATACCGGGACCGAACGTCGCGTTGATCGTTGCTAACAGCATTCGTTACGGATTTCGGATGGGTGCGAGGACAGCATTGGGTGTGACCTGTGGTAATGCGATTCAACTGATCCTCGTTGTTCTCGGCATGGCCGCGATTATCGAGCTGGCCGCTGAAGCACTCACGTGGATTCGCTGGGCGGGCGTTGCGTACCTGATCTACTTGGGTATTCGAACCTGGCATACACCGGCAGACGACCTGAGTGCGGTCAAAGCGGCGCCAGCGGTATTCTGGCGTGCCGTGATGATCGCCGCCATCAACCCCAAGACGCTCTTGTTTATCGCCGCGTTCCTGCCGCAATTCGTCATAGTCGACGCCGGTGCAATGGGTCACCCTGCAACAGTAGCGGCCGTGTTCCTGGTTGTGCTCCTCGCCGGGGATCTGGTCTGGGCATTGATGGCGGGTTCGGCAAGGTCACTACTGGAACGCTGCGCGCAGGCACGCAACCGAATCACAGGCGGATTCCTGTTCGCGGCAGGAGTCGGGCTGGCACTCTCGAGGCGATGAGACCTTTTGGGCCTCAGATACATCTATAATTGAACGATATTGACGTGGGAGACACCATGACGATCAAACGCAGAGAATTTCTTGGCCGGATGGCCGCGGGTAGTGCAATTCTGACGGTGCCGGCTTTTCTGACGGGCTGTAGCACACAACAGGCGACTATGCTTGCGGAACCAACTCCAGAGAATCCGTTCATGGACTGGTTCGGAGTTGATCAGGCAACCGCTGCGCGAGTCATGTCGGAACTGACTACCAATGGTGCCGATGCCGCAGATCTCTACTTTCAGCATTCACGCAGCAATTCCTTGTCGCTCGAAGACGGAATCGTGTCAAAAGCCAACTCGAATATTCAACAAGGCGTTGGCTTGCGTGTCGTTATTGGTGAGCAAACCGGATATGCCTTTACAGAAGACCTGACTCTGCCATCAATGCTTGCGGCTGCGCGAACAGCATCGGCAATCGCTTCAAGGAGCCGTACAGTCGCGCCGCAATCGTTTACACCGAAGGAGTTGGGTGGTCTGTATACAACGACTGTTCCCTGGTCGGACGTCGGAATAGACCAGAAACTGCCGGTTCTCAAGTTCATCGAGGAAAAGGCGAAAGCGCTCGATCTCGCCGTTGACAAAGTTTCTGTGTATTGGGGCGATGTCGATGAGCGCGTGATGATCGCGACGCTCGATGGCAATCTGATAACTGATCATCGGCCGATGACTCGCCTAACTTTGCTTGTCACTGCGAAGAAAGGCGACGAAGTGCAATCGGGTTACTCGAATATTGCCGCCAGGGAGGAATTTGGCTGGTATACCGAAGAGCGATTGACCACGATGGTTCAGGAAGCCGTTGATCGCACGATGATTCTGTTCGATGCGCGCCGTCCACCAGCCGGTGAGATGCCGGTCATCCTGGCATCCGGCGCAAGTGGCATATTGCTGCACGAGGCGATTGGCCATGGAATGGAAGCTGACTTCAATCGCAAAGGCACGAGCATTTACTCCGACATGATAGGTAAAAAGGTCGCGGAGCCGTTCGTAACTGTCGTCGACCAGGCAACGATACCGCGTGAACGTGGTGCCCTGAACTACGATGATGAAGGCAACACCGCCGGACGAACCGTCATGGTGGAGAACGGCATTCTGAAGTCATACCTGCACGACCAGATCAGCGCCAGACAATATGATCTCAAGCCGACCGGGTCCGGCCGACGCGAGTCTTACAAATTCGCACCGATGCCTCGCATGAGCTGCACATTCATGGAAGACGGTCCGCACACCAGGGAAGAGATTGTTGAGGCTGTCGATCACGGCATTATTTGCGAGACCTACACGAATGGTCAGGTGCAGATCGGCGCGGGTGACTATACGTTCTACGTTAAGAACGGTTGGCTCGTTGAGGGAGGCAAGGTCACGGCGCCGATCAAGGATGTGAATATTATCGGCAATGGTCCCGAGTCGCTGAAACGCATCACGATGGTGGCGAACGACACGCGTCTCGATACGGGTGGCTGGACTTGCGGCAAGAACGGGCAAAGCGTGCCGGTATCGCAAGGAATTCCAACGGTGCTGGTCTCCAAGATGACCGTGGGAGGCGAAAATGCCAGCTAATTTATCGGAGCAGGCCACGCAAGCTGTTGAGCTCGCAAAAAATGCGGGCGCCGAAGACACGTGGGTTACGGCAAACCAGAGTCGTGACGTCGAATTCAACTATCGTGATGGGGCTCTCGAGAAGGTCAAGGACACAACATCACGCTCACTTGCTGTACAAATCTACGCGAATGGTCGTTATTCGAGCCACCAGACCACGGATTTGAATCCGGACCGACTTGGTGGCTTTGTTAGTGAAGCCGTCGCGATCACGCGCGCATTGGAACCAGACGAATATCGTCGGATCACTCCGGAAGAGCTATTCGCAAATCGGCCCAGCGATGATCTGGAACTGGTTGATGAAACAGTGGCGACGCTGGATCGTGAGCAGCGCCTGGCCTGGTGTCGAGCGCTTGACGACACATCAAGGGGGCACGAACGTGTGATCTCGGCGACTGCAGGCGTCTATGACGGAACCCAGATGTCCGCGTCCGCGAGCAGTAATGGTTTCGCGGGATTTCAGCAGTCGACGTATTGCTGGTTTGGGTCAGAGGTGACACTCAAGGACCAGGGCGAAAAGCGGGCAGAGGATTTCTTCTATGCCGGTGGCGCACACGTCGAAGACCTGCCTGATCCGGCAAGTGTCGGCCAGGCATGTCTGGAGCGTGCCCTGTCGCGGCTCGACTCCGCAAAGGGACCGACCCAGAAGACCGTGATGATTGTCGACGCACGCGCGGCCGGCTCGTTGGTAGGTCGCCTGATGCGCCCGGCCAATGCACGCAGCGTGCAACAGGGACGATCGTTCTGGACGCCATTGATCGGCGAACAAGCCTTCTCCGACAAATTGACGATTATTGACGATCCGCTGATCGTTCGCGGCCTGAGTTCGCGCCACTACGATGGCGAGGGCATATCAGCCAGGCCGCTGCCAATTATTGAGAACGGTGTCGTTCAAAATATCTACGTGGATACGTATTACGGCCGCAAGGGCGACATGGCTCCTACCACTGGCTCGCAGTCGAATCTCCGTATCGGGCTTGGCGACCATTCGCTGGAGCAACTGATAACCGAGGTCGGCACCGGCGTGTATGTGACCTCGTGGCTTGGCGGCAATGCTGATGCGACGACCGGTGACTTTTCGCTCGGATTACGCGGGCACCTGATCGAGAATGGCCAGATCGGAAAGCCGGTCGGCGAGATGAATGTCACAGGGAATCTTCGTGATTTGTTCAATCGCCTGGAACTCGTCGGCAATGATCCGTATCCGTACTCGTTCTCGGCAACATTATCGCCGACGCTCGTCTTTGCAGACGTGGATTTCTCCGGCGCCTAGGCCATCAAACCGCCATCGATCGGGATGGCGGTCCCTGTGATGTGACTTGCGGCGTCGCTCGCGAGAAATATCACAAGTGCGGCAATATCTTCGGGGCTGGCAATTCTGCCATTCGGGCTCTCAGCAGCCACTTCCGTCAGAAAGGTGTCGATGTCTTCGCCTTGTTCCTGGGTTTCGTTGACCAACATCGGTGTGTCGACGCCTCCCGGACAGATCGCGTTTATCCGCACTCCGTCGGCAGCATGGTCCAGTGCCATTGCCCGCGTCATCAGAATGAGCCCGCCTTTGCTGGCGCAATAGGCCACCGCTCTGTCACCACCTTTTAGTCCCCAGACTGAAGAAATGTTGACAATGCTGCCTTCAGCTTTGGTTAGATGCGGTAATGCGGCCCTGGATAGGTAAAACGGAACGTCGAGATTGACTGACAACGTGTCACGCCAGTCGTCATCACTGGTCTCCTCGGCGTTGCCGCGAATGAGAATGCCAGCTGCGTTGACGAGGCAGTCAATGCCGCCGTACTCATCAATCGTGTCGGCAATGAGTTCATCGCAATCTTCGGACTCTTCGAGCGATCCTGCCCAGGTCGAGATGCTCTCCGACACGTCAGCGACTTCCTCGAGCCGTCCTTCATTTCGCCCGGCGGCCATGACGGACCAACCAGCATCGGCAAACGCGATCGCTATTGCGGCGCCAATGCCCGAGCTAGCTCCGGTTACGAGCACAACATTCATGACGAATCTCTCAAGACTGGTATCGTGTCATTATAGCCGGATAAGTAATGACGACCGAAACCACACTCACTGCCCTCGGATGGCGGCCGCATTTCGCCGCGCAGACTTCCGACTTGAATGACGATTCGCTCGAGCCAGCGCGCGTGTCAGCGGTGCATCGCGGGCGCATCGATGTTGTAGGGCAGGGCTTCGATTTCAGTGTCGCGATCTCTGGAAAAGCTGCGGCGCTGGATATCACTGTCGGTGACTGGGTACTGATCGATCCCGACGGACCATCAGTCAGGAAACGTCTCGATCGGTTCGGTTTGTTTCAACGCCGTTCGGCGGGAACGTCCGGCGACATCCAGTTGATTGCCGCCAACGTCGATACCCTGTTTATCGTGACGTCGGCCAATCGCGATTTCAATGTCGCACGCCTCGAACGCTATCTGGCGGTTGCGCACGATGCGGGCGCATACCCGGTGGTCGTGATCACCAAAGCAGACACGGTTGATTCCGTAGCCAAATTCGTCATGGAGGCATCCGGACTTTCACCCGGGCTACTCGTCGAAACGCTGGATGCGCGAGATCCAGAGCAGGTCGCCGTGGTCCGACATTGGTGCAAGTCCGGTCAGACTGTGGCCCTTGTCGGTTCTTCTGGTGTCGGAAAATCTACTTTAATCAACACCTTAACGGGGGAGCATCTGGAAACGCGTGGCGTGCGCGAGGACGATCAACGTGGCCGACACACGACGACAGGACGTTCGATGCACCAACTTCCGGATGGCGGATGGTTGATCGACACACCGGGAATGCGCGAGCTGCAACTCGTCGACGTTGCCGAAGC
>Ga0070722_10000272_pt1 | contig 14032 bp, 13 predicted proteins | sample tdAd001_FD_67276 | JGI IMG/M metagenome (GOLD analysis project Ga0070722, IMG submission 67276) | Marine sediment microbial communities from the Atlantic coast under amendment with organic carbon and nitrate - tdAd00.1 | ecosystem: Environmental > Aquatic > Marine > Coastal > Sediment | place...
TAACTCAGAGCCTTATCCGGCTGGTGGCTGAAAACGGCATGGACTGGATGTTTTCAAACTGCAGTACAACCGCCCAGCGCGGGGCGCTGGACTGGGCGCCCAGGTTCCGGGATGCAGTGGTTCCCCTGTTTGACGAACTGTATGAAAGAGTTGTATCCGGCATAGAAACCAAAAGGGTGATTGAGGCAAACAGCGCTCCTGATTACCTTGAAAAACTGCAAAAGGAACTCGATGTCATCAAAAATTCTGAGATGTGGCAGGCCGGGGCTGCGGTACGGGCTTTACGGCCTGAAAATCGATAAAGGGAGAACAACATTATGGAACCGATACTGTTATATGACACCACCTTAAGAGACGGAACCCAGGGAGAAAACATCAGTTTTACAGCCAAAGAGAAAATCCAGATCGCCCAGCGCCTGGACGACTTTGGCATCCATTACATCGAGGGCGGCTGGCCGGGTTCCAATCCCAGGGACATGCAATTTTTCGACCTTGCTCAAAACACCACCTTCAACAACACTCGTATAACAGCATTCGGCTCCACCCGCAAAGCCCGTATCGCTGCCTCCGACGATCCCAACTTGCAGGCACTGTTGCAAAGCAATACTCCGGCGGTGGCTATATTCGGCAAAACGTGGGACCTCCACGTCGAGCAGGTTATAAACACCACTCTTGAAGAGAACCTGGCCATGATATTCGAGTCGGTTGAATTTCTAAAAAAGAATGACCGCGAGGTGATTTACGACGCTGAACATTTTTTTGACGGCTATAAGGATAACCCAGACTATTCACTGCAGACCTTAATGGCGGCGGCTGACGCCGGAGCGCAATTTATTGTGCTTTGTGACACCAACGGCGGCAGCCTCCCATCTGAAATCGTATCGATCATGAAGGAAATACGTCAGTCCTTCTGCGAAAAATACGATACAACAACAGATGCGCTGCCGGTTAAAATCGGTATCCATACTCACAATGACAGCGGTCTGGCTGTGGCCAATTCCATCGAAGCGGTTCAATCCGGGGCGGTTATGGTCCAGGGGACTATCAATGGATACGGGGAAAGATGCGGCAATGCCGACCTGACATCAATAATACCGATCCTCTATTATAAAATGAACCGCCCGTGTGTTACCAGTGAGAATATTGTAAAGCTGAAAGCTCTCTCCAGATTTGTAAGTGAAACAGCCAACATGATTCCCTTAAACAGCAGGCCATTTGTCGGAGAAAGCGCTTTTGCACACAAAGGTGGCATTCATGTGAACGCGATCATGAAAATATCCAGGGCCTATGAACATATGGAGCCCGATATGGTGGGGAACAAGCGCCGTGTCCTGGTATCGGACCTTTCAGGCAAAAGCAATATCGAATACAAGGCTAAAGAACTCGGAATAGAGCTTGGGGCCAACGGATTAGACAGTCGTAAAATCGTTTCTAAAATAAAACGCATGGAACAGGAAGGATACCAGTTTGACGTGGCTGACGCGTCGTTCAAGATCTTGCTGGAGAAGTTTACAGACCAGTACCAGCCCCTCTTTGAACTAAAATCCTTCAGGGTTCACATTGAAAAGGACGCTGATCGCCCCTGCAGCGCCCACGCCACCATCAAGATTTCCGTGGAAGGCAAAGAGGAAATAACCGCCGCTGAAGGAGATGGCCCGGTCAGTGCTCTGGATAACGCTCTGCGCAAAGCCTTGGACAAATTCTATCCTGAACTAAAAGCCATGCGACTGATCGATTTCAAGGTCCGGGTCATCGATGGACGCGAAGGAACCGCAGCAAGGGTGCGTGTGTCTATAGAATCACGGGATCAGGACCATATCTGGAGCACAATCGGTGTTTCAGAAGATATTATCGAAGCCAGCTGGCATGCACTGGCGGAAAGTGTTCAGTTTAAGCTGGCAATGGAAAAACAACAACCCAAATAGACCGGGAACAAAGTTAAAGGAATAGAACCTTGAATAAAAGAGATAGGATCAATGCCGCGGGACTTTTTCGTTATACTGTCCTGCGGCCTATGCTCACTCAGTTTTTGCTCTTTGTTTAGAAAGGGAAGAAATATTCTACCTGAATTTTGCATGAAAATTGATGAGAATCTTTAAGTGCCTTGCATATGAAAGCCTCCAACTCGTGCAATATTCAGGTTCTATACCGATAAATTAATTAATAGGAGCAAAATCATGAAAGAAAGAGTAATTATTTTTGATACTACATTAAGAGACGGCGAGCAATCTCCCGGAGCCAGCATGAATGCCGGTGAAAAGCTGCGACTTGCCATCCAGTTGGAAAAGCTTGGTGTAGATGTATTGGAGGCCGGCTTTCCGGCAGCATCTGAAGGCGATTTTAAGGCTGTTTCCGATATAGCAGGCAAACTGAAACATACAGAAGTTGCAGCCCTGGCGCGCACTTCCAAAGGAGATATTGACCGGGCCTGGGGCGCAATCCAGCATGCCAAAAAACCGAGAATCCATACCTTTATCGCCACATCTGACCTTCACATGCACTACAAGCTGAACATGACAAAGGACGAGGTTCTCAAAACCACTGTGGAAACGGTTAAATATGCCAGTTCTTTTACCGACAATGTTGAGTTTTCAGCAGAGGATGCATCGCGGAGTGATCGGGATTTTTTGTGCAAGGTTTTCGAGGCAGCCATTGAAGCAGGTGCCACGACGATTAACATTCCCGATACCGTGGGCTATGCCATACCAGAGGAATTTTCAGAGCTTACAAAATATGTCATAACCCACACCCCCAATATAGGCAAGGCGGTAGTCAGTGTTCACTGCCATAATGATCTTGGCCTTGCCACGGCAAATACCGTTGCGGCAGTATGTGCCGGTGCCAGACAAGCGGAAGTGACTATTAACGGAATTGGGGAAAGGGCCGGCAATACATCTCTGGAAGAATTTGTAATGGCAATGCACACAAGACCCAATTATCTTCCGTTATATAGCAATATCAAAACCGAACTTATTTATCCCACAAGCCGATTGGTCACCATGATCACCGGTATCATCGTACAGCCTAACAAGGCCGTTGTGGGTGCCAACGCATTTGCCCACGAGGCCGGAATTCATCAGGACGGCGTACTAAAGAATCCGATGACGTATGAGATCATGAAGCCGGAAACCGTTGGACTCAGTGCCAGCAAGCTGGTTTTAGGCAAACACTCGGGAAGACATGCTTTGCGGTCACGTTTAAAAGAGCTGGGATACGACCTTTCCGATGATGAATTGAAGCTTGTTTTTAAAAAATTCAAGGAGCTGGCTGATAAGAAAAAACATGTTGTGGATGAAGATTTGGAAGTGATTGTAACAGAAGGGATCCTCCGAACCACTGACACCTTCCGCCTGGAATATTTGAATGTGACCTGTGGAACAACCGTTATTCCCATGGCAACCGTTAAGCTTACTATCAATGAAAGGACCGTCCATGGTGCAGGTTACGGAAACGGTCCCATTGATGCCGCTTTTGACAGCATTGCAAAACTGACCGGGACTGAATCAGAGCTTTTGAGATTTTCCATAAGCGCCATTACCAGCGGTACGGATGCTCAGGGAGAAGTCACCGTTCGCTTGCAAGAAAACGGGCTGATCGCCCTTGGCAGGGGAGCTGATCCCGACATCATCACCGCCAGTGTCAAAGCCTATATCAACGGATTGAACCGTCTGGAATATTTGAAGACCCATCCGGTCGAAGCAACTGAAGTTCTTTAATTGCCCCAAACCTTTTTCCATGAATAGAGCTGAAGGGGCTAAACATGCCTTTCAGCTCTATTTACTATAATCCATTAAGAAGAGCTACTTGCCAAGCATCCCTTTTTTTAGTTTAGCGTCAGCCGGTTTTTCGCCAAGCCAGATTGAAAAAACAGCCCTTTTAAAATCAATCCCCTTGATAGTCCCTTTAAGTTTTTCATTTTTATATACGCTAACTCCCTCTTTCGGTATGTAAGCTATATCGAATATATCATTTTTCTTTATTTCATCAGCGAAAAATGAGGTGAATTGGTCTATCTCGTTCTTAAAAGAGCTTACATTTTCGCCCAATGAATTTTTAAAACCTTCATTGATAGCATCTGTCATCTTTTTAGTTGTAATCATACCGGATACAATATGTAGCTTTAAGGCCATGGTTTCATCAGCATCAATGATCATTTGGGGGTCATGATTCTTTTGTATAAGATACAGCCCCCCCACATACATCTTCATAAAAAATTTTACTCGAAAGCCGGCACCGTTTAAAAGCAACTTATCCTTACCTCCCATCAGGCTGTCGGGCAGCGTGACTTTACCTATTTGCGCTGCTGTAGCCAAAGAAGTCATCATGAGAACAGCTAAAGCAATAACCATCAATCTTTTCATTATCTCACTCCTTTCGTATTAAACTTCCAGCGTACCAATTATATCTGTCAAATTGTCAATCTGTCTTTCAATCAGAAATGCTTCGATTCCTTCTATGATATCGATTGTGGCATGTGGGTTGATAAAATTGGCCGTACCTACCTGAACGGCCACAGCACCTGCTATCAAAAACTCCAGTGCATCTTCGGCCGTCATAATTCCGCCAACCCCGATAACCGGAATCTTAACGTTTTGAGCTACCTGCCAGACCATGCGCAGGGCCACGGGTTTAATTGCAGGACCTGAAAGTCCGCCGGTGATATTGGCAAGCTTTGGGCGCCGGGTTTCAATGTCGATGACCATGCCGGTCAGCGTATTAATAAGGGAAATAGAATCCGCACCTGCTGCTTCTACACTTTGGGCGATTTGGGTGATGTCGGTTACATTGGGAGAAAGCTTGACCATCATGGGTTTTTCGGTTTTGTCCCTGATCGCACTAACAACCTCTGATGCAGAGTCAGGATATGCTCCAAATGCCAACCCACCGGATTTTACGTTGGGACATGAAATATTAACCTCAATTCCTGATACGTCTTCAATATCATCCAGGCGTGCTGCCAGTTCAGCATATTCCACCACACTTTTCCCATAAATGTTTACAAATATTGATGTTTCCAGCCTTTTCAAGAATGGCAATTTCTCTTTAACAAATGCAGCCAAGCCGACGTTCTCAAGTCCTATGGCATTCAACATGCCGCATGGCGTTTCAACGATCCTCGGCGGCGGATTTCCACCGGACGGCTCAAGTGATAAACCCTTTACAATAATGGCCCCCAGGCGGTTTAAGTCGATAAGTTTTTCAAACTCGCTGCCATATCCGAATGTGCCGGATGCTGTCATTACCGGGTTCCTTAGTTCTATTCCCCCGATATTTACATGAATATTAGGCTTTTTTTCAATCATAGCAATTAGATCCATTCAGGTAACAACCAACCATCTTCATCGTCTTGCCTGCTCCTGGTCCGATTTGATTCCTCACAAAGCGCACTTTATATAAAATAAATATTGATAGATAGCAAGACACTGTTTTAACATTCATCAACCAGCTGTTTGGTTAAATGGTTAATTGGTGAAATAGTTAAATATTTGATGAGTAAAAACTTATATTTAAAATCAATAATAATTTAACCATTCAACGAATTAACGATTTAACTATAATTAAATGGGGTGACATTTATGAAAAAGATTCTTGGAATTATCGGATCACCGCGCAAACTCGGCAACTGTGAAATCTTTGTTAAAGAAATCAGCAGGCAGATATCAATTCCACATGAATTAAAGCTTTTGCGTCTCCAGGATTTCAAGATCCTCCCCTGTAGAGGATGCTATCAGTGCCTTTACAAAGAAGGGCAATGCGTCATCGACGATGACTTGAATTCAGTTAAAAAGGCCATTTTCGATGCTGATGCATTTATTGTATCGGCACCTACCTATTTTCTGGGCATCAATTCATGCATCAAACTGCTGCTTGACAGAGGACTTTCATTGTTAGCCCATATTGAAGAACTATGGCACAAACCGGCCGTGGGAGTTACAATAGCAGGTATTGAGGGCAAGGAAGGCTATAGCCTGCTCGGCATTCAAAGCTTTTTAAAGCTAATTTTGGCAGAGAACAAACAGAGCGTAGTCGTTTACGGCGCCCTGCCCGGAGAAGTTTTTATGAACCAGGAAAACAAACAAACAGCCGCTGAACTGGCTTCTTCACTATTCGAACCTTGTGTTGAAAAAAAAGGGCCGTTCTGCCCCCAATGCGGAGGGGATACTTTCAGGTTTATTGAAAAAAACAAGGTGCGGTGCATGCTGTGCAGCAATGCGGGGACCATGACAGTGCAAGGAGATATCCCTTCATTCGAAATAAGTAAAAGTGACCACGAGCTTTTTCTCAGCAAGGAAGAAGCACTAAAGCACAGGGAATGGCTGCTCGGCATGAAATCACGCTTTATTCAACAAAAGAAAGTACTCAAAGAAATTACCGGATCGTATCTAAAACAGGGGAGCTGGATTAAACCCTGAAATAAGTAGGCTGGTATAAAATATTTCACCGACTTTATAAATTGGATCACTTAGATATTTTTTCCACAAGCTTTGCAAACGCCTTGCTTACCTGGGAATCCGCATAGCTTTCCTGAAAAGAGAGGCCTTGGTCGCCGCATGATACAACATTGTGATCAAACGGAATTCTCCCAAGAAACTCGATTCCAGCGTCCCTGGCTGTCTTTTCTCCGCCTCCTGATCCGAACAGGTCAACCATTTTATTGCAGTGAGGACATGTAAAGCCGCTCATATTCTCGATAAGACCAAATATTTTCATTTTTACGGTTTTACAGAAATTGATCGACTTCCTGACATCTGCCAGCGACACCTCTTGTGGCGTAGTTACAATAATTGCCCTGGCGTCGGAAATTAACTGGGCAACTGTCAACGGTTCATCACCCGTTCCGGGAGGAGAATCGATAATCAAAAAGTCTAGTTCACCCCATTCAACCTCGCCGATAAACTGCCGGATGGCAGAATATTTGAGCGGTCCTCGCCATATAATTGCATCGTCTTTGCTTGCGATCAGCGATTCTATTGAAACAACCTTCAGGTTTGGTGAATAGCTTATTGGATTCAGTTTATTATTCTTGCTCAGATCCAGCATCCCCTTCAACCCCAGCATTCTCGGTACGTCAGGACCGTGCAAATCAACATCCATAATCCCCACTCTAAATCCCTTGTTGGCAAGCGCCATGGCCAAGTTAACAGAGACGCTGGTCTTGCCCACACCCCCTTTGCCGCTCAAGACAATGAACTTGTTTTTTATTTTTTGTAAAGATTCATCAACCGAAGCGTCCTGTTCTGCATTTGCCTTGTTTTTCTTTTTTGCATCTTCAACACTGTCATGAATTTGTACCATTGTACTTGATCTCCCATCTGTGAATATCAATTAACGTATATCAACATAACATGGTCTAATTGAGTTTGACTCAAATAATTTTTCCAGCCCATGTTGTCAAGGCTTTTTAAAATTTTAACGATTGGTTATCGCCTCGACTATCTGTTTGACAAAATTTGGAGAAATGATATTTTAACTCACCCTTGACCAAAATGTATATTAGCGGCTTTAAAATAATCTGATAAGATAGTAAAAAATATATCAATGAAGATGTCAATTTTTACGAAAAAAAAAGACACGATTGTTTCAAAAGGGCTACAAGCGTTTGCAAATTTTATAATCAATGACTACGGAAAAATAATCGATTTCGCGGTTAATTCAAATGATAAAACAATATCTTTAAATGTTTTACTAAAAGGTGAAAATGAAGATATAAAAATAACTGTTTTCAACTACAGCATAATAACCGATGATAAAAAGACTTATCTTAAATTTGACAGCATAATGACATCCCGAGAATGGCTTAATATTCTCTGCAAAAAAAAACTATCCGATATTTATAAAGAAAATAAAATTCAAATCCCAGGCTACATTGCAACGCCGATAAATATTATTTTATAAGTAATAGTTTAGTTCTTTGAAACAAATCGACTTCAAACGAGCTTCAGGTATAATTAAATTTTATGCTGGAAACTGTTTGACCCGCCTGCCACGTAAGGCACGAGCGGGCAGGGTGGATTAGGGGTCGTTATGAAAGAACCATAAGCGATTTGATTCAAGAAAGAAACACCCTCTTAAAATAAAAACCTTTATTAATAGTCCGGACGGGTTCTTTCATTACGAGCCGTTATCCATGAGTTTTTTCAGTAAAAATTTAATTATACCTGAAGCGGTAATATTTTCAAAAAGCTAAAGTGCTACTTTTATAAAAATAATTTGCTTTTGAAACGGTCATGAGGTCCACGGCTGTTTTGGCGTTACAACCATGTCCGCCGCCTTTTTGGTCGATTCGTCGAGGTTTTGTATCAGATTCGAGATGAGCTTTTTTATTCTAGGCGGCTGGGTCTCCCACTCCTGTACCAATCGCACGGTGTCCAGAATGCCGACCAAAACCTGTCCATCAGCGACAGCCGAAGCAGTTCGGATACTATTACTCTGTTTTAACATTGCCATTTCTCCGACAAAATCTCCTTCAGACAATGTATCAATGGTCAGCATACCTCTGAAAGTCTGTTTTTTTATTTTGACACAGCCTTCTAAAATAACGTAAATCCAATCACCAATGCTGCCTTCTTTAATAATAACGGCTTTGTCAGGAAAGCTTTCCTCGCTCACAATATAGTTTAGCACCTGTGAATTGACAGTCATGTATGAGCCTCCGTTACGGCATTAAAAAGAAACCCAACCTTTGTCGATCTCCCGAGTCAATAAGGATAAAGGCCATTCCCAGGCAAATAGTGTCTTTTGTTTCCTCTTTTTCCAGCCAAACAATTTTAGCGGTCATATGCACTTTCTGATCCGGCATTAAATATGTGCTAATGAAAAGCTCATCCCCGGGGGCAAGGGTGTAATGGAGTAGGCCTGATGTCTTGACGTCCATTTGCAAGCCTTCCCTGCCGATATCTCTAATTCGGCCCAGCAGTTTAAGATCCTTTGAGCTGCTTACCGGTCGAAAAACGCATTCTATACTGACCTTTTTCCGGAAAAACTTGCGCTTGTGTTCCAACTGATTGGACAGCTCCTGAGTTTGGCTGCTATTGGACTGTCCTTCTGCTAAGCTTAACTCAACGACCATTTTGTTCATCCGCACAATAAGCTTTAAAGCTTGGCCCGCAATGAGCCTAAGAATGCCGGGCATCTGTTTGTAAGTATTCAAAAGCATATCAGGATGCCACACTTCTAAACAACAGTCTTCAAGTGCCCTGGCCGATGCTAAACGCGGTCTGGTGTTGCCGGTAAGAAAAGCCATTTCGCCTACAGTCCTACCAGGGCCCAGGGTAGCAACCTTGACCTCCATGCCTCCGGATTCGACAAAAATTCCGACTTTACCGCTTATTATATCATAGATTGACATTCCGTAGTCGCCCTCTTTGATGATCAAGTCGCCCTTAGAAAAATTCAGTTGAACGATTGGCGGAATTTTCTTTTTGTTTTTAGTCATCGGCTTGTCCGGGTTAGGATTTGTAAAATCAAAAGCTCGATAGATACCATTTTTCGAGCAAATGATTTATTTTATAACCGATTTGCCCAATATGTATCTATTCTTTTTATCGACTAAAAACCTCTAAAATAATAGACGCTTAAATTCTGTGAATTGCAGCACTTTTTTTATTGACACACATGATTCTTTACATTTATATTTTGCATTGTCAATTACATATCATAATGCCAATCGAAAATCTTAAGTGGATCAAAATGCGTTTTTATCATTTTTTTTACCCTCCCCAAATAACACGGGAGGTGAAAGGTGAAAAAGTATGATTGAAATCAGAATACATGGTCGAGGCGGGCAGGGAAATGTTGCAGCCGCGGAGCTTTTATCTGTTGCGGCTTTCAAGGACGGCAAATTTGCCCAGGCGTTTCCTTCTTTTGGAGCGGAACGTATCGGCGCCCCTGTCCAGGCTTTTGTAAGAATTGATGATAAAAAGATCCGTACACGAGAGGATGTGCGAACTCCGGATTATCTTATTATCCAGGATTCTTCCCTGATTGAAACGGTACCCGTTTTAGAGGGGCTCAAACCTGATGGTTTAATAATGGTCAATTCAGATAGACCCCCCGAAGAGTTGAGCATCAAGACCACCGCCGCGATAGAAACCATTCCTGCCACTGAAATAGCCCTTGAAATCATAGGCAGACCCATTCCCAATGCGGTGATGATCGGAGCGTTTTGCTCCATTACCGGTTTGGTGAGACTGGATGCGGTGCAGGAAGCCATTATGGATAAGTTTCCGGGCAGGATTGGTGAAAACAATGTAGCTGCCCTGAAAAGGGCCCATGAAATCATGCAAAAGAGGTAGCTCAATGCTTAAACAAATTGAAGGATCTTATGGTGTTGCGGAAGTTGTGGCCATGTGTCGCCCAAACGTTATTTCCGCCTATCCGATTACTCCTCAAACTCACATTGTGGAAGATCTGTCTCTTATTGTGGGTCAGAGGAAACTAGATGCTGAATTTGTAAACGTGGAAAGTGAATTTTCAGCAGCTTCGGTTGTATTAGGTGCAAGTGCTGCCGGTGCCCGTGCCTATACGGCCACATCTTCCCAAGGATTGTTGTTAATGAGCGAGGTTGTCTATTGTATTGCCGGGATGCGTTTGCCGATTGTTATGACCTGTGCCAACCGTGCCATATCCGCCCCGCTAAGTATATGGAACGATCAGCAGGACTCTATGGCATTAAGAGACGCGGGCTGGATTCAACTCCATGCAGAGGACAACCAGGAGGCAGCGGATTTGCACATCCAGGCATTTAAAATCGCAGAACAGACCTTTTTGCCGGTGATGGTCTGTATGGACGGCTTTATTCTTACCCATGCTTATGAACCTGTGGATATCCCCGAGCAAAAAGAAGTAGACGATTTTCTACCCTCCTTTAAGCCCAAGCATATTGTTGATCCCAATTACCCAAGAGGTATCGGCCTATTTGCCGACCCACGTTTCTACCTGGAGACGCGTTATATCCTTCATCGAGCCATGGAAAAATCGGAAGAGACCATCAAAGAAGTCAGCGCCGATTTTGCCAAAACATTCGGCAGGGACAGCGGCGGTTTTATCAAAACGTATAAGCTTGAAGAGGCTAACCTGGTCATCATTTCCATGGGTTCTGTGGTAGGCACCATTAAGGATCTCATCGACCAGCTCGAAGAGGAAGGAAAAAAGGTGGGCCTTTTGCAGATATGTTCCTATCGTCCATTCCCCAGGCAAGAGATTTACCATGCCCTAAAAGATAAAATGAACATCGTTGTGCTTGAAAAGTCGATTTCATTGGGAAGAGGCGGCATCTTGGCCAGCGATGTACGATGGTCTTTCCCCCGGGCAGAAAAAAAGGACAGAAACATCAGCAGTTTTATTGCCGGCCTTGGGGGCCGCAACATACCGTTGGACGATCTGCGGTATATGGTGGAAAAGGTAGAGAAAGAACCGGTGGAAATAGAATTTTTAGGATTAAAGAAGGAACTTATAGCCGATAAGGATTTATAATAATGAGCGATAAAGCAGAAGATCTCAACAGAGTAGAAAAAAAGGACTTATTTGCCAGTGGCCATCGAGCCTGTGGCGGCTGTGGTCAGGCCCTGGCCGCCCGTCTGGTGCAAGATGCTTCCGGTGAAAATACCATCGCCTGTGTTGCCACCGGCTGTCTGGAAGTATTTAGTGCACCCTATCCTGATCCTTCCTGGCGCGTTCCCTTTTTGCACAGCCTGTTTGAAAACGCAGCCGCGGTAGCTTCGGGAGTGGAAGCAGCATATAAGGCTTTAAACAAAGGGCCGGTTAACATAATCGCCCAGGGAGGAGACGGCAGTACTGCCGATATAGGCTTTCAGTCTATCAGCGGCATGTTTGAACGGGGTCATAACGTTCTTTATGTATGTTATGACAATGAAGCATACATGAATACCGGGGTGCAACGTTCCAGCTTTACCCCCTTTGGGGCCAGGACTAGCACGACGCCCATGGGGAACACGACCCGGAAGAAAAACATGCCCCTGATTGCAGCCGATCACGGTATTCCTTATGTGGCCACCGCCACAGTTGATGATTTTCGTGACTTGCAGCGCAAAGTAAAAACGGCGCTTTCCATTGAGGGTCCCAAATACATTCACATCCTTGCGCCTTGTCCTTTGGGTTGGGGGCATCATGGGGAACTTACCGTGGAAATATGTCGATTGGCCAAGGATACGGGTTTGTTTCCCATATATGAAATCATTGACAGTAAAGTGACCAATGCCAGAAAGATCCCGGTTAAAGTACCGGTGGAAGAATATCTGAAACCGCAAGGCAGATTCAAACATCTGTTTAAAAAGGGTGTTCCAACCGAGGAAGTGGCCGAGATTCAGAAAATTGCCAACCAAAACATAGAGAGGTTTAATTTATAATGGAAAAGCTGCCTTTAGGATTAGCCCTGGATTTACGAAAAGTGGTTCCTTACAAGACCGGGTCGTGGCGCACGCTCATGCCGGTGAATATCATGCAAATCCCGCCCTGCAACCATGGTTGTCCGGCGGGCAATGACATTCGAGGTTTCTTGCGAGTCTTGGCGGAGAAAAATGATTACGAAGAAGCCTGGCATGTGTTGACCCGTAACAATCCCTTTCCCGCAACATGCGGCCGGGTTTGTCCGCATCCTTGCGAGACGGATTGTAACCGCCGGGATTTTGACACGCCGGTGGCCATCAATTCTGCAGAGCGTTGTGTGGGCGATTATGGTCTGGAGCAGAATCTGGAGCACAAAAAGCTTATCTCTGAAAGAAAAGAAAAAGTGGCGATTGTGGGTTCCGGGCCGGCCGGGCTTTCGTGTGCCTTTCATCTGGCCAAAAGAGGATTTCAGGTCAAGATATTCGAGGCCAACAGCGAACCCGGCGGGTGGATGCGCTACGGCATTCCGTCTTATCGCTTGCCAAATTATATTTTAAAGCAAGAGATTGAGAAAATTCTTAATTTGGGCATTGAGTTGGAATGCAATGTCAAGGTGGGCGTGAATATACCTATGGATCAGCTGACTCAGCATTATGATGCGGTGTTTTTAGGAATTGGCGCCCAGGTCGGATGGTCAATAGACATTCGGGGTAAAGATGCGCAAAATGTTTTCACGGGAGTGGAATTTTTAAAACAGATCAACAGCGGTCAAATCGTGGAAGTGGGCAGGGATGTTGTGGTGATCGGCGGCGGGAACACGGCCATGGACTGTGCCCGGGTGGCCAAACGGATCGGGGCCAACGTAAGTATATTTTATCGGCGCACCCGGGTGGAGATGCCCGCCATCACGGCTGAGATTGATGAAGCCATGGAAGAGCGCATCATGTTTCGATATCATACCAATCCGGTGAAAATTATTGCCGACGAGGGCCGGGTTGTGGGGGTCTTGTGTGTACAGATGGAGTTAAAAGAACCGGATGCCAGCGGTCGGGCCCGGCCGGTTCCCATTGAGGGATCAGATTTGGTTTATCCGGCTGATACGGTGATCATGGCAACGGGCCAGGCTGTGGATTATGACGGCATCGACATTCACAAGATAGACAATCAATGGATCTCCACCAACGAAGACCTCATGACCAGTATGGACGGTGTGTTTGCCGGCGGTGATGCGGTGCTTGGCCCAGAAACCGTGACTGCCGCCATTGGCCAGGGTGCTCGGGCTGCCGCTGCCGTCGAGAACTATATTGACGGAAATGTGCAAGGCCGTCTGGCACAACCTCCGGTGATCTACTCTAAGGATTTGAATACCTATTATTATAAACAATCAAGACGCTTTACCAAGGAAGCCGAGTCCATTCACATGCGGCTTAAGAATTTCAGAGAGATTTACCCGTCCTTCGATCGCGAAGAAATTGCCAAGGAGGCTGAGCGCTGTTTTAGTTGCGGGCTCTGTTTCGATTGCGGCAATTGCTATATGTACTGCCCGGACAATGCCGTTAAGATATCGCCGTCTGGGGGAAAATACGAATTTGACCTCGATTTTTGCAAAGGATGCGGACTGTGTGCCAAAGAATGTCCATGCCATTATATCCAGTTAACTTTGGAGAAGTGATCTTTTATTGTA
>Ga0070722_10000276_pt1 | contig 13955 bp, 10 predicted proteins | sample tdAd001_FD_67276 | JGI IMG/M metagenome (GOLD analysis project Ga0070722, IMG submission 67276) | Marine sediment microbial communities from the Atlantic coast under amendment with organic carbon and nitrate - tdAd00.1 | ecosystem: Environmental > Aquatic > Marine > Coastal > Sediment | place...
GCATTTTCGGCGACGTTACCGCCAATCGAACAGGCGATCTGCGAAGACGGGTCAGGAGCGTAGTAAAGACCGAGCGACTTCACCGCCTCGGAAATAGCCAGGTTACGCACTCCCGGCTCGACCACGGCCAGACGCGACAGGCGGTCAACTTCTAATATTCGACTCATCTTTGCCAGGCTGAGAACCACGCCTTCGGCATGCGGAAGCGCTCCGCCCGACAGGCTGGTACCTGCCCCGCGACTGACTACCGGTAACCGATGTTGATGACATAGGCGCATCACCTGCTGCACCTGCTCGATGGTTTCGGGCAACAGAACCAGTAAAGGTTGCTCCCGGTAGGCGCTCAACCCATCACATTCGTAAGCCGCCAGCGAAGTCGGCTGATCGATGACATTATCGTTGGCGAGAATTTCGCGAAACTGGGATGCAAGTTTTTGGCGACGCGTTTGAGGCATGCGATGTATGCTAGCATTTTGATCAATCATTAATAAGGGATCTCCGCGAATGAAACGTGTTGTTTTTTTAAATGGCGAATATGTGCCTGCAGATGAAGCGAAAATTTCGATTTTCGATCGTGCGGTGACTTTTGGTGACGCCATCTACGATGTGGCCGGGGTACTCGATGGCAAGCTGGTCGATTTTGAACACCACATGCAGCGCTATTCCAACTCACTGCAAAAGCTCTCCATTGAATCACCACTCAGCCAGGCTGAAATTCTGCAAGCGTTTCGACAACTGGTTGAATTGAATCAGCTCGACGAAGGCCTGGTATACATGCAGGTTACGCGGGGCACCGCCGAACGTGATTTCGTCTGGCCGGAAGATATCAAACCCACGGTGTTTATATTCACGCAAGCGAAATCGCCTGGCGAAAACAATGCTGCCCAGAGCGGGATCACGCTCGCCAGCACCCCGGATATTCGCTGGGCGCGACGTGATATCAAGTCGGTGAACCTGCTCGGCCAGGTGCTGGCCAAGAAAGCCGCGCATGACGCCGGGGCCTACGAGGCCCTGATGATTGACGGCGACAGCTATGTCACCGAATGCGGAAGCACCAGTTTCTTCATCGTCAGGGACAAGCTGATTCTGACACGCCCTCTGGACAACGATATTCTGCCCGGGGTCACGCGCCGCGCGGTAATTGAACTGTGCAATAGCCAGGGGCTCAGGCTGGTAGAAACAAGATTTACCCTGGATGAAGCGTTAGCCGCTGATGAAGCTTTTATCAGCGCGGCCTCGAGCTATGTTTTACCCGTGGTGAAAATCGATAATCAGAAAATCAACACGGGCACTCCAGGCGAACTGACCCTGCGCCTGCGCAAAATTTATCTGGATTACGCGCGCGCAAGCCTTATTTGATAAGTTCATCCCGCGAACCCACACCTGTCATACCGCGGTATGACAGAGAATTGAGAAACAATATCTAATCTAGCGACGACAGGAGTTTTCGCACCGGGGTTGGCATACCATGATTGACGAGTGCACCAATATCGACCCAGGCGTAGTTGTCGCTATCAGAGATTTCCTGCGGCAGCTGCTCCATCTCGATAATCGCCAGCGAAATGTCCAGGCTGAAATGGGTAAACTGATGGCGGATAACATTTTCCTGAACCATTTTCGGAGCCTGTAACATCGACAGAAAACTTTGCTGCCAGAGTTCGACCGCGATCACCCCGTCCACTTCGGGCAACGACCACAGCCCGCCCCATATTCCACTTGGCGGACGACGCCAGAGCAATATCTGGTCCTGGTGACGGTGTAATAACATCAGCGTGCGTTTGTGCGGTTTGGCCCTCACCGGTTTCTTCTGCGGGAATTCGGCCTGGCTGTTATGCACGTAACTCGCACATATCTTTTTTAGCGGGCAAGCCTCGCACTTCGGTTTCGATTGCAGACAGACCATCGCCCCGAGATCCATCATCGCCTGGTTGAATTCGGCCGTGCTCTCGCCCGGAGTCACCGACTCGGCCAGGTACCAGAGCTGTTTCATGGTAGAGCTCTGGCCATACCAGCCCGGCACTCGGAAACAGCGTGCGAGCACACGCTTGACGTTACCATCCAGAATCGGCCAGTGCTGGCCGAATGCGAAACTCAGGATTGCACCCGCGGTTGAACGCCCTATTCCGGGCAACGCCTCAACCGCAGCGAAGGTTTGTGGAAACCTGCCCTGGTGTTGATCGCGTATAATTCCCGCAGCCTTGTGCAGGTTGCGGGCGCGGGCGTAGTAACCCAGCCCCTGCCAGTGTTGTAACACTTCGTCGATGCTGGCGTCGGCAAGCTGGTTGATACCTGGGAAATGTTTGATGAATTTCTGGTAGTAAGGAATGACCGTGTTGACCTGGGTTTGCTGCAGCATGATTTCCGCAAGCCACACACGGTAGGCATCCTCTTGCTGCCAGGGAAGATCGTGGCGGCCGTAACGCTGATACCAGGTCAGTACCCTGTTAGCGAAACCGGCCGCATCGGCATCCATTCAGTCGAACAGCTTCTTCAGCTTGTCCTCGAGCTTTTTCTTCGCCCTTGCCTCTTCGACTTCCAGTTTCTTTTTTAACTCGCGTTTTTTAGATTCGGTCAGTGCCTTCTTTTCCGCTTCCAGTTGCCGTTTGAGCTCCGCTTTTTGCTTCTCGATTTTAGCCTTAAGCCTGGTTTTTTCCGCGTCCACCCTGGCCTTTAGCATTTCTTCGAGCAGCACATCGATTTTGGGGTCGCTAAACGGACCCTTGATGCGGACTGGAATTTCGAGCCCGGCGAGCTCATCGCCAGTCTCGCCCTGCTGGCCTTCGATAGTACCGACCAGTTTGGCGTTAACCAGGTAATCGACAATTTCACTATTCAGATTCGCCTTGCCACGACCACCAATACGCAACAGCGGTGCCTGCAGTTCGAGGTCGTCACTCGAGAACACGCCCTGACGGATAACCCCGCTAATGGTTAGCGACGAGAAATCGGTCTTCAGCGTTTCTTCGGGAGGCGGTTTCTTACCGCGAATTTTAGCCTTGGCGACATCGATCGACTGGCGCAGATTAAAACCGTTTAACGCACCATCCACAAAGGCGAGCTGCATGGTGCCGTTGCTATTCTGTTTCAGCTTACTTAGCCATTCGCCGCTGGTGGTCACATTCGACTCGGCATTGAGCGTACCGGATATCGCGGCCTCACCCGTATAGTCATTGAGCAGGTCGCCAATCTGGACTCCCTGTATCGACTTGCTAACACCATACCTGGGCAGGTCCGATTTAACATCGATCACGACCGCGGCTTCGACTTTGCCACCATAGGCATTCAGCTTGACCGGCTTTAGCGCCACCAGGCCATTTTTCGCGGTTACCCTGATATCGACATTGTTCATGCGTAGATTCTGCATTTTCATTTGTGCGATCTTTAATGTGCCATCAATATCGAGATCGCGCAGGATTTGCATGGGTAACTCGATTTGCATATCTTCGCTGGTGCTCGCGCCTGCACCGGTTGTAGCTGCGCCGGTTGTAGCCGTCGCTGTGGTCACCGGCACCGCCGGACCGGTCACTGTTGTCGCCGGTGGTGTACCGAGTAACGCATCGACATCGAGATTCTCCGCGGCAAGATCAAACCTGAGCGCGGGGTTGGCAAAATTGCTGACCTGTACCCGGCCATCGACCTGAAACTCGTTTAACGCCAGTGCCATGCTGTCGAGGGTCAATCGTTGCTGCTCGATCAGGTATTTGACGTTCGCCTCGATATCGAAGACGACATCAAGCTCGCCGCTGGCGCTGGCATCGAGATGCAGGGTCATCGGAAAGGCTTCATTAGGTACGATACGCCCGCTGCTGATATCGAGATCCTTGATGCGAAACTCGGTGCCTGCCTGTTCGTCGAGCCAGAGCAATTTTATGTTCTGCAGATCGAGCCCGCCAAACGCGGCCTTGATCTCGATTCCGGATTCACTCGGTGTCACAGTTGTCGAATCAGTTGTTGTTGCCGTTGATGTCCCAGCACCCGTCCCCGACGGGGGTTTGCTGACCAGATCGTCCCAGTTATTAACCCCCGCCCCATTCCTGATCAGGTTGATTTCCAGGTCACGTAATACCAGCTTATCGATCTCGGGGGTAAATGTAATCAATGACGCCAGGTCGACGCTGATGCTCGCCTCCTTGACCTTGATCATCGGTAGCGCGCCGAAGCCCGTGGCGTTGGAAAAGCTCATTGCGCCGAGTTTCATGCCGAGCGCCGGATAAATGGTCAGATCCACATCACCGTGAAACTGTAATTCGCGCCCGGTGGCTTCACGCACCAGTTCGGTCAGATCCTGCTTATAAGCATTGGCATCGAACACCGCAACAAATATTGCAACGGCGGCAACCAGGAAGACGATCCCGGCGACCAGACCGATAACCAGATAACGAATAATTTTCTGCATAATGATGGAGTAGCTTTATACCTTGGCAATGATCTAGAATACTTGCCGCAATGTGGCATGAAACGAAGCGTGATACAAGATCATGAAAGATAAACTGAGAGGCTGGGCAGACCGGGCGACCGGATACCGCTATCAGGGTCCCGGGGAGAGCGGGATATTCAAACTGTTAGCGGTGCCTGTTACGATAATAATGCTGCTATTACTGCTGCTTGGCTGGTATTGGAGCACTGAACCCGACACCTTTGACGTGGCAGAAGCCACGGCTGAGCGCACACCGGTCACCGAAGCAGGACTGACTACCGGCAGTTATACCACCGCGACGACGATTGCCGCGATGGAGACATTGCTCAATAAACGCGGTGGCTATCTCAGCAATGACATCACTCCACCGTCACTCTGGCTCGATAATATCCCCAACTGGGAGTTTGGCGTGCTGGTGCAGTTACGCGACATGTCGCGCTCGCTGCGCAGCGATTTCAGCCGCTCGCAATCACAGTCGACCGAGGACGTTGACTTGATCGTCACCGAGCCCAAGTTTCATTTCGACAGTGAATCCTGGATTTTGCCGGCCACAGAAAGTGTTTACCAGGAAGGCGTCGATGCACTTTACCGTTACCTGGAACGTCTGCAGAATCCGAACAATCCCGACGCGCAGTTTTACGCGCGCGCGGATAACTTGCAGGAATGGCTCGGCCAGGTAGAAAAACGTCTTGGCAGCCTGTCACAGCGCCTGAGCGCGAGCGTCGGGCAAGTGCGGCTCAACACCGATCTCGCCGGTGACGCCGAAGCAGAGCAATCAACAGAAGCCAGCAGCCAGTTAGAAGTGCAGACCCCGTGGTCCGAAATCGACGATGTTTTCTACGAAGCCCGCGGTGCCTCCTGGGCGCTGGCCCATTTGCTCAGAGCGGTGGAACTCGATTTTGAATCGGTGCTGCAAAAGAAAAACGCGTTGATCAGTCTGCGCCAGATCATCCGTGAACTCGAAGCGACCCAGGAGCCGGTGTGGAGCCCGATAATTATGAACGGCAGTGGTTTTGGTATGTTTGCGAATCATTCGCTGGTTATGGCCTCTTACATATCGCGCGCGAATGCCGCGGTAATCGATCTGCGCGACCTGCTGCAACAGGGATAAATCACCAATTCTCACCCCAATTTAGTCCTGCCATCCTCCTTAATCTTGTCATCCCCGCGAAAGCGGGGATCTCGAGACGTAGCCATCGTTAACAGATCCCCGCTTTCGCGGGGATGACTTCGGTGCGGGGATGACGTATTCAGGTGGATGACCGTAGGTTCGGGGCGTGGAGACGAGCTGTGCGCTTAGCTGCGTTTCCAGTGACCGGATTTGCCGCCGGATTTTTCGAGCAGGCGTACATCACCGATCACCATGCCGCGATCGACTGCCTTGCACATGTCATAAATCGTCAGCAAGCTTACCTGGACCCCGGTGAGCGCTTCCATTTCGACCCCGGTCTGACCCGTGGTTTCCGCGCTAACGGTGCATTCGATCGCGTTAGCGTCGGCATCCACCTCGAATTCGACTGCCACATGGGTTAGTGCCAATGGATGACACATTGGTACCAGGTCCGCGGTGCGCTTGGTGGCCATAATGCCGGCGATACGTGCAACTGCGAGTACATCCCCTTTCTTGTGCTTGCCCTGCTGGATCAGGTCGAGGGTTTCGGCTTGCATGACAATACGGCCCGCGGCCCGCGCACGCCGCGCGCTCGAAGGCTTGGCGGCGATATCGACCATATGGGCTTCACCGGCACGGTTGAAATGGGTTAATTTACTCATGCGGGAAATTCTATCACTTTAACAGGATGTATAGCTCGCGATTACCACGCTGGATATTCATGATCATGCCCTTGCCGTTAGACTCGACCAGGGCGAAGACTTCGTCGAAGTTACGTGTCAACTGCTTGTTAATCGAGTAAATAATATCGCCTACCCTGAATCCGGACTCCTGCGCGTTGGAGCTCTTGTCGACATTCATCACTTCGAGGTAATCGACGCGCCCGCGTTGCAGGTGCTGTTCACGCATTTCCCCGATGGTGGCGCCGGCAAGTTTTGGATGAATCAATCCGCCGCCCATCTTGTTGATTTCGATCGGCTGTATTTCCACCGGCAAAGTTACCTCGGCACCCTTACGAAACAACACCAGCTCAATGGTTTGCCCGAGGCGCTGCAATCCAACCAGGTTGTGCATGTCGCGCGAAGAGTGAATCGGTTTATCGTTCGCCGCCACGATAACATCGCCAACCCTGATTCCAGCCTTGTCTGCCGGCGAACCGGTTTCAATCTGGGTCACGATAAAGCCGCTACTGCGTTCGATACCAAAGGCTTGCGCGAGCGGTGCGGTCAGGTCCTGACCCTGGGCGCCAAGGCGACCGCGCCTGACTTCACCAAAATCGATCAACTGACGCATGATGTCCTGCGCCATGTTGATCGGGATCGCAAAACCGATACCGATGCTGCCCTGGTTCCCGGTGCCGTAAATCGCGGTGTTGAGACCAACCAGTTCACCGCGTAAATTAACCAGCGCGCCACCCGAGTTGCCCAGGTTAATCGATGCATCGGTCTGGATAAAATCTTCGATCGATTCGATACCGAGACCGGAACGACCCAGCGCTGAAACGATACCCGAAGTTACGGTTTGCCCAAGCCCGAAGGGATTACCGATCGCAACTACGAAATCACCAACCCGTAGTTTGCTCGAATCGGCCATCGGGATCTGACTGAGGTTTTCGCTCACGACCTGGATCACCGCGACATCGGTATCGGCGTCACGACCGATAATTTCGGCGCTCAATTCACGCCCATCGGTCAGGGTCACATTAATTTGATAGGCATCCTTGATAACATGAAAATTGGTCAGGATCAGACCATTCCCGGCATCGACGATCACTCCCGAACCAAGACTTGTTGTTTCCAGCACGCGCTCGATGCTGGGCGTATCAAAAAAATGCCTGAACAGTGGATCACGTGGCAGGGGTAATTCGACACGCCGACGGGATTTCCCGCGCGTAGCAATATTTACCACCGCGGGGGTGGTGCGTTCCAGCATCGGCGCCAGGCTCGGCAGTTGCTGCCCGTCCACCGCGACCGGCAGCGCGGCTTGCAGCGGCGGGCACAGCACCATTAGCAACAGGGCTGGTAGCAGGTTTTTCATCTTGCCGGGTTAAAACGGACGCGGGTTGAAGTCGAACTGGGCTTTCATATCCTGGTAAAACTTTTTCGCCGCTTTGTCATCGGCGGGCGGAGTTTGAATCATGATTTCAACGAATTGATCACCGACCGTAGGCCCGGGCATACCCTTGCCCTTAAGTCGCATTTTCTGTCCCGATTGCATCCCGGGCTTGATCTTGAGCTCCACAGATCCCGATAACGTAGGCACTTTCAAATTAGTGCCCTCGGCGGCTTCCCACGGCGTCAGGGGCAGGCGCAGAATCACGTTGCGCTGCTCAAGTCGAAACAACCGATGGGGCTGGATATTCATCTCGAGATACAGATCACCGGATTCGCCGCCATAGGGTGACGCCTGCCCCTGTTTGCCGAGACGAATCTTCTGCCCACCGTTGACTCCCTTTGGAATAGTGATCTTGAGCTTTTTCATTTCGGTCGTACCCGGAGCTTTGGCAAACTGGATGGTTTTACTGCCCCCGTTGAAAGCTTCTTCGAGGCTGATATCGAGCTTCAGTTGCAGATCAGCGCCGCGTGGTTGCTGCCGACCCTGCTGAAACGGAGACCCACCTGCCTGCTGATGAGTGCCGCCAAATATTGATTCGAAGAAATCGCTGAAGTCGCCGCCGCTAAAACCACCACCGCTGTAGTTGCCGCCCTGGAAGCCACCACCAAAACCGCCCCCATCGAATTGCTGACCATGCTTCCAGTCCGCACCAAAGCGGTCATAAGCCTGGCGCTTGTCCGCGTCTTTGAGCACTTCGTAGGCTTCGTTGACCTCTTTGAACTTGTCTTCTGCGTTCGCTGCCTGGTTGACATCAGGATGATACTTACGCGCAAGCTTGCGATAGGCCTTCTTGATGTCGCTTTTTTCAGCGTCACGGGAGACGCCCAGAATTTGATAGTAATCGACGTATTTCACATGAATAACAATTAATTGTAACCCCTACTAAATAGGGGATTCCCAGAGTTTTTCAAGTTGTGCGAGACTCGTTTTCGGCCTCGCCAGACTCTATTTCAGATTCCAGGGGCTCAGCCAACAGCTCCAGGCTTTCGCTTTGAAAATCATGGTGCAATGGTTCGAGTTCCGGGATCGATTTGGTTACTTTACTCGACATTTCAGCAAAGCGCTCGACCTTGCCACGCAAGCCCTGCCGCCCACTCAGTGCCTTGACAGTATCGTTGTAGTGATTGGTCGCGGCACTCAGGCTGCCGCCAATTTTAGCCAGGCGCTCGGCTACCTTGCGCACCTGGTTGTAAATATCTCCCGCCTTGTCGCCGAGCTCGCGGGCTTCACGCGTGCTGCGTTCCATCGACCAGAGATTGGCCACCGTGGTCAGAATCGGTATCAGTGTGGTATGCGAAACCAACACGATACGGCGCTCATAACCATAGGCGAAAAGGTCCTTCTCGTACTTGAGCGCTTCGATGTAGGCCGGCTCGATGGGCATAAACATCAGCACGAAGCTGGGGCTGCGAATACCGGCGAGATTGGTGTAATCCTTGCTTGCGAGGTCTTCAATATGGCGCTTTACCGCTTTCACGTGTTCGCCTAACGCGAGTTCAATCTGATCATCGCTGTCAGCCGCAACCAGTCGGTCGTAGGCCGCCAGCGAGACCTTGCTATCGATAATAATGTGCTTGTCGTGCGGCAGCTTGATCAGGAAGTCGGTCTGCTTACGCCTGCCCTCTGCATCCTGCATCGAAGTTTGTTTTTCATAGTGATCAAATTCGATCAAACCGCTCATCTGCAAGGTTTTCTCGAGCTGGGTCTCACCCCAGCTACCACGTTTCTGCGAGTCACCTTTGAGTGCCTCGGTCAGGTTTTGTGCATCACTCCCCATTTTCAGACCGACTTCGAGTACCTTCTTGATTTCGCTCTCCAGCAAGGCATTGCCCTTGAGCGATTCGCTATGTACATCATTCACGCGTTTCTGGAAACCTTCGACCTGTTCGCGAAATGGCTTCAGCAGTGCTTCAAGAGAATTCTTGTTGGTTTTGTCGAAAGCGCGGGCCTTGTCTTCGAGGATCTTGTTGGCCAGGTTCTCGAATTCAATCTTGAGTTGCCGGCGGTTTTCTTCGAACTGCTCGATTTTCTGTGCGCCGAGCTCACGTTCTTTCTCGAGCTCCAATTGTTTTGCCTGACCATTTTTTTCTGCCGTGTGCAGGCTTTCACGCAATGAGTGTTCGCTGTGCCGGGTGGTTTCGAGTCGGGATTGCAACTCGCGATTGGAATTCTGGTACTGACGTAAACTGTACAGCAGGCCGACCAGCAATAAGCCCGCCAGTCCGGCAACCAGTAGAATCAAATCAGTGTTTTCGATCGCTTGCATGGCGTTAATGATGGCACTTGAACTAGCGCAGTCTAACCGAGATGTAATCTCCTCGCGAGGGCTTGTTCAAGCTGGCCGCAGGCCGTTAATCTGCGATTCATATGTCATCCCCGCGAAAGCGGGGATGACATATGAATGCGCGGGGGATGACGGCAATGTTCGCAGGGATGACTCAGATTCGGTGATTAAGGTGCGGGGTTGAGCGGCGACAACCCGGCGTTGGCCTGATCTCGCTGAGTCAGTTCATCCTTTTCCAGACGCTGGCATAGCGACCATAAGGCCTGACTTCGCCATTTCGCCGCGTCCGGCGCATACAAACTTTGATTCAGAACCTCTATCTCATGCCTTAGATCAGCGCCCAAAGCATCGCCCAGCTGATGTAGATTATTAATCTCCCTCGGCGCCAGCAGTGCTCGACCCCAGGTCAGCAATAGCCCGCGCGCAGCTATGGCGTCACTATCATTGCAGGCTTGCTGCAATTGTTTGCCTGGCCCACGTATATCGGGATGTTTACTCACCGGCAGGATACTTGCCGTGCCCGGCTTACGTGATTTGTACCACCAGTACAACGCATTCAGGATCCAGCCACAGGCGAGCAGCAGGCTCATCCATAACCAGAAAGAGTTGGCCGGAACGGGTGCTGATATCGGCGCCGTGATTGGTGCTTGAGCGATGGCCGGCTCGACCACAGCAGTCTCGGCGGCGGCGTTGACGATTAACTCGCGCGCAGGGATAGTCGCGGTTTCCATTTTACCGGTTTGCAAATTCCACCATGGCAGTTTTATTTCCGGCACCAGGTAGCTGCCGGCGGCACCCGGAATCAAGGCTACTTTCTGCTCGCGTTTACCACTGATACCTTTAGCCGTTCGGCTGTTCTCCAGTCCCGCCTGGTCCGGGTACTGCTTGATGCCAGCGATTGGCAGCAGCGTGAATTCGGGCAATTGTGCGGCGGTCAAGCCATCGACAAGCAGTGTCAGACTGCGCGTGATCGGCTCTCCGGCGATCAGCCCGGTGAGATCACCCTGCCATTCTTCGCGCAGCTCAAGCCTGTCTGCCGGTATCCAGTAAGGCCCATTAAATTCAGCCGGAACCGGGGCAACATCAACAAACAACTGTTGTGAACGAAGCTGGCGAATTTCTCCGCCGGTACGAAACGGATCGAAGCTGGAGCTCGAAGGTAAACGTACTTCGGCACGCACTGGCGTGATGCCGAGTCGGCCACTTTGTTGCGGGAACAGCGCAAACTGTTTTTCAAGCACCAGGTAGGGCTTGTCGGCGATTCGCGTCTGGTACTGGCGTACATCGCCCATCGGCTCGATCACGGCATCCAGATCCTGGATCGAGATATCACCAAACTGATAGGCCGAGATATCAGTTGCGCTGAGTAAACGCAGGGTCAGAATTACCTGGCCCTGTACGAAAACCTCGGTTTTGTCCGCCACCAGCTCGAGCACCAGCTGATCACCCGGAACCGCCGCCAGGCTTGATGGTTTTACCGTAATCTGAAACGGTTCAGTCTGTTCATGGTCGAAGCGAATGGCCGGAATAGTGAACTCACCCACCTGCTTGGCCATTAATTTCAGGTTCCACTTGACGCTGCGCTGGTACTGGCCGTTAATGATACTGATGCTGTTGCTGCGATTGTTACCGAGAACCAAAAAATGCTTTTGCAAGGCGGAAAAGTCGGGGTCGCGATCGGGATTGTTATCGAGCGAAAAGATCAGTTGAAAAGATTCGTTTACCTGTACCGGGTTACGGTCGATTGTAACCTGGACTTCGGCCGCAACCTGTAGCAACCCACTGAGTATCAACAAAACCGCGCCCAGGAATGATGTTGGCAGGTATGCTTTCACCATGACTGTGCTTCCGCATCGACACCGCCGCGCTGGCGATACTGATAGACGAATTTACGCCGCAACAAGCCCCCCGGATCATCCGGGATTTTGCGCAACCATTGTTCAGCGGCCTGCTCCGTCATTTTCTGCTCGAGTTCCTCCAGGGCTTCGCTCTCGGTCGTTTGCTGTTCCTGTTCAGCGGACTGTTCCGACTGCTGCGACTGCTGTTGCGGGGTCTGCTCCTGCTGTGTTGGCGGCGTCGCCTGCGGCTGATCCTGACCACCGCTATCAGCCTGGCTTTGCTCATTCCCGGAGGCTTGCCGGGAATCGTCTGCCGACGCTTCGTCAGGTTCTGACTGTTGTTGCTCGTTAGCCTGCTCCCCCTCCTGTTGCTGCTCCTGTTGCTGCTGCTGTTGTTGTTGCTGATTCTTAAGCCATTCCTCTAATGCTTCCTTGTTATAGCGCGCATCCTGATGTGCCGGATTTTGTTCCAGCAGCCGCTGATAGGTGGCGAGCGCATCGTCGTAGCGCCCCAGTCTGGCGAGAGTATTGGCGCGATTATAGTCTGCGTCATCACCTTCGAGCTGTTGCCAGGTCTCAAGTGCGCCTGCGTAATCGCCGCCGCGGTATTTCGATGAGGCTTGCCATTGCGGGTTATCGAATAGTTCCGCCGCCGCCGTGTGCTCGCCTCCCTCAAACAGCTGGCTCGCGCGTTGATCATTGTTCTGCCACAGTGTCTGCCAGTCGAGCGCCTGGGCATCGGGTGGCAGTATTACTATGTACAACGGGACTATCCAGACCAGGCCCCGGCGAAAACCGAGTGCCGCTAATGGCAAGGCCAACAACAGCAACCACGGACCGAGTTCACGCCAGATATCGGTGGAGCGATCACTCAAGCGAGCTTCGCGATCATCGATACTCGAATCCATCATGTAGGCCAGGGTGTTGATATCGATATCATCAGCGCTTGTTGCCGCATAGACACCGCCACCGCTTTGGGCGATTCGCCGCAGGTTATCCTCCAGCATGCCGGTGATTACAATCGCACCGTCGCGATCTTTCAAAAATCCACCATTCGTCAACGGCACTGGCCCACCCTCGCGGGTGCCAACAGCAAGTACCGAGAGACGCTGGCCCGGTTTAGTGCGGAGCAGGGTTTCAACCCGCTTTACTTCGAGATCGCTGAGTCCATCGCTGACCAGCAATACGTCACCGCGGGATATACCACTATTGGTGAACAATTCCAGCGCAAGTTCCACCGCGCGGTCGGCCCGCGTGCCCTGCGCCGGCATCAAACCAGTTTCAAGATCTGGCAATAGTGCCAGGATCGTATCCACATCGCTGGTCAATGGAGTGACCGTAAAAGCATCCGCCGCGTAAACCACGAGCGCGGTCTGCCCTTCCTGCCGAAGATGCAGAATATCCGCAATCTTGTGGCGCGCACGCGTCAAACGACTGGGTTTCAAGTCGGCGGCATCCATCGAACGCGACAGATCAAGCGCGATTACCAGGGCCGTTTCCTTGTGATAAACCGATTGCGGCAGCCTTTCCCAGGTCGGGCCAGCAAGTGCGATGATGGCAAGTAAGGCCGCGCAGCCGAGAACCCAGCGGCTCCAGTCGCGGCCGTTTTGGCCATCGGCACTGAGCACGAACGGCAGCAGACGGGCATCGATTACTGCACGCCAGCTACCGCTATCGTAACGATTTTTCAGCAGTAGCCACACCGTCCCTGCCAGCGGTATCAGCAGCAGCAACCACCAGGGTCGCAACAAGTGAAACTGCTCGATCACAAGTGCCTCCACAAGCGCGGCACCACCAGCACAGCGGCAAACAATAGCGCCATTGCCAGAGGCCACGCGAACAGTGCCTGTATCGGGCGCAGGCTTTGCGTATCGCGCGGTAATGGCTCGAGTTCGTCAAGCAAGTCATATATACGCGCCAACTCTTCACTGTCGCGGGCACGAAAGTAACGCCCGCCGCTCAAGCGAGCTATCGAACGCAGTGTTTTTTCATCGAGTTGTGCCGAGGGATTGACGCGGCGAATCCCGAACCAGGTAGTTTCGATCTGCTCATCGGCGCCGATACCAATGGTGTATATCTTGAGCCCACGCTCGGCTGCCAGTTGCGCGGCTTTGAGCGGAGTGACTTCACCCGCGGTATTAGCACCATCGGTCATCAGTATCAGCACCCGCGAATTCTCCGACTCCAGAT
>Ga0070722_10000277_pt1 | contig 13942 bp, 33 predicted proteins | sample tdAd001_FD_67276 | JGI IMG/M metagenome (GOLD analysis project Ga0070722, IMG submission 67276) | Marine sediment microbial communities from the Atlantic coast under amendment with organic carbon and nitrate - tdAd00.1 | ecosystem: Environmental > Aquatic > Marine > Coastal > Sediment | place...
AATGCTTCTGCCAATTGTTCATAATTCAAATCTGTTTTAATCATTTGCTTTCCCATAATTGATTCCTTTCATAGTTTAATTGAAAAATTTTCTGTGATAGGTTTGTCATATACATATGGATGATTATCAATTAATGAATCATTACTATTTTTTTAATATATTGATTGATTGATTAATTAAGTGATTGAATGATTAAATCGGATAGTTTAATTACATTTGAATTGGCTTTTCCAAGCAATTCCAAATGAATAGTTCCTGAATCATCTGTTTGAATTACATTGAAAGTAAATAGACTTTGAACTTCAATCCAATTGGAATTAGTGAATTCAATTGATCCAATTCGATTACCCATTTGCCAAAAGACAATGAATTTCTTATTAGCCATTTGATTGATTCCTTTCATTTGATTGAGTGATTTCAATGAGAGATTAGCCATTTTAAAATATCGGGATACAGATATATTAAAAGAATTATGATTGAAAATAGAGCTATTAGGATTGACTGTTTATCCATTGATAGATCCTTTCATTTAGGAATTTAGGCAATAAAAATCCCTGATTGCAATTGAATGAATCGCAACAGGGATCTTTAATTATTTAATTGTATGATTGATTGATTAAACAGGTGAGTTAATTATTTCATCAATACAATGCAGATGTGATAGGATATTATCTCGATAGGTTTCGATTGTATTAATCAATTGATTAAGCTTTTCCTGATTTTCAATTTCAGATAATGGATAGTGATTAATTGATTCGGCAATTGATTCGGCATCGGCTTTTACTATCATAAAATGATCATAGGTTTGCTTGATTGGATGATTAAATGATTCCAATTGTATATCCCCTAAAGTATCTCCATTGATTGCATCTTTTTGCTTCATATGATTAATTCCTTTCATTTAATTAAGTGATTGAACGTTATTGAAAAATTGATTATAGAATATAAAAAGGCATATGTCAAGTACAGACCATATGCCTTGATTGAATTATCGCAATCCCAATTGCTTCTTTTTAATTGCAAATCGTCTTTGCCTTTTACTGATTCGATTCAATTTCTTTTTACCAATTGAACGTTTATCGGCAATCCAATCAGTGAAGTTTAATTGATTGATTTTAGGATTGGTCAATTCCTCAATTGCCAATTGATCTGGATCTGCTTTCAATTCCAATTGCCGTTTATAATTCATTAATCATTCCTTTCATGATTAATACAGGTTTCATTCAATTGAACTGATTTATTCCTTTCAATGCAAAATGGATTAAATTCCTTATTCATACAACATATGCAATTGCTACATTGATTGGGTTCTGGAGTTTGATCAATCAATCTAATCTTATCGATCATCTCTTCTGATCGAATCAATTGCATTTCATCATCATTATATTCAATACCACCATCATTGATTCCATTAGAAGGAATTGTATAGGCATTCAATAGATCAGCTTCAATCAATTCCTCATTCATTCGACTAAGCAATGAATAGAAATGAAATGCATTAGTCTTAATAATTACATGATTTTCGCTGATTCGATTCGTTTGATTGAAAGTCAATTGCAAATACTTTTCAATTGCATTTAAATGTTCAGTATTAATTGTTAATTGCATGATATTAATCCTTTCAATCAATCCCTAATCGAGTTCTGGAATAGGGATTGATTAATTGAGTTCTGGAATAGGGTTCTGGAATAGGGTGATTGATTAATCACAGTATCCGTCATTGATTAATTGACAAGCATCTTTATAATTAATCCATTCAGAATCATCAGACCATTTTGGCAATCCTTTAATGGTGATTCGATTGACAAACTTCCATTGATTCAATTTCTTATCATGCCTAACAATTTTCCAATCGTCATTGACTTCCAATTCAATTACATCATTTTCAATTGGATCACCGAATCGCCAATCCTTATCAATTGGAACTTCTTCAATTGCAATAATCGTTTGACTACCTTTAGACAAATCAATCAATGGTTTGACTTCATCTTTTAATACAATTATATCATCTTTGGGCTTTTCAATCAATGATTTTTTTGGCTTATCAATTACAACACATTTTGATTCAGTAGCCTTTGATTGATTGGCTTTTTTCTTTTCTTGCCTTGCCTTGCCTTTAGATGATTTGGGAAAGGTTTTGATTGATTGATTGGATTGAACAGGTTTGGATTGCTTCTCTTTAGAAGGTACGGAAGGTTTTGATTGAATGGTATTGGAAGGTTTTTTCGATTGATTGGCTTTTCGATTCAATCGGGATTGGGATTTAAAAAATTTCATTGCCCTACCACTTTTAGGCAATCGGTTATTGTAATCAATTAAGAATGCATCATACTCAAACTTTTCAATCAATTGAATGTCATGCTGTTTCATACAATTAATGCAGAGGACTTCTTTATAATTGGTATGATCAATTGGATGCACAGTTGAATCAAACCAATCGTTTTCATATTCAAATGCAATTAATTGATTGAGAGGGTTAATGCCACAGTACGTCATGCCAGTTGATTGATTAATTAAATGATGTTTTTTCATAATTACTCTCCTTTAATTGAATGTGATTTGAAATGTGAATTAATTGACAATTAATTGAAAAATTTTTCTGTGGAAGCTTTGTTATTGATTAATTATTTTTAATCAATCTCTCAGCATACGCCACTTAAAAAATGATTCAATCACACCTGCCTAATTGATTGATCGCTTTTTTTCCTTTTTTCTGGTAAGGTTTTTCCGGTCAATCAATTAATCTAATAACTAATTGAATTTATTAGATTAAAAACAGTATATCATAAGAAAAATTGACTTGTCAAATTTTATAAGTACTTAATATTATTAGATATTCAATTAAAGCAAAAAAATATTTTTCAATCAAATGAAATAATCTAATAATCAGTTATTTGATAAGAATTAATTACAATACCGTAATTGATTATTTGATAACAATTAATTAATTGATTTAATTAGATATTATTCAATTACTTAAAAAATAATCCCTTTTTCTTTAATAAAATAGGTATAAACACTTGACAATAGCATTTTAATGAATTATATTTTAACTTCAATGGCAATCACAAAACACTATACAACTACAAAACAATTTAACTACATGAAAGGAATTAAAAACAATGAAAACAAAACGAACTAACATCTCAATTCCAATGGACTTAGCAAGGCAATTGAAAGAACTTGAAATGCAAGAAAAAATCAAGGTCAATCTTTCAAAGCTTTGCTCAAATGCAATAGCGCAATTTTTTGAATTTTATATGGAAAATAAAAAAGAAATTGCAGATAGCTTTGAAGCAATTGAAAACGCAAAATTTGAAAGGGAATACTTGAAAGACAATTGCATCACTTATCAAATTGACTCAAAATCAGTTTTTGACTTAACTGACTTGGAAAGCATTTTAAACAATGAAAGGAATGAATCATGAAATTTTTAATTGGTTATTTATTAGCAATCGTTTTCGTAATTTGCTTATTTACTATCTGGAATGCTTTCAATGGGAATAATCCTACAGGCAAAGCAATTGAAGGTAAGGTAAAAGCTTATTCGGTATTTATGGAACAAATGAATAAGCTATCGGACTAACACTTAAAAAGAAAGGAAAAAATTATGGAAAATACCTTTGGCAATAGCGCAATGATTAATCACTTAATTCCATATGCAGAGTCAAGAATTGATTGCTTTTCAGTCAATCAATATTTTAAGAATGAATTAAATGAAATAATCATTCATAGGATTTTTAATCCCACTATTTATGCTGATTTAAACCAAATGAAAGGAAAAATCATGAGTTTAAAAGACAAATTAAATGCAAGTAAAAACGTCAATCCCATTACAGCAAATGCAAATAATCAATTACAAAAAAGTAGTTTAGCTGCAAAGCTTGCAAGTAAAGATTCGGTCATTTCTGAAGCTTCTATGACGGCCGAAAAATTTGCTCAAGTTGAAGCTTTGCGTCAAGAAATTAAAAACCTTCAATTAGATACCGTCAATATGCAATCCGATATTGAAGCTTTGACCAAAGTAATTATGGAATGCAATCAATTTACCGCAAGCACGGCTAAGGATATCAAGTCAACATTGAATGCAGTTAATTCTCTGCATGGTAACTTTGCCAAAATTTTACCGACAATGGCAATTGTCGATAGTAATCCAGATACCATTATTAATAGAAAACAGCATTCTAAATTGACTGCAAAAACTTCAGAGTTTAAATCGGTAATTGAAGGTCTTGAGCAGGGTGAAGTTCAGGCATTATACGAACTTTTCAAAAGTCAATTTAATCATAAATTCGCAAAGTCCAGTAAAGCGGATAAATTGAGCGAATTTTCATTTTTCATTAATGGAATTGACTTCACTTCATTGGATACTATTGATGCCACTACCAGAGCGCAATGGCAGGCTTTTAAGAATGCAAATAATAATCAAATGATATTTGCTCCGAACAGCATGAAGCTTGCTGTCAAAAGCTTGATTGCTATAGGCAATGATCTTGACTTGATTGCAGATAACAGTGTATCTGATAGCAAGGTCAATACTGAAGTGAAAGACTTTGCCTACTGGTCAAGTCAATATGGGATTGCAGATAAATCGATTATATCTGAAGTAGTTGATTTGGTGAAGCAGGAAGGATTGAATAATAAAACGTCAAGCTTGATTGCAGAATATTTGAATGAGAATTCAGTCAATGATTTATCTGGAGTTAATCATGGCGATTTTTTCACTTATTTAAAAACATCTAAATTCGCATAGTCCATTTAATACGGTAAAAGAAAACCGATATCATAATTAGCTTTATAGTGGTATCGGTTTTCTGCTTTTAAAGCTTATCATTTACCGTATATGAAGCGATTGCACTTAATTGAATATAAGACCATTGAAAGGAAAATAAAACAATGAATGATAACAATAAGACCGAATGCTTCAAAGCTTTGAATTCCATTACTGATATACTGGATACTAAAAGCGAATTTGAATATATTGCTTTGATAGAAATTGACGGGATTATCGATACCTATTTGCTATCTGATATAGGTCAAGAAACATTGCGTCAATTCGCATGGTATCTTTACAATGCATTTGACTTTAGGCATATTGAAAGTAATCAAGTGAAGCTTATACCTTTGATTGCTAATATGCCCTTCAAAAGTCATTGTCTGGATACTATGAATGCTTATATTGCTACGGTCAATCAAGGTATCTAAACTTGAAAGCAATGTCGCTTCATTTGCCATATATAAGACGATATCATATTGAAGTGGCATTGCTATACCTTATGGGATTGCATTCCATTATGAAGCTTTCAAGTGCAATCAAGTTAAGGTTATCAGATTGCAAGGCAATTGTATCAATTAATCAATTGCAATCAAGTCAAGTTCAATCAATTGGAATGCAATCAATTAATCAATTAACTATATGCAATTACAATGCCAATCAATTGAAAACCGACCGATCCAATTCAATTGATTGATTGAACCTACCGCCTACCGCTACAAATTTTTTACAATTTTTTCATTTTCATTAATAAAGTTGCAAAAACCTTATATGAATACTATATATAATAAATTTTCAAAATTTCAACCTGCGGAATACATTAAAAAATAACGTATTATTCGGTAATTTAAACCTATATATGCAAAAATGGGTTATTATAAAAGGTTATATAATGATATGTCTTTATTTTCGGAAGGTTATTTAAAAGTGGGGTTTTCGGGGATTTCAAGACAAAAAAATAGCCCGATCCAATTAAAGACCGAGCTATCTACTGATTAAAATAAAACTATTTCAATACTAATGCAGCTAATATCTTAGGTTCTATTCCAAATTTAGACAATAACCGAATAGACATTAACATTTTGCCCAATTTATTCTTTCCTTTAATAGATATGCAAGTATTGCAAGTGCAAGATCCCCAATAGTTGTCATGCCATTTATTCCATTCACATATGAGTCCTTTGGTCTGCAATAATTGCTTATTAAATAGTGTACCTTTTCTGAATTTATATTGGAGAGCATATAACATGTAATCATCTTTAATATCATTCCAATTAGGTTTGATATCGCATATGCGTCCTAACTTTTTGGCTTGCCCAGGAGTATGTGCAGTTGCAATCATATGTCTTTGGGTTTTATTATCAGTCTTCATTGCTTGATAGAAATGCTCTGGAGTCTCATAACGATAAAGACCATATAACATAGGTTTATCGAATGGCTTAAAATTGGAAAACCAATTATCACTCATAACAAATTTTCCTTATGATCCCGAAAAATTAATTAAATATTTATAATTCTAACCAATCATAATATGTTCCGACTAAATAATGGGTTTTTATTCTTCTTGGATGGGTTTTCTTTAGATCGTAAATCATATGAGTATGTTTAAAATTAGAATTACTTTTTATTAATGTATTTAAATATTTTTTAGCTTCTCGATATGTTGAAAAGAATCTTTTAATTTTTTTAGGCATAACTAATAATTCCTTTAGAAATTTGAAGGTTCATTTAAAAATTTCAATAAACCTCTTTTATCAGTCGGCACATTAATTGTTTTTGTTCCAACTGATTTTGGTATGTAACCATGTTTTTGTCTTACATTCTTTCTTAATGATGCAGCTTCAGCCTGAGATCCTACCCATTGTGAATCAAAGTTTGATTGTTCAGAATCATACATTTTCCATGCTACAAAATACAGTTTCATAATCAGTCTCCTTTTATATTAAAAGTTAATTTACTTGTTATTGAATTCACAAGTTGCCTTATTTCCATTTGGGGATCTCCAGGTTGATTCATCTCCTCCAGGTTGAGGGATATCCGTTTTAATTGTTGAAGAAGTTTCAATTGATTCAGATTTTTTGTTTTCGGGATCAAAGAGAACAATTTTAATTTCGGTTTCGGTGTACCATTGTCTTCTGCCCTCTGTATGAATGACACGGTATATTACTCCTCTCATGTCAATTCCGCACATGTTTACATAACCATCTTCCATGTGGCGGTTTCGGACTTTTGTTCCAAGAGGGAATTTGAATAAGGATGCTGACGCATCAACATTGTGCATCATATTATATAATTCCTTATCAGATTGGGTATTAGATAATTCCTCATCGAGTAAATCCAATCGATCTTTATCAATTGTTTCAAATTGTTTTTCAAGATGTGCGTCAATGCCCATGCTTTCTTTAAGGTATTCTGATTCTGTATTTTCTTCATTATTATTCGGCATTATAAATCTCCTTTTTTCTCTTTTATATCAAAAGTTAATTTACGTTTATATCTTTCAGGTATTTTATCATCTTGTTCATTAAATATATTAATACAATCTTGAGCTAAATCCATTGCTGCTTGATACCGTTCATTTTTAATGCCCAAAATTATCCATTCTAAAACTTGTTTTGGTGTTAATTGTATTTTTGACATATGTTTATTTTCCTTATGTTCTAATTCCTAATGCCCAATGCCAAAAATACCGGATGGATACAAGTAAGCCTATTATAGCAAAAAAGTAAATTCCTAATGTTTCCCATGTTGTAGTATCTATCCAATACATTAATTGAGTTAATTTATACGGCACATGTATTTCCATTTAGTCCTCCTTTTCTTCTTCTTCTTTTAAAGTTTTAACAAAATTTTTTGCAGCTTTATAAACAATTACTTCTGCAATATCAATTTTGCCTGTTTCTTTAAAATTATTATCAATCATTTCTAAAGCCCAATTTAAATATTCAATAAGTTTTTTTTCTCTTTTATTCATTTTTATCTTTATTGAATTTTGCTAATTGTAATGAAATTAAACGTAGTGCTACTTTTTTTTGTTCAATAGTAATAGTATTATGGCCCCAATAAATATGAAAACTTAAATTATACATAGCAGCACAGATTTCAGTTGGGCATAGCCCTCCACGTTCTGCTAATCGTTCCAGTGTTTGATAGTGATTTTCCATTACTTGTACTCTAAACTGTGCCATAAATTTCATTGGAAGATCTTTAGGAACATTATAAGTATTTAATTCATTCCATTCTTTTTGATTCATCATAATTGGAAATGTTTGTTTAATGGGTGCAGTTAGCATAATTACTCCTTTTAATTATTCCTCCGATACTAATTCATCCTCATTTAAACCACCACCACAAGAAGGACAGCAGTATTCTTTATTGCCATTCCCTGTATGTTCTTCCCATTCTATACCACATAATGTGTTACCACATATAGGGCATGAATAAAGCATCATTGATTTAAGTGGCATTGTCATTTCTCCATTTTTTTAATTCTACAAATCCAATAAGTATTTTGGTGCATTTAGGGCAAGTAAATTCTTGAAGGGAACAACAATAACTATCAAACCAATCACGTAGTTTCATAGCATTCATACAATTAGAACATTGATAGATCTCATCCAGATCTATTTGATCGTCTTCCTCTCAGGCACTATTCCACATTCCGGCACAACGGCCTACAGCCTGATCTTGATTGAGTCCTTCATCCATTACTTCAGGAATGCATCTGCTCATGTACTCCCCTCTTGTTTCATCATCACAGTTTGGTTTTGGCATCTTTGTTCTCCTTATCTAAGATTGTATTTTTTGTTGCTTTGACATGTTCATCTCTTTGTTTTACCCATTCATCAGGATTAAAAATTTTACCACAGACAAGACATATTTTGCCTATAAAGAGATTACCAATGGTCTGTTTTCCGGTAGGTGATAAAATTGGAGAAACATATTTTAATCTGAATGCATCAGTAAAAACCTGACCATTACACAATATGAATTCTCCATCAATTATCTTTCCTCTTGTATCCAGTTTAGGAAGTTGATTGATACAAGTTATATCTTCTGCCTGTTCAATAATTTCTTTAGTTATAACTATTTGTCCTGGTTGTGTTCCTTGATTGCTAAGTAATTTTGGATCAAATTTTTGATTCATGATTTTTTTCCTTTTTATTTAAACATTAAGTACAATTTTTATTTTCATTTTCGGGAGTTGCCATTGTTTTATATTTTCTTCTGGTTTAACATAAATATGTCCAACTGCATGATCTCTTGCGTTTTGTAAAGTAAAAACACCTTCACTAATAGATAAAATAGTTAAATAAACAAATAAAGCAATTAAAAAATATTTAATACAAATTAAACATTGATAAATACCAAGTCGGATTGGATCTGTATCTCTAAGCCATATTTCTGTTCCTTTTTTCCTCCTTTGTTTGTCATTCATTAATAACCTCCTTTTTCAATCGGCATTACCCGATCATAAATTTGTCCAATAAAAAAACGATAACCTTTTTTATGTTTTTTAGATGATGGTATAACATGATACCATACCATATCACCATATGACCAAGGATAAGTAGAAATTTTAAGAAGAATTTGAGTTTGTCCATGTAAAATAATTTTTTGTTCATTGCGTAGACCACATTTATTATATAATATGTTATCACATAAGACTATCTTTTCTACTCCTTCAAATTCTCCGGTAAGAACAATTTTTTCACCTTCAAGAAAAAACAGGTAGGGTTGTTCGATATCATATTGATCACCATAAGACATGATCAATAGCCTGAGTACAATTAATGTTAACCGATATAAGAATTCTGTTTCCATTAGTGATTTCCTTTTTCAGCAAGTTTAACAAGTATATCACCATGACAGGGAAGGGGTTTACAATGACAGCCTAAGATGCGCCCTTTCAATTCATGTCCAATCTCATGAATCAGCCAAGGCTTATTGCGAATGTCTTTGTCATACTTCACAATTACTTCTTCTCTTGTTCCATCAACCCCTTCCCTGAAGATGTTGCCCCACTTTGTTCCTTTGCCAATATAAACATCATAGTCTTCATCTTTAACATTAACTACTTTTGTTTTACAATGTTTATATTTAGAGGCAGCACAAAAAGGGCATGACATATTACACCCTGATAGATCCGCATTAAAAAGTTTACAATAAAAGGTCAGTTTATGTCTTTTTAACTTTCGGTATTTTGGATCGAAGTGTATTTTTCTTTTTTTGTTCATCTAATTTCAACTTTAATGATTTGTTGTATTTTTTAAATTCAGCTTTAACAATTTTTCCCATTCCATTTCCTGCTTCAGCGTAATTAGCAAGTATTTTTATCTTATCCCAAAAGTTGTTATCAGGTACAACTGCGCCAATTCTTATCATAGCATCAGCAAGAATAATAGCAGGGTTATCTGTATTTACAAAACTATTAACTCTTGGATCATATAAATACATGTTATTTCTTTTTTTCTAAGCAAGCGTCTAAGTCTGAACGATTTTTAATTTTTTTCCAAAATTGTCCAAAATTTTTAGAAGTAATCCAAATATGCCAATAGCATTGGATTAATCGTAGTAAACGCTTGCGTCCGTAGGAGGGCTTGGTGCAACGAAATCTAATCCTATATTAACAAGTCCTTGAGTTAATAGTGGTGAAATGTTTCCGGCATCATCAATTGCTGCAACTCCAAAATCGTAATCACCATCGAGATTAGGAAATAAAGGCTGAATATCAAAATGAATGTAGCCATCTGCTTCTGGTGCAGGTATCGGATCTAATTCTGCCTTTTCCAAATAGTTATCTTTGGTGATTGGTTCTGCTGCCGGATTGTGGGGTTTAACATAGATCATGTTTGATACCACATCTTGACTTCCTGATTGTTTAAATTTAATCCTTGCTGCCATGATAATTTTCCTCCTTGTTAAATGATTAGTTATTCAATACCACCGCTTGTTGGTGGTGCAACGTGACCGTAGATCATCCATTTTCCTTTAATATATGTTCCTGGGTTATTTGAATCTTCAACTTTTCCATAAGGTACGCCTTGTGAATCTAATAAGTTAGAATGCACCCAATCAGAGCATTCTCTGGTATCATCGGTTTCAACTTTGTCACAGGTTTTAATATAAAATACCCAAAGACCTGTACGTGGAAGAAACATGGTTGCTCGTATTTGTTGGGTTTTACCAATTAGATATTTTTTTTCTTCTCCATAATTCCATAAATAAAATTCAAAGAAATCAACAAGAGAATTAGTATCATCCCATTCGATTGTTAATGGTACATCTGTGGTCATTGTATAAAGAGTTAAATCAGGATGAATAGTAGTTTCTGCATTACAATAATCAACAAATACACAAATTATAAGAAAAATTAAAATACCAATTAAAGTCCAAAATATTTTTTTCATTATTACTCCTTGAGATGTTCAATTGCATCCTCATATGCTTCTTCATATCCGTTTCTGAATCTCTTGTATAAACGTTTTTGTATATCATTGGGTAAACTGGAGTAACAATTATAACAAAATGAATTGCCCTTTTTTTTATATTTTCCACATTGGCATTCTTCACTTGCTAATTCTTCTAATAAAAATTTAGCATCACTTAATTTCATTAACTATTTCCTTATTTGTCTGACAATCTCCAATAGTTTTTCTTCTGCTTCTTTTAATGTATCATAGACCATAGGAATTTTGTTTTCAACTACTGGAATCCAAAGTTTTCCTTTTCGGCCTTGAATTGCGTATTTAATTATTTTTTTGCCATCTTCTTCAGTCACATATTGTTTAGTTGTTCTAACTCCACCACGTTTCATATTTTTACTCCTAACTTTTTAAGATGAAATTCAATATATTTTATTTGATTAGAAGTTGTTTTATATTTACCTAATTTAGATTTAATATAATTAAGACGTTTGTTTAATCTTTTAATTGATTTTACCTTTCCATCTTTTTCTTCCAGATTAATTAGTTTGCGAATTTTTCCTTTTTTCATTTTTTCTCCTTTTTTTATTTTTAGTGCTTGTTCCTCTTATATAACGGGCTGTTTCTCGATAACAACCAATTAACTTACATGCTTGAGTTATGTTATTGGTTTTTCTTTCAGCAACATTAAGAATTGCTTCTTTACATTGTTGTACCCATTGTTTATATTGAATTTTAAAATTATCTATTTTATATTCAGCAATATATTCTAAATTTGGATCTATTTCAATGAATGTTTTTCTTTTAATTATTTTTGCAAGTTTATTAAGAGCGAATTCTAATTCATTAAATTTATTATTAGGGTTACTTTTTCCAGAAACATAGGCTAATTCATAAACACATTTAATTGCTCCATATACTTTTTTTAATTCTTCTAATTCATCTGGAGTCAATTCAACTCACCTTTATAAAACCAATGTTTGAATTTTTAAGATAATAAATATCTTGCGTTTTAGAAAGGTGTTGCATGTAATTAGGTACTTGGGTTAAGTTTTTAGTATGAACATCATGCCAAGCAATTGTACCACCATCATTTTTCATTAAATATGTAATTGCTTTTACTGAATCTATTCTAACTTCATCGAATCCATGATTACCATCGATAAAAAAGAAATCAACTTCTTTAAATAGGTTAAAATCATAAGTTTGAGAATTCGCATAAATAAGGAAAACATTACCAAGTTCACTGGTATATTTGCCTATGTCTTCTTTGGTTTTACATCTTGTTTTTAACTCATGTTTACTGATTGCTAAATCTTCTTCCATGTAATCCAATGTATAAATTATTTTTTTTGGAAATCTTGATGCTATTTCATAAGTAGTTTTTCCATACCAAGTTCCAATTTCAACAATGTTCTTTTTACAAGATTCTATTAAGTATAATAAAGCCGAAATATCATATTTGTTTGTAGGTCTTCTGCCAAAGTCTTCTACTTCAACTTGCCAATAATGTGGATCAATTATTTTAATCATTTTCTTTCCTTATATACATCATTGAGTTTTTTGTTTGCCATAGATCATTAACAGTTTTATTATTTTTTAAAACATTTTGTATATTGCAACTTGATAGTTTAACAAAGTTAAATGAATTAAATATTTTTTCCCAATATTCAAAGGGCTGACAATTAACATGGTTTACTCCACCTTGACCTACTCTTGCAGCAGAAAATAGTATAGTATCACCTAATCCGGTCAAGGTTTCAATAAATGTTTCTGCAAAGGTTTCATTTATATGTTCTGCCACTTCAAGACTTACTACCAGATCAAATTCTCGATCAAGTTTAAAAGGTAGTCTTAAATTAGAAGTCTTGAAATATTTTTTAGGAATCATTAGATTATCAATCCAATTACCATCGACTCCAATAACATCTGTTATGCCCATCTCCATAGCTGCTTTTAAAAATCCACAATTACCAGATCCAATATCAATGATGGATTTAATAGCAAAGTATTTTGTTAGGATAGGTAGTATTGCTTTTCCAAAAAGATATGGTTTAGTCATTTGTCCTTTTTGAAATTGTTTTCCATATAGTGCAGTACTTTTAGGATCATTTTTCATAGGCATGATCTTCTCCTAAAAAATGTGATTGATGGAGATGTTTATTTTCTGATCTTCCAATATGTTGAACAAAAGAAGGACAGGAAGCAAGAAAAAATTTACCTTTATATTCATGTATCCCCCATTCTTGTAGCCATAGATCGATGCAAGCACCTTTCATTCCTAATGGAATAACATCTTTTTTGCGATATTTAAAAGTATAATTATTGATGTTTTTAATACCATCTGTAATATGTTTTACTGCTTTTAAAGCAATATCCTTTTTAAATAGAATGCATTGTGTACCATAAAACTGTTGAAATGATTCTTCCCAATATTCTACTTTCTTGTTAGTTCTTCTTTTTATTTCTTGATAGGCAGCATAAAAAGTAACCATTGGGTTTTTATTAACTAATTTCTCATGTTTTGTCACATAAGAATTAATTGATTCTAACCAATTTTTACAAAATAAAATATCATCTTCTATTTGAATAATAAATTTACAATTTTTATTTTTACAATGATGTACTGATCGTAACCAATTTTCATTTCTGGTTATATTCTTTTTTGTTTTATGAATAAATGTATTTCTTAATAATTTATATTGATTCAAATAATCAAGAGAAGAAGATTTGCCATCAAATA
>Ga0070722_10000281_pt1 | contig 13825 bp, 8 predicted proteins | sample tdAd001_FD_67276 | JGI IMG/M metagenome (GOLD analysis project Ga0070722, IMG submission 67276) | Marine sediment microbial communities from the Atlantic coast under amendment with organic carbon and nitrate - tdAd00.1 | ecosystem: Environmental > Aquatic > Marine > Coastal > Sediment | place...
CCGACCTGATTTTCACTCTGGCAACCCCTGCGTTTTCAATGATCTTTACAGCTTCTTCGTCCAGATCTTCTCCGGCCCTGACAATCACCTCATCAGTAAACGGATCATGGATATCCTCCATGGCAACACGCCCTAAAATACGTTCATCAAGACGCTGAATCACTTCACCGCCTTCCATCAGAGATTCAACCTCAACACCCAGCATAGTTCCGCAGTCTTCTTCGAAGATAATACAGTCCTGAGCAACATCGGCGAGCCGCCGGGTAAGATATCCCGAGTTGGCGGTCTTTAAAGCCGTATCTGCAAGGCCCTTTCTAGCGCCGTGAGTCGAAATGAAATATTGAAGTACGGAAAGGCCTTCCCTGAAATTAGCGTTAATTGGTGTTTCGATGATTTCACCAGACGGTTTCGCCATAAGTCCTCGCATCCCTGCAAGCTGACGCATCTGATCCTTGCTGCCTCTGGCCCCGGAATCTGCCATCATGTAAATGGGGTTAAAACTTTCTTCAATAACAGGCTTTCCGTCCTTATCAAGAACAGGGTTGCCTTCAGTGTCGGTTACAGTAGCCATCCTCATTGCGTTTATCATCTCATCGGCCACATCGTCAGTTGCTTTTGCCCATATATCAACAACTTTGTTATATTTTTCACCCTGTGTGATAAGACCCTCGATATATTGACTGCCGATTTTATCAACCTGCTTTTCGGCCTTTTTCAAAATATCCGATTTGGCAGACGGTATGATCATGGCGTCAATAGAAATAGAAAGCCCGCCTTGGGTTGAGTATTGGAAACCGATGTCTTTCAATCTGTCGGAAAGGATAACCGTAGCCTTTGGCCCCAGATGTCTGTAAGCATAATTTACAAGCTCGCTAAGCGTCTTTTTATCCCTAACATTGTTGACTTCAGAAAAAGGTATCTCCTGACGTTTCTTAATCACTTGAAAAATATGACGGGCTTCATCTGCAAAAATAACGTCGCTTATCTCCCCTTCTTCCAGAGCAAAGACTTTTTCAGTATCTTCATCCGAAGTAGTGAATATCCGCTTGAACTCATCTGTTCTGAATAGACCGATGAGCCCTTTATTATCCCTATCAAGACCTTTGGAATATTGGGCCACCATTTCAGTAAAATCCTTACCGGCCTTAAGCTTTCCTAAAACGGTCCCTGCCTCTTCTTCATCAAAAACTTTGATATGACGCATCATCATTATGTTACCCTTGGGAATAATTTCCCAAAGCAGGATGCGCCCAACGGTTGTATTAAACCTTTCTCCGTTCATTCGAACGATAATCTTGGCATGAAGATCAACAGCTTTGTCATCATATGCACATCGAACCTCTTCGGGATTTGCAAATATTTTCCCTTCGCCTTTGGATCCGGTGACCCCTCTTGTCATGTAATAGATACCGAGAACAATATCCTGACTCGGCACAATTATCGGACTCCCACTCGCCGGAGAAAGTATGTTGTTGCTGGACAACATCAATATCCTGGCCTCTATCTGAGCCTCCACTGAAAGGGGTATGTGAACAGCCATCTGATCACCGTCGAAGTCTGCATTAAATGCCGTACAAACCAGCGGGTGAAGCTGCAGGGCCTTTCCTTCAATGAGAATCGGCTCAAACGCCTGAATCCCCAGTCGATGAAGAGTGGGGGCGCGGTTTAAAAGAACCGGATACTCCTTTACCACCTCATCTAAAGTATCCCAGACCTCAGGAACTCCCCGTTCCACCATCTTCTTGGCACTCTTTACCGTTGACACGATCCCTTTCTGTTCGAGACGATAATAAATAAACGGTTTGAACATCTCCAGAGCCATCTTTTTTGGCAGGCCACACTGGTGCAACCTGAGATCAGGCCCTATGGTGATAACGGTACGACCGGAATAATCGACCCTTTTCCCTAAAAGATTCTGCCGGAATCGTCCCTGCTTGCCTTTCAAGGTATCACTCAGCGATTTTAACGGCCGTTTGTTAGTTCCCATAATCGCTCTGCCGTGACGACCGTTGTCGAAAAGAACATCCACCGATTCCTGAAGCATCCTTTTCTCATTCCGAACAATAATGTCAGGAGCCTTTAATTCTATAAGTCGTTTTAACCTATTATTACGATTTATGACCCTTCGATAGAGATCGTTCAGGTCAGATGTTGCAAATCTCCCACCCTCAAGAGGGACAAGCGGCCTTAAATCCGGCGGAAGAACCGGAATAACATCCATGATCATCCAGGTCGGATCTACTCCCGAACTCCTGAATGCATCGATAATTTTTAGCCGTTTGGAGAGCTTTTGCCGCTTTGCTAAAGAACCGGTGGAATTAATTTCAACTCTCAGTTCATTATTTGTTACATCGAGATCGATATTTTTCAGCAGTATTTTAACCGCTTCGGCCCCTATTCCCGCTTCGAATTCGTTCCCGTAGATCTCACGTGCCTCTCGATATTTTTCTTCCGATAGAAGCTGATGGCGATTAAGATCCGTATCTTTGGGGTCGATAACAATATAACTGTCAAAGTAAATCACTTTTTCAAGGCTTTTTAGCGTCAGATCAAGAAGATTGCCGATTTTGCTCGGGAGGCTTCTCAAAAACCATATATGAGAACAAGCTGTAGCGAGTTCTATGTGCGCCATTCGCTCCCTTCGAACCTTGGATTGAATAACTTCCACACCACATTTTTCACAAATAACGCCCCTGTGTTTCATCCGCTTATATTTGCCGCAGTTGCACTCGTAGTCTTTTGTGGGGCCGAAAATCTTGGCACAGAAAAGACCGTCACGCTCGGGCTTAAAAGTTCGATAATTAATTGTCTCCGGTTTCTTAATCTCCCCATTTGACCATTCTAAAATCTGCTCGTGTGATGCCAGGGCAATCTTAACACTTGTATAAAGCCTTGGATCAGTTGGTTTGGTGAAGAAATCGTATAAAGTTTCCATTTATGTTCCTTCCATAAGAGTAATATCTAAACCTAGACTCTTCAATTCCTTGGTCAGAACCTTGAAAGATTCAGGCAGGCCTGGATCGAGAGTGTTCTGACCTTTTACGATCTTTTCATACATACGAGTCCTTCCTGCCATGTCATCCGACTTTACTGTTAAAAATTCTTGTAGAGCATTCGCCGCTCCATAAGCCTCCATGGCCCAGACCTCCATTTCACCAAGACGCTGACCGCCGAATTGTGCCTTGCCGCCAAGCGGTTGCTGGGTCACAAGCGAATATGGACCAATAGATCGGGCATGGATCTTGTCGTCAACAAGGTGATGAAGTTTCAGCACATACATAGTACCAACGGTGATCTTTTCTTTAAAAGGCTCTCCGGTACGCCCGTCGAACAAGGTAGTCTGGGCGGTTGTTGGAAGCCCTGCCTCAGCGAGAAGATTTTTTACCTCATTCTCTTTGGCACCATCAAAAACCGGTGTGGACATGTGAACACCATCTTTATAATTGCTTGCAAATTCAAACAAACCATCATCTTCCAAGCCGTCGATCATCTCCTTGGCAGACGTATCAGAGAATATCCTCTTAAGTTTCTCTTGAAGGGCCTTACTTTTTCTTTCTTCCAAAAGCCTGTTAATCTGATCGCCAAGACCTTTTGCAGCCCAACCCAAATGAATTTCCAGAACCTGTCCCACATTCATCCTGGATGGAACTCCCAGAGGATTCAGGATCATATCAACCGGTGTTCCGTCTTCAAAATAAGGGAGGTCTTCCTGGGGAAGAATTCTCGATACAACGCCCTTGTTACCGTGGCGGCCGGCCATCTTGTCACCAACGGACAGCTTTCGCTTCATGGCTACATAGACTTTAACCATTCTGATTACTCCAGGAGGAAGGTCATCACCTTTCTCGTAACGGCCTAAATTCTGTTCAAAAGACTTCCTGCAACGCTCGCATTGAGCCCTGTACCGCTCAAGAATATTATGGACCTGTTCGGTCAATTTATGACTTTTAAGTACAATCCCCTCCAGTTGAGCCACGGGAATCTCGGCAAGCATCTCTGGAGCTATCTTACTCCCTTCAGAAATCAGAACCTTTTTGCCTTTTTTCAGGGTTGTGAAACATTTCTTACCCACAAGCAATTTTTCCAACTTCGTGCGAACTACGTCATTAATGACTGCAAGCTTATCATCTCTTTCTTTTTTAAGTTCAGAGATCTCCTTTTCTTCGATCAACCTGCTCCGATCATCCTTCTCAATACCTCGTCTTGAAAATATTTTTGCATCGATCACAATCCCTTGTACACCAGGCGGCACACGCAAAGAACTATCTTTTACATCTCCTGCTTTCTCACCGAATATGGCACGCAAAAGCTTTTCTTCAGGAGAAAGCTGTGTTTCACCCTTAGGCGTTACCTTGCCTGCCAGAATGTCTCCCGGGCCGACTTCAGCGCCAAGCCTTATAATACCGCTTTCATCCAGGTCCTTTAAGGCTTCATCGCCAACATTCGGAATATCTCGCGTGATTTCTTCTCTGCCCAACTTGGTATCTCTGGCCACTACTTCAAACTCTTCAATGTGTATGGATGTATACACGCCCTCCCGGTGAAGTCTTTCGCCCACCAGAATCGAATCCTCAAAATTATAACCACCCCATGGCATGAATGCCACTGTTATATTTTTGCCCAGAGCAAGTTCGCCGTGTTCTGTTGCAGGACCATCTGCTATGACCTCTCCTGCTTTGACCTTTTGTTCTTTTCTTACAATCGAACGTTGATTGAAACATGTATTCTGATTGCTCCGTATGAATTTTGAAAGGTTGTATATCGTAACCGGTATTTCGGAACCATCATCGTCATCTTGAGGTTCATGCTTCAGAACAATACGGGAAGCATCCACGTCCACCACTGTGCCATCATACTTAGCAACAACCGTAACGCCTGAATCCTTGGCTACTACGCCCTCAACACCTGTACCAACCAGAGGCGCTTTGTTTACAACCAGGGGGACCGCCTGGCGTTGCATGTTCGATCCCATCAACGCTCTGTTGGCGTCATCATTTTCTAAAAACGGTATCAAGGATGCGGACACACTCACCAGTTGGTTGGGAGAAATATCCATAAGTTCAATATCCTCGGCCTTGATCATCATGAATTCCCCTTTTACTCGTGATGTTACAAGGGGATTGACATATTTTCTATTTTCGTCAATAAGTGCGTTAGCCTGGGCGATCGGGTGCTCCTTTTCTTCAAAGGCACTGATAAACCTGACATCCTGCAATACAGTGGCATCTTTTACAACACTGTACGGCGTTTCAATGAATCCATATTCATTAACCCTGGCATAAGTACTAAGAGAAACAATAAGACCTATGTTGGGCCCTTCCGGCGTCTCTATGGGGCAGATCCGCCCGTAATGTGACGGATGCACATCCCTTACCTCAAAGCCGGCTCTTTCACGGGTTAATCCACCCGGACCCAGGGCGCTCAAACGCCGTTTATGGGTCGTTTCTGAAAGCGGGTTGGTCTGATCCATGAATTGGCTGAGCTGGCTGGTCCCGAAGAATTCTCTAACCACAGCTGAAACCGGTTTTGGGTTGGCCAAGTCGTGCGGCATCAGCGCATCGACCTCTTGAAGGCTCATCCGTTCTTTAATAGCCCGTTCCATGCGGACAAGTCCGATGCGATACTGGTTCTCTAAAAGTTCACCGACCGCACGTACCCGTCGATTCCCAAGATGATCAATGTCATCAACAGCTCCCTGGGTATCCTTTAATCTTACCATGGTTTTGGCTGCAAGGAGTATATCCTCTTTTCTTAGAGCTTTAAGGTCGATGGAGGAGTTAATATCAAGGCGAATGTTAATCTTCATTCGACCCACACCGGAAAGATCGTAATAGGAGGACTTGAAAAACATGTGGTCAATAAAATCCTGAGCCACTTCCGGTGTTGAGGGATTGCCGGGTCTGAGTCTTCGATATATCTCAATAAGTGCTTCCTCTTTTTTTTCGACCTTATCCAAAAGCAGGGTTTTGTGGATGGAGTCACTGCTGGTTGCACCATCGATGACAAGCAGCTCAAATTCATCTATACCGGCATCAAGCAGGGATTGAAAAACTTCTTCATTGAATATTTGGTTGCATTTTACTATAGTCTCCACATTGTTGGGATCAACTATTGTATTTGCGAAAACCATATCGAGGATATCTTCAACATTTAAAGGAATCAATTCTACATTTGCGGATTTCAGCCGCTTGATTGCCGTTTTAGTGAACACACGCCCTTTCAGAATTATATTTTCGCCTGTTTTAGGATCATTGATATCCAGGCTGGCACGCTGCCCTCTCAGTAAATCTTCATTAAACTTCTTGAAAATCCGCTTTTTATTGATAACAATTTTTTCTGTCTGATAAAAATAGGCCAGGATATCTTCGGAAGTATAGCCAAAAGCTTTAAAAAGGATCGTAACAGGAAATTTACGCCTCCTGTCGATCCGAATATTAACGATATCTTTGTGATCGACCTCCATATCGATCCACGACCCGCGTACCGGTATAATCCTGGAAGTATAGATAACCTTGCCGCTAGAATGTGTCTTCCCTTTGTCATGATCGAAAAATACGCCGGAAGATCTATGGAGTTGGCTTACTACAACACGTTCGGTTCCATTAATGATAAAAGTGCCATTATCTGTCATTAAAGGAATTGTGCCGAAGTAGATTTCCTGCTCCTTGATATCACGGATGTTCGTAACTCCTGTATCCTTATCAATGTTGTATACAACAAGCCTGACAGTGATTCGAATCGGAATCTCATAGGTCATTCCCCTGTGTATGCACTCCTGAATACCGTGCTTAACTTCGGCGAATCTGTAAGAAACAAATTCAAGAGATGCACTTCCGGTAAAATCCTTTATCGGAAATACGGACTTAAAAACGGCCTGCAGGCCGATATCTTTACGTTTTTCCGGAGGAACGTCCATTTGTAAAAATCGGCCGTATGATTCCCGTTGCACTGCTATAAGATCAGGAATATCAACTATCTTTTGTATCTTGCCGAAGTTTTTCCTTATACGCTTATTTGCCAAAATCCTTGCCGACATGGCATCTCCAATATATTAAATTTGGTTATGGGTTATAGGAACATGTGTATTATGGCCGGTATTGAAATACCAAGCACGCTACCTTTTGCCCTATGAACCATTACCTATATTCCTAATTATATTTTACTTTATTTCAACCTGAGCGCCTGCCTCTTCAAGCTGGCTCTTAATTTTTTCAGCCTCATCTTTAGGAATGCCTTCCTTTACCGGTTTTGGAACTTCATCGACCAATGTCTTCGCATCCTTCAGACCCAGACCGGTAATCGCCCTGACTTCCTTGATCACCTGGATTTTCTTGTCTCCAAAAGTTGTCAGAATAACGTCAAATTCGGTCTTTTCTTCCACCTGAGCTTCTCCTGCCCCGGCAGGTGCTGCAGAAGCAAAAGCAACCGGCGCAGCTGCTGAAACACCGAATTTTTCTTCCATTTCCTTAACAAGCTCGGAAAGTTCAAGCACCGACATGTTTGCTATAAACTCAATTACATCTTCTTTGGTAACATCCGCCATTTTATTTTTCCTCCATATTAACTTTCAATTAATGTCTATATCTTTGAGACCTTTGAAAAACGTCTCTTTTTGTCGAACCTCATGCAGCCTCTTTCTGTTCCTTGACGGCCTGCAGTACATTTAAAAACTGCACCGGTATAGCGTTTAAAACTCGTACAAAATTCGTAGGAACACCATTGACGGTTGAAAGTAATTGCCCTAGAAGCACCTCACGGGAAGGCAGGATCGACATAGCCTTAATGGCGTTTATATCGAGCACTTTGCCGTCCAAAACACCGGTTTTAATTTCAAGCTCGTCATGCTCGTTAGCAAACTTTGTTAAGACCTTTGCCGGTGCAATCGGATCTTCATAGCTTAAAGCAATGGCACTCGGGCCTTTAAAACAATCTTTTATCAATGCGACATCAGTCTCTTCAGAAGCTCTGATAAGCAAAGAATTTTTTGCTACCTTATATTCAACTTCAAACTCTCCGAGCTTCCTACGCAAATCACTAATTATCGCAACATCGAGACCTTTGTAATCTGTAACTATGACAACCTTAGATCTTATAAATTTTTCACGCAGATCTTTAACAATCTCTTTCTTTTTATCCAGTTTCACAACTTAAAACACCTCCTTCCTTAATCTGTAAAAACCGGAGGCAGTAACTTATCACAACATAATGTCTCGGTAGGCCGGCAATGTCGATTAAACACATAACAAGTGTACCTGCGGTCTTTGACAGGAATATTTTACTTTAAAATCAATAAAAAAACCTCTCGATCTGATTTTTCTTGGGATGGTAGAGTCAAGATCGCTAAATCCTTCTATGGAACAGACTATTTGATTAAGTCCTTGACACTGGCTGCATCTATCTTGATGCTAGGCCCCATGGTCGTTGAAATGGTTATACCTTTCAGGTAGGTTCCCTTACTGGAAGCCGGTTTGAGACGAACGATCGTTTCTAAAAAGGCAGCTGCATTCTCTACAATCTTTCCTGCACCAAAAGAGACTTTTCCCATTGGAACGTGAACAATACCGGCTTTTTCAACTTTGAAATCAATTTTACCTGCTTTAAGTTCTTTAACCGTCCTGGCTATATCAAAAGTGACAGTTCCGGTTTTTGCATTGGGCATGAGTCCTCTGGGACCGAGGACCCTTCCTATCTTTCCGACAGAACCCATCATATCCGGAGTAGCAACAGCTTTGTCAAATCCGAGCCACCCTTTTTTTATTTTTTCTACTAGATCGTCACTCCCGGTAAAATCCGCCCCTGCATCTAAAGCCTCTTTTTCCTTTTCACCTTTAACAAATACGAGAACTTTTATTTCCTTGCCAAGGCCATTAGGCAAAACAACCGTGCCTCTAACCATCTGATCGGCATGTCTCGGGTCCACGCCGAGACGAACGGTCACATCAACAGTTTCATCAAATTTAGCATAAGATGAATCGATTGCCATTTTTACAGCCTCGTTAAAATTATACTTTGTCTCTGCATCTACCATTTTAATAGACTCTAAATATTTTTTACCTCGCTTCGGCATGTTTTTTGTTCACTCCTTGGTTACATGTTTTGCTCCCGCAACATCTTCTTTTAGACAACTTCAATCCCCATACTTCTTGCCGTGCCTGCAATAATATTACATGCGGCACTCAAATCATTTGCATTTAAATCAACCATTTTCTGCTTGGCAATCTCTTCTACCTGCTTTTGAGTAACTCTCCCGACTCTATCGCGCTTTGGATCTCCGGCCCCTTTTGCTATCTTCGCCGCTTTCTTCAAAAGCACGGATGCGGGCGGTGTTTTTGTTATAAATGTAAATGATCTGTCCTGAAAGACCGTAATAACAACCGGTATGATCATACCTTCATCACCGGCAGTCCTGGCATTGAAAGCTTTGCAAAAATCCATAATATTGACGCCATGCTGCCCCAGTGCAGGACCAATCGGAGGAGACGGATTGGCTTGACCGGCTGTTACTTGCAGTTTTATCTGTGTCATAATCTTTTTTGCCATTATTTCTTTTTACTCCCGTCATTTTATCATTTGTATGTGTTAATAAACCGTTACTGCTGAAGCGGTAATATTTTCAAAAAGCTAAAGTGTTACGGGTACTATAACTTTGTAACCTGTACGAATTCTAATTCCACCGGAGTTGAACGACCAAAGATGGTAACTAGAACCCTTATCTTGCCCTTTTCAGGATTAACTTCATCCACTGTACCGTTAAAATTTTTAAAAGGTCCATCTATTACACGAATCTCGTCTCCGGTTTCGAAATAAAATTTCGGCTGTGGTTTGAGTTTGCCTTCCTCCATTCGATTTAAGATTTGCGCGGCCTCTTCATCTGAAATGGGTGTCGGATTCTCTCGACCACCTAAGAATCCGGTGACCTTGGCCGTATTATTCACAATATACCAGGTCTCATCATCGATCTCCATTCTGACTAATATGTATCCGGGATAGAACTTGCGAGACGATGTTTTTCTTTTACCTTTAACAAGCTCAACAATCTCCTCGGTGGGCACGACCACCTCGCCGAATTTCTCAGGATGAGGAAAGGACGCTATTCGCTCTTCCAGGGCAGATTTGACCTTGCTTTCAAACCCTGAATAAACATGGACTATATACCATTTAAGAGCCACTTCTTTTTTCTCCTCACTTTATTGAAGAACCACACGTATCAGTCCTGACAAACCAATATCTACCACTCCGAGAAATAACGATATTATCATAACCAGAATAAGTACGACAACGGTAGAGCCCAATGTCTGCTTGCGCGTAGGCCAGACTACCTTTTTAAGTTCCACCTTGACTTCTCTTAAAAACTGAAGACCCTTATCTATGTAGCTTTTAATCTTCCCTGTCTCTGTCTTGGCTCTTGTTAAAGCTTTAGTTTGAGATGAAGGGGACGTTTTCTTGATATCCCTGGCAGAACCTGTAAACAATTTGGTCTTCTTAGCAGCGGCATCGTTTTTAACCGGAGATGATGCCTTCTCGACGTCACTCTGCTTCTTTTTTTTCTTTGCTCTATGGTTTTTTTTTCTTTGTAACCGTGCCATTATGCACCTAATATCTTCAAACACAAAGCTTATACAACACGAGACATTCTATATTGTTGCCCGGCTTTGAACTTTGCCTTCAGAATGATTTGGCAGGCCAGGAGGGATTCGAACCCCCAACACCCGGATTTGGAGTCCGACGCTCTACCGTTAGAGCTACTGGCCTGCATAATCAATTTACAATAAGAGTTTATTTGGTCTCTTTATGTAGAGTATGTTTCCTGCAAAATCTGCAATACTTACTAAATTCCAACTTGTCAGGTGTTGTACGTTTATTTTTTGTAGTAGTATAGTTTCTTCTTTTGCATTCATTGCACGCAAGGGTAACAATTATTCTCACCAGTAAACTCCTTCAGGTGTTACTCTAAAATTTCGCTTACCACACCGGCACCGACAGTTCGGCCGCCTTCCCTGATGGCAAACCTCAGCTCTTTCTCCATGGCTATGGGCGTTATAAGCTCCGCCGTAATCGTTACATTGTCACCGGGCATTATCATTTCTACACCTTCCGGCAGCATTAATACACCGGTAACATCCGTGGTCCTAAAATAAAACTGCGGGCGGTAACCACTGAAAAACGGCGTGTGACGCCCGCCTTCCTCTTTGCTCAATATGTATACCTCGGCCTTGAAATTGGTATGCGGTTGTATCGAACCGGGAATCGCCACTACCTGACCTCGCTCTACCTCATCACGCTTGACACCACGCATTAATACACCAATGTTGTCTCCAGCTCGACCCTCATCCAAAAGCTTCCTGAACATCTCTACTCCGGTACACACCGTCTTTAACGTCGGACGTATCCCAACAACCTCTATATTATCTCCTACGTGAATTATTCCACGATCAACTCGACCAGTCACTACCGTACCACGACCCGATATGCTGAAAACATCCTCTATGGGCATCAAAAACGGCTTGTCTATATCACGCTTGGGCTCAGGTATAAAAGTGTCCACCGCTTCCAGTAAATCAAATACACACTTGGCATCATCACTGTCAGTATCGTCACTCTCTAATGCCTTTAATGCACTGCCGCGAATGATCGGAGTGTCATCCCCGGGAAACTCATACTTGTCCAATAACTCCCGAAGCTCCAACTCAACAAGCTCTATCAACTCATCATCATCCACCATGTCACACTTGTTTAAAAATACCACCATCTGTGGAACACCTACCTGACGAGCCAGTAATATGTGCTCTCGGGTCTGGGGCATAGGACCGTCATCCGCCCCAACCACTAAAATGGCTCCGTCCATCTGCGCAGCACCGGTAATCATGTTCTTGATGTAATCGGCATGACCCGGACAGTCAACATGAGCATAATGACGATTCTCAGTCTCATACTCAACATGCGCAGTCGCTATGGTAATACCACGCTCTTTCTCTTCCGGGGCCTTGTCTATCTGATCAAAAGGAACAAACTCCGCCATACCCTTCATGCCCATGTGTTTCGTTATCGCCGCCGTTAAGGTCGTCTTGCCATGATCTATATGACCGATCGTGCCTACATTTACATGCGGCTTGGTCCTTTTAAACTTTTCCTTCCCCATCTTTTTATCCTCCCCTGATTTTTGGAATCATTTTTACCGTACCAACTTTAAACTATTGAACAACAAGCTATTAAGCATACAGGCAATCCCATTCGAACCCGTGAAAAATCCGGGCTCAACCAACTTAAATAAGCTCTTTTACCTTAAAAAATAATGGAGCCCACGACCGGGATTGAACCGGTGAACCTCTTCCTTACCAAGGAAGCGCTCTACCGACTGAGCTACGTGGGCAGTTTTTTAAATAGATGGTGTTTAAATCCTTTAAGGCTGATAATTTTTGTATGGAGCGGGAGACGAGATTCGAACTCGCGACATCCAGCTTGGAAGGCTGAAGCTCTACCAACTGAGCTACTCCCGCTCATTTTTCTTTTACACTGATTTAGCCTTAAAAACCTCGGTAAAAAGATAGTTAATCACCCTCAAAAAGCGCAGTAAGAGTCATGCAGGAAGCCATGTAGTAATTATCGATCCCGATATACAAACCGAAATCTCCTACATACGACTTACTTTGAGGCTGGTGGTGGGGGGAGGATTTGAACCTCCGAAGGCTTCGCCGACAGATTTACAGTCTGTTCCCTTTGACCACTCGGGAACCCCACCCGAAAGAATTTTAGACATATGGAGCCAGAGACAGGAGTTGAACCCGCGACATCCTCATTACAAGTGAGGCGCTCTACCAACTGAGCTACTCTGGCCACATATCTTCAAACTTTCGATTTTTATTAAAAGTCAATACAGTATAAAATTGCGACTTCTTGATGAAACCTCTTCTATTACCTATCTCTATAATATTTTACAACCCTTATTTTTTGACATTATTAATAGATATGATGAAATATAGAGACAAAACGTGATATTTAATCGAAATATCGCCTTTTATTTATTATTTTCAACCGTAATTAACCTAACCCAGCCAAGTCGGGTTCCGGCTTCTAGTGCCAACTACTCGGAGAAAACCAGAATAATCCGCCACAAAGGCGTTTAAGCATAAATGTAATATTAATAACCGTTATAATTTGGTCAGATTTTGTCAAAGATTTTCGGAATATTGACAGTTAGTATGATAGCAAGCGACACATCTAAAAGTGATGTTGTACTATATCTTTTTGATATTACAACTTTATTTTGTTCTAACCCTCATCAGTTTCTTTTGGCATGTGATTTGCAGGAAGATATTACAAAACCAATCGAAAATTATTTGGCCAGAGGAATCCTTATCGATAAACTATTAGAAAATGTCACCGTCGTGACCTGTATATAGAGCTTTTTGGACTTTTGCAATAACATAAACCCTTGACAAGTGAAGTTATATTTGTGTAATCGAACATCAAACTATTATAAACTTTTTTTAAGGAATCTGATTTGATAAAGTTACGATTTTTTTCTCTGCCGGTTTTTCTGTTGTTTCTCTTATGCGGATGCATACAAACTTTGCATAAAACCCCTGTTTCACAAGACGTGGATTATCTGCCGGCCCAAACAAGGGACACCGATTTTGCTGAATCTTCTGGAAAAATCAACCATATAGACCAAAAATCTTTAGATCAGGATAGGGGGCATTCGCCGACCCAAACAAATATCCCTGATTTTACAGAACCACCCGTAAAAGTCGACCATAAAGACCAGAAACCGTCACAGATTGATCATCTAGTTGTTGAAAATAATATCGAATCTCCTGCCCCAGAA
>Ga0070722_10000282_pt1 | contig 13792 bp, 17 predicted proteins | sample tdAd001_FD_67276 | JGI IMG/M metagenome (GOLD analysis project Ga0070722, IMG submission 67276) | Marine sediment microbial communities from the Atlantic coast under amendment with organic carbon and nitrate - tdAd00.1 | ecosystem: Environmental > Aquatic > Marine > Coastal > Sediment | place...
AAACGCTATACTTATTTAAGACACAGATTGAGTCGTTTTTCTTAACCAGACCTTTGAAAAACGCCTTGTCTTCTCAGTTACTCTACGAGACCTTTGCAAAAAGGAGCGTTTTGCAAAGGTCTCATAATCCTGTTTATACATTTCTTCCAAGAGGAAATAATGGTATTGGTTTTTTCTGTTTGAAGTTAACCAACAGAATACCTGACACGATCAACAACAGGGCCATAAGAAGATTGACCGTAATCGGTTCTCCAAGGACAAGTCCTCCCAGCACAACCCCTGAAACCGGCATAATGAAGATAAAAGAATGAAGTGATACGGCACCGTATTTTTGTAACAGGGTCATCCAGACAACAAAACCAAAAGAAGCTGTTACAAGTCCCTGATATAAAAGAGCACACAAAATAGCTGCATCCAAATGGGCAATCATGCTTTTGTCCCATAAAAACCCTTCAAGAAAAAAGAAAGGCGTAGACAATATCATGGGATAAAGCACCATATGAAAAGGTTTAAAGGCAGATATAATCCTTTTGGTATAAACCGCGCTGCAGGACCAGAGAAAAGCTGCGACAAGGATTATTAGATCCCCGATACGAAAATCGGATGTAATACCTTTATTTTCCAGAAACACAAAGCCTACACCTGCAAATCCCATTAATATGCCCAGGGTTTTTCTTCTGGTAATCCGGTCTCCTGGAATGAAATAATGTGCCAGAAAAAGGGTAAAAAAAGGTTGAAGATTGACCAGCAGGGTTGCTCGGGAAGCATTGCTTTTACTGATTCCCAGATAGAACAAAGATAGTTGAACAGTAAAAATCCCGGAGATAATCAGTAACTGATGAATCTGCCCCTTCTTGATTTTTAGGGATCGGCCGGTAACTAGAGCCCATATTAAAACCGCTACCGAGGCAATGCTGAAACGGAGCCCTGCGGTGGTGAACACCCCCAGTCCGGAAAGACTGATTTTAATAGCAACGGCATTGGCACCGAAAAGAGTACACAGACATACGGTAAAAATGGCGGCTAAAAAGGGAAGTTCCTGATTTTCTATTAAACCGTTATATTGAGTCATAATAGCGCTTAAAGCAACTTTGTGGTAGGTTCAATCGTCCATTCAACGTCAAAATCGTTCTTTACAACAGATGCAATATGTCCGTCAAAATAAAAGTGTTCTATAAGCCACTTCCGGTCTTCGTAATTTATAACCAGATGGTTATGGTCGATTATCTGAGCGATGCGGCATTTTGAAAGATCCCTGATACCTGTTCCCGAAGCCTTTAACACCGATTCTTTTGATGTCCAGTATCGGAAAAAAAGCTTGAACGAATCCGCGTCTGAAAGGCCCCATTCACTTTCATTGGCCGTTTTTCTGAAAAGAGCCTTTGAACAAGGCCGGATTTTCTCGATATCGATACCGATCTGTGTTGGGGCAATCACGCCCCCGACATATCTAGGTTTGTGGGTCAGAGACCAGTAATTTCCACCAAAAGGGAGGGGAGCACCATTTTCGCTCTTTGTTAAATCGCCTAGTTCAATACAACTTTTTTGGGCGGATATTTCAAGCGCTCTTCTGGCATGATTGCTTAAATTTGCAACCTTTTCCCTGCCAGTAAGTTTTTGTTCTTTATCTGGAACAGCAAGAATTACCGGGTAAAGAATCGGGTTTCGGATTGTATCCATATTAATACGCCTTGCGCTATGCGTTCTGCATCTTGCGCTTTAACTTCAAGGCCTCATCATACACCTTGTTTTTAGAAAGACCATGTTTTTCGGCAACAGCTTTGGCAATCTCGGACAGTCTGTTTTCTTTTTTCTCCAGCGCTTTAATTATCTCAGTTCTAACGGTCTTAAGAGAAACTTCTTTGTTTTCTTCACATCCCGTAACTAAAAGAGTGCATTCGCCTTTTATTGCCGGTCGTGCATTCAAGCTGGAAAGAATTTTAGATAATAAGCCCCTAATGAATTCTTCATGTAGCTTGGTCATCTCCCTGGCAAGGACACCATGTCGGTCACCCATAATATCTATAATTTCTTCAAGAAAGGTCGAAATACGTCTTGGAGATTCATAAAATACGATGGTTCTGTGTTCACCGGCAAGGTCGTTTAGCTGATTGAGTCGCCTGGCCTTTTTCTTGGCAGGGAATCCCACAAAAACAAATGAATCGGTTGGCATTCCTGCTACGCAGAGAGCGGTAATAGCAGCAGATACACCAGGTATTGGAACGACTCTAATATCGCTATCAATAGTTTCTTTTACAAGCCTGTAGCCGGGGTCAGACACTGATGGTGTTCCTGCATTTGATACGAGTGCCACCGATGATCCGGCTTTGAGCCTGTTAATAAGATCCGGTGTACGCTCTCTTTCATTATGTTCATGAAAAGAGATCATACGGCATTTTATATTGTGATGTGCCAGCAACCTACCTGTATGTCTTGTATCTTCTGCAGCTACAAGATCAACCTGCCCGAGAATATTAAGAGCTCTTATGGTGATATCGTCCCTGTTCCCTATGGGAGTGGCAACCACATAAAGTGCGCCGGTTTCATCCATATGCGAGTTCGAAGGCATTTTTAACGATCTCTATGCAAGGGTTTTCTGCTACAGAAACTATGCTTACCACATCAAACCTTGCTTTTACATTATGTTGTTTTGTGGTTTTAAGATAGTAGAGTGCCACCATCGAGATTTTACGCTGCTTTTTAGGAGTTACTGCCCATTTGGGATTTCCGAAAAGACCGGATTTTCTTGCTTTGACCTCCACAAAGACAAGCGTACCCTTGTCTTTTGCAATAATATCGATCTCTCCCAGCTTGTTACGGTAATTTTGTTCCAGAATTTTGTATCCGTTTTTTTTAAGGTGCCTGACGGCTATGGACTCACTTGCTTTGCCAAATGTCTGTCGCTTGTTTATCATCATAAAACCTTAAATCACTCTTTTTGCCTATGTAAATACTAATCTTCAATATCTCGAACCGGACCTCTCATACGTTTTCTTTTACTGCGGCGACGCTTATCTTCCAGTATACGTCTTTTTGACGCGACAGAAGGTTTTGTTTTTAAGCGACGTTTTGGTTTGATCGTTGATTTTTCTATTAGATCAATCAGCCTGTCAATTGCATCCTGACGGTTGCGATTCTGCGTGCGGAATCTTCTGGCGTCTATTATTAGAATACCGTCTTCATTGATCCTGTTTCCTGACAAAAGGGTAAGTCTTTTACGTACATCATCCGGCAAAGATGGAGAACCATAAACATCAAATCGCAACTGTACAGCTGAAGCAACCTTATTAACGTTCTGTCCCCCTGGACCTGATGCACGGATAAAATCCATTTTTATTTCTTTTTCATCAATTGATATGTCTGTGGTTATCTGAATCATTATTTACCTGCCTATTGATTGATCACAGATATTCCTTAACCCCCTTGAAACTGCGTCTGTGGATGGGGCAACAACCGTAATGTTTTATCGCTGCTTTATGGGCTTTGGTTGGGTATCCTTTGTGTCTGGAAAATCCAAACTGCGGATAATCCTGGTGGTATCTTTCCATCAACCTGTCACGGGTTACCTTGGCTATGATAGATGCAGCAGCAATGGAAATACTTAACGCATCACCTTTGGGTATCGATTCCTGTGGCAGGTTAGACGAAATTGGGAAGGGACCGTCTATAAAAAGATAATCAGCCTGCGGGGCAAGATTTTCAGCCGCCATGGCCATGGACAAAAGAGATGCCTGCAGAATATTGATGCGATCTATCTCCGTAGGGTCAACGATCCCGATACCTATGGAAACGGCTAGTTCGTAAATCTTTTCATAAAAGTAATTCCGTTTTTTAGGCGTTAATTTCTTAGAATCGGATATACCTGGGGCCTGAAAAGAAGCGGGGAGTATAACCGCTGCGGAAACAACCGGACCGGCCAGTGGTCCACGACCGGCTTCATCAATACCGGCAATTCTTGAAAAGCCTTGATCAATGGCTTTTTTTTCGAATAACCACAGGTCTGGTCCCATGGAATCACATAAAACAATGTCTTTAATATTCTACGGATTAGTTAAAGCGACGTTCCTTTATCCTTGCAGCCTTGCCCCTTAGTTTGCGCAGGTAATAGATTTTTGAGCGGCGTACACGTCCGCGAGTAACCACGTCAATTTTGTCGATGACAGGAGAATGTAGCGGGAAAATACGCTCAACCCCTATCCCGTATGAAACCTTCCTGACAGTAAACGTAGCACCTGTCCCGCCGCCGCGTTTGCTGATTACAACGCCCTGAAAAGCCTGAATACGCTCTTTTTCGCCTTCCTTTATTTTGACATGAACTATTACAGTATCGCCGGCGACAAAAGCAGGCAGATCCAGCCGCATCATCTCTCTTTCTATCTGTCTTATTGTTTCCATATTAATCTCCATAAATAATTTATTAGGCTCAGAAATCAGGATCCTCCGAGCATCGTTTTTTATTCTTCCTTTCCAAACAGTCTGTCAAGTATGACTGCTGCTGCAGACCGTACGGACAGGTGGTTGTAATCTGTATTTCCTAAAACCGGATTAAGTATGTAATTGGCCTCTGCAATAAATTTTTCCGACAGTCCCCAGCCTGTACCAAATATCAAAAGATAAAGGTTACTATCTTGCAGCATCTCCCGAAACTTCCCAAAACTTATATTGTCAGGGCTCTGTCTGGCACTGGTAACAACCGTTTTAGGAAAATTCCCACCGTTTTTACGGATGTGATCTATCGCCTCACCCAGAGAATTTTTTAAAATGATCATCTCCAGGGCTTCTCGCCGTTTTGGATTATACTGTGCTCCCGTTCCTTCTACCCAGTGCGAAACAATTTTTTTAACCAGTGCTTTCTGATCCTCAAGGGGTGTAACCACATAAAACGACCGTACTCCATATGTCCTTGCAGCCCTTGATATATCGTGCAGATCGAGGTTGGTAACGGCGGATGTTATGATATCACCGTTTTTATTGACCACCGGATAATGCGTCAGGGCCATGTATAGATTGGTCGTATACGATTTTCTCAATATCGTGGCACCACTTTTTCAGAATTTCTATCTCCCTTAGGCTCAAGCGTCTATTTTCAAGCAAGTCCCGTCTTTTCAGAAATGTGCGTATCAGCGATGTCTCAAGCCTCCATTTTTCAATTTCCTGGTGGTTGCCCGACAACAGAACCTCTGGGACATCGATCCCTTCAAATGTACTGGGCCTAGTATATTGTGCATGTTCTAGTACGCTCCCTGAAAACGAATCTTTTTCCGCAGAGTCCTTACCGCCGAGTACACCTGGAATCAGTCTGGTTACAGCATCAATGATAACCATGGCTGCCAGTTCACCCCCTGTCAGGACATAATCACCGATGGAAATTTCGTCATCGATAAAATCGTGACAAATACGTTCATCCACACCCTCGTAGCGGCCGCAAACCAGAATAACTCCATCAGATGAAGCTAATTCCCGGGCCACGCTCTGATCAAAACGCCGTCCTTGGGGTGTCAGCAGAATCCTTTTGGACAAAGGGGCTTTCTTTATGGCAGCACGAATAGCACCGGCCAGCGGTTCGGGCTTCATAATCATTCCACAGCCCCCGCCGTACGGCCTGTCATCGGTAATACGGTGCCTCCCTTCTGCAAAATCTCTGATATCGACGGCCGATGCCACAATCTTGCTGCGATCTATCGCCCTTTTTATAATTCCATGTTCCCAAAAAGGATTAAACATTTCCGGGAATATAGTCAGGACTATGAAATTCATCCTTTTAATTTTCACAATCCTTCCGGTAAATCCACCCGCATTGTTTTAAGCTTAAAATCGATTTCCAAAACCACTGGTTCAAGCGCTGGGACCAATGTTTCATTACCTTTATTCTGGTCTCTGACAACAAAAACGTCGTTGCTTCCCGTGGAGATTATCGATTCAACGTGGCCGATATACTGTTCATCGGTAGTGAAAACTGAAAGTCCGATAATATCAAACCAGTAGTATGATCCGTCTTCGAGTTCAGGAAGACTATCCCGTTCAATAAAAAACCCGGAACCGATCAGGGTCTCAGCCGAATTCCTGCTCTCTACACTTTTCAGAGATAAAAGGATGAACCTGCCGTGAGGTTTAACCCATTTTATTTTATAACTTTTTTCTAATCCTTTGGGATTAATTATAAGAATCGAACTGCCCGGCTTGTAAACAGACAAGGATTCAGCGTAGGAATAGACCTTAATGTTTCCTTTTACACCATGGGCGCCAACAATCTTCCCAACGAGAACAAACCCATTTTTTTCCACGATACTATTCTATAATCTCAAGGACCGATCGTTTTTTTAGCTTAGCAGAAGCAGCGCTTAATATTGTCCGCATGGCCCGCGCTGTCCGACCCTGCTTGCCGATAACCTTTCCCAGATCCTCTTTTGCCACTTTAAGCTCTAATACCGAAGTCCGGTTACCCTCTACCTCAGAGACCTCAACTTGTTCCGGATTATCAACCAGCGCCTTGGCAATATACTTGATCAGCTCTTTCATAGCTACATCTCCTTTGTTGGCTGGTGAGAATTAGGGGTAAAGATACTATGCAAGATTAGCAAAAAGACCTTCTCTTTTCAAAAGGCTTTTTACAGTATCTGTAGGAATGGCCCCCTGATCGATCCAGTACTTAACCCGCTCTTGCTTCAAAGATACCTCTGCCGGATCTACCAAAGGATTGTATGTACCTACATTTTCAAGGAATCTACCATCTCGCGGAAATTCACTATCTGCAACAACAATTCGATAATAAGGTCTTTTCTTTGATCCGTGTCTGGCCAATCTGATTTTAACTGACATATTATTAAATCTCCTTCAAAACGACGGCATACCACGGCCTATTCCGCGCATACCGCCCTTATTGATTTTTTTGATCATTTTCATAACCTGAGTGTAATTCTTTAGCAGCTTGTTTATATCCTGTACACTGGTCCCGCTTCCTTTGGCAATCCTTTTGCGACGACTCCCTTTTATTAAGGTATGATGACGTCGCTCCTGAGGAGTCATGGAATTTATGATTGCTTCTGTTCTTACAAGTTCCCTTTCATCAACTTCGAGATTTTTTAGATGCTTACTTTTACCAATTCCCGGGATCATACTGATCAGATCTGACATTGAACCCATTTTTCGTATCTGGACCATCTGATCACGAAAGTCATCCAGAGTAAATTCGTTTTTTCTTAGTTTTTTTTCGAGTTCCGCAGCTTTTTTTTCGTCAACTACTGCCTGTGCCTTTTCGATCATGGTAAGGACATCACCCATTCCCAGTATCCTAGAGGACATCCTGTCAGGGTGAAAAGGCTCCAGGTCGCTCAGTTTTTCACCTACACCAACAAATTTTATCGGTTTATCTGTTATCGCTTTTATCGATAGAGCGGCCCCACCGCGGGCGTCACCATCCATCTTTGTGAGAACAACACCGCCAATATCAAGGGCATTATTAAATGATTCGGCTATATTGACAGCGTCCTGGCCTGTCATGGCATCGGCCACAAGCAGGATGTCAGAAGGCTTTATCGCATCCTTGATACGGCAAAGCTCGGTCATTAACTCCTCGTCTATATGTAGACGCCCTGCAGTATCTACAAGTAGCGTATCACACCCTTCCCTGTGTGCTGTTGTTCTCGCTTCCTGGCAGATCTTAACCGGATCCATTTCCAAGCTGGATGGAAAAACTGGAACGGCAAGTTGTTCACCCAGCTTATTTAGCTGATCAATAGCAGCGGGACGATAAACATCCGCTGGAACAAGGAAAGGCTTTCTCCCCTCTTTTCTCAAAAAAACGGCAAGTTTGCCGGCTGTTGTAGTTTTACCGGATCCCTGTAGACCAACCAACATTACCGATACAGGATAAGAACCCGAAAGATCAAGGTTTTCGAGACGGCCCCCCATTAGTTCAGTCAGTTCTTCGCCGACTATTTTTATGACCTGCTGGCCGGGCGTCAGGCTCGCCATAACTTCCTGCCCGAGAGACCGTTCCTTGACATCAGCGATAAATTTTTTTACAATTTTGAAATGGACATCGGCCTCAAGGAGAGCCATCCTGACTTCTCTTAATCCCTCCTCGATGTTTTTTTCCGTTAATTTGCCGTGCCCCTTGAGCTGTTTAAATACAGCATTGAGTTTGTCGCTTAAATTATCAAACATGGTAACACCAATAAAGTTTTTATTGAAAACCCTTAAAATAATAGTAAAATGATTTTATGTCAAGTTCAAATAAGATGTCTTGTAACACTTATGTATAATTAAATTTTTTACTGAAATGAAAATTGCATCAAAAAAACCGGATATTAAAGAACTCTCAGATGACCAGGTTGTTTTATGGCTCGAAAGCCAGGGGTTTGAGCCTTATCGTGCCGTCCAGATTCTGAAGTGGATCTATCTTCGCCAGGCAGACACTTTTGATATAATGACCGATCTGGGAAAAGAAATCAGAAAACTCCTTTCACGCCATTTTTCTATCGCTCGACTCGAGAATGCTCGCACTGAGACATCACAAGATGGTTCAAAAAAATATCTTTTTAAGCTCAATGACGGAAAATATGTTGAAAGTGTCCTGATTCCAGAAAAAGATTATTATACACTTTGTATATCAAGCCAGATAGGCTGCGCACAAGGATGCAAATTCTGCCTTACCGCCGAAGGCGGCTTGGTGCGAAATCTCACAAGAGGTGAAATCATTGCCCAGGTACGCGATGTCTCAAATTGTCTTGATGATTCAAATCATCTTACCAACATTGTGCTCATGGGAATGGGTGAACCGCTGGCAAATTACAGCAACGTGGTCAGCGCCATTAATACCATTACTGACAGTCATTCCGGGCTTGGATTTTCAAGCCGAAGGCTGACCATATCTACGGCTGGGCTGGTTCCAAAGCTTGTTAGCCTGGGCCGTGAAACAACGGTTAACCTGGCAATATCCTTAAATGCTACAGATAACAAGACCCGTAACATGCTGATGCCGATAAACCGAAAGTATCCAATTGAAAAACTGCTCGATGCATGTGCCATATATCCTTTAATGCCCCGCCGCAGAATCACTTTCGAATATGTCCTCATAAAAGGAATAAACGATTCTTTAGAAGATGCTAAGCGTCTTGTTAAGTTGCTGAGCCCCATACGAGCAAAAATAAATCTTATCCCCTTTAATGCATATGAAGGAAGCGCATTTAACCGACCTGAAGAATCTGTAATTCTTAACTTCAAGGAAGTGCTAAATCAAAACAATTATACGGCTATTATTCGTCACAGCAAAGGTCAGGATATTTCCGCTGCCTGCGGCCAACTCAGGGCTAACTTGATGCAGGATGCTTAATGATTCCTAAATTCTCCATTTATTCCCATAACAAACCGTTAAACAGAGGGTTGTTTTTTCCAAGGTGTTGACCAATTGTTAACTAATTTTATCTATTTCATTCAGAACTCGGTTGCTTCGGCACCGGGTTTTTTGCTCCAAAAGATGTTCGAAAAAGGGTGCCTAATAATTCAAAAACACAAAAATAATAAAGAGTCTATGTAAAACTATTTTTAATTATATTTGGATAATCAAATTTTTGTTGACAAATCCGACAATAATTGTAAAGATTCTATTACATTTTTCCGATAATTGACAAGAATGGTTAATTATATTGGATTTAAAAATGAAAGGAGGCTATTTATGCCCTGGTCAGGAGCCAATTTAAAAGCTCTGGCAAAGGAAAAAGAGATAACTTTAACAAAATTGAGCGAACTTTTGAAAGTATCAAGGCAGACAGTAACAGCGTGGGCAAAAGGAAAAGTTCCGAAAGGTGATCATTTAATAGAGCTAAGTAGAATTTTGGGAATCAACCCGGGATATTTTTTTTCTGACGATGAAACTCACAGAATTATTTCAGTGCCCATGCATAGGAAAAGGGGGGTTGCAAAGGTAACAGAAAAAACAGAACAAGATGCGTTCCAGATGGCCAAACAATATGAAAAACTGTTTATTGAAGCCCCCGACCCCGGTCTTGTCCAAGTATTAAGGGTAACACGCAGAGATGATAAAAATGCAAAAGCTTTAGCTAATAAATTAAGAAAGTTATCCGGTATTGAAGGCCATATGCCTATGGATTACAAACATACTTTTCACCTCTTGTCTCTATTGAGCATTGTACCCATCTTCAGATATTTCCCAAGTAGCGTTAAAGATTATGCATTCTATTGTAGAATCGATAAGCACCGTGTGGTGTTCGTAGACAATAATACGAATGTTCTGGATCTTATTTTCCCCCTTTTCCATGAAACAATTCATGCTATCCGTGATGAAGAGGGAAATGCAATTGATGACCCAATAGAGGAGGAGTTCTGCGACTTAGTTGCTAATTATGTTCAATTCCCTACTGATTATGTTCAATTAGTTTACAACACTATAATAGGCCGAAGGATTAATATTCAGATAAATCGACTTAAAGAGTTTGCTAAAGAGAATAGTCATTCATTGTTTGGAATTGCAAAGGAGCTTAAGAAAATAAACCCCAAATTAGATCTTAATGTTGGAGGTGCAAATACAAATTTAAAAAAGGAATTTTCCACTATAGGAAAAATTCTATTCAATGTTGAAGATATTCGCGAATATATGGCCTTGTTAAAAGCACTAAGCCCACTCTTTGTTGAAATTCTAAAAGATCAAATAGAAAACGCAACCCCAAGAAAAACTGCCGAATGGTTGGGTTTGGAAAGCATGCTTGATGGAAAACAAGTAATTGATGAGTTGAAACGGAATAGTTACAGCGAAAATCTCTAATGAAGATCCTATGTGACACATGTAGCATTCTTATGGTTATTCGGATTGCGCCTGATATGTTGACCGATAAAAAGTATGGCTGCTTTACAATACAGGAAGTTCGAAAGGAAATTATAAGACAACAAAAATTTAAAGATAAGTACCCCTGGCGCCGCAGATTGAAAGATAAAATCCGATGCATTCCAAATAGTGAGATAATAAATAATCACGACGCAAATCAGTATTTTGAAGCTATCAACTTGCTGATAGAAAGCAATATAACTAACAAAAAAACAGGAAAACTATTTGATTTAAGCCATGTTGACAGAAAGTTTGCTTCATGTGCTTTTAGTTTTGGCCTAAGAATATCCACGGGTGATGGAGATATTAAGGATTTAGCAAATCAAGAATTTCCGAAAACTTTTAAGGGCAGCTTATCACCCCTCGGAATGATCAATATGTGGATAAGAAATGGTTTAATAGACTGGAACGATACGCTTAATGAATATGTTGCAGACTGGAAAAGAAATGAAGAAGATTCTCAGCCAAAACGCCAAAAAAGTGAATACAAAAAGTTAACTGGCCTCAGATATCCAGGGAGTTAGCGTAAGTTGTTAGGAAATAGGGGGCGTAACCCGATGAGTTCATCAAATATTGTCTAAAAACGACGTTAAGAAAAAATGATATCTTCAATGATATTAGTTTGATAAAGTATGGTTATGAAGGTAATGAATATTTCCGTATGCAGAACTCATTAATATTGAATAAAATGAGTTCCGGATACAATTAGTTGTGTGCTCTAACAACGCGTTTGCACACTGGCCGGATGATCCGTGTGGTTTTAAGTTTTTGGTGCTTGGATAATGGCGTATTTTCTAGCAACATCCGCATTCACATTAATGATTTCTACTCTTAAATGACCGATAAATTGCTGCAGTTTTTTCTCGTTAAATTGTTACCTGCTGCCTTTCATAAACCCAAAATAGAGTTCTTCGAGAACCACTGAGGGCAAATAAATGAATTCGCCATAAGTTGCCATAAAATCAACTGTTTGAGGCAGTCCTTCCAAGTGCGGGCACGGATCAGTTTTGAGGAAGCACAACATGTTGTACTGGCAAAAAATGGGAAATAGTGAGGTATATCTATTGGATTCTATTCTGAAATCAGGTCCGGAAACCAATACGTGGAGGTTGCTGCAGAAAACGCCAGGCGAACGGGGGCCTTCGGGGTGTCGGACACAAGTAGTCCTTCATCGGTGAGCTGGCGCAAAACCTGACGGGCAGTTCTTTCGCCAAGGCCGGTAATACGAGCTGCCTCGCCCCGGGCAAACTCGCCGGCCAAAAACGCCTTGCGCAGAAGGAAAAACGCTTCGGACTTGATCGGCAAAACGCCGGGAACCATCTTCTGGTTCCGAAGTTCGATGTAGCCCCGAAGCCGGTCCAACATGCCGTTGATATCCAAGAGGGTTTCCATGAATGTGATCTGATCCATGCAGGTTTCCAGAAAAAAACGGCAAAACCGGTTAAGGCCTCGCTGAGACATGTGCCCGCGGCCGTTTACATCCTCCTGTCTGGGGGCATCGGCATTCGCCAGATTTTGAACGTAGTTGTTCCGATACCGGGCAAATCCCCGACTGATCGTCCAAAGGCCGTAACCGTCCATATCCGAATGGACCAGATAGCAGCCGGTAAAAAGTCGGGTCACTCGGCCGTTTCCGTCCAAAAACGGATGTATCCAGGCAAGCCGGTGATGAGAAGCGGCCGCAGCAAGCAGCCGGTCAGTTCCCCGGTAAGATTCAGGAGCGTAGACCTCAACAAACCTTTCCATGAGCCCGGCAATCTCTTCCGGGTCCGGTGGAATGTGCCGGCCGACCTTGACGGTGGCTTGCCGAAAATGGCCGGGTACCACTTCCTGCTCTTCGCCGGTTTCTTCGTTTTGGACGATCCAAAGCTCTTTGGGAAGTCGCTCGTAAAAAAGCCGGTGGATCAGGCAAATAAAGTCAGAGGTACAAACCCGGATTTTCCTGGTTTCACTTTTTGTCTCGATGATTTTTTGCACCTCGACATGAACCCGGGCCTCAATCTGCCGGTTGCGGACGGCCGGTTCTGCTGCGTAGTTGTCGTTGATGGCTCGCTCGATGTCGACCGGGTGGGTGTAATGACCTTCAATTAGGTTCGAATAATAGCTGTTGGTCAGCCGTAAAAACTCGACCAGCGCTTTACGGGTGGTCGGATGCAACCGACCGCTCAAGGACGCGGACTTGCGGTAGACGTCCAGCGCAAGGTCGGAAAGATCCCCGCTGGCTTCGGGCATCTGGGGGGTCATTTTATGAGCCGGATTAAACATTTTGCCGATTTTTCTGCCGATTTATATTTTTTTAAATTCTCAGTATTAATACAGAAAATTAATAAAAAGTCAAGTAAAAGCGATTTTTCTGCCGATCTTTTTGCCGTCAAACCAGTTAATTTAATCCTTTTAAAATTTGTATGCAGGTTTTAGGTCTTATTTGGCTTCGGTTTATTCGAGTAAGGCTCTATATGAGAAAATGTCTGATATCTGCCGGCGGTATACCGATGACCCTGATTATTTCATGTCCTTTGGGGGTTTCAGCTCCGACTTCGACAGGTGTGTCATCCGGGGCCTTACTGTAGCCCGCACATATTGACGCCGCCAGAATCATAATTTCTTTGCTGCCTCCATGCGGCATAAGAACTGTGGGGCCTGGAAAATTTTTCACTTTGATTATGGTATCCACAGATGGATTATAATATCTTATTATATTTTCATTATCCTTCTTGGTTCGCCCGACGATTATTTTATTGTTTTTGTTCAGGCGAAGATGTCGTCCATGTTTTAAAAGATAAAATTCTTCTTCTATATAAGAATCCTGGTGGTCAAAAAGGTCCTTTAGCCGGGACGAATAGCCTTTGTCTGTGAGAAGGCAGCCGCCCGCAGGAGAAGGATAGCTTGTAACACCATATTCTTCGGCAAGTTTTATCTGTGGTTTTCGCGATCTTCCTGAAATGTCCA